>ERZ1643249.4352-NODE-4352-length-11906-cov-11.864062_pt1 | contig 11906 bp, 13 predicted proteins | sample MGYA00579263_ERZ1643249 | MGnify/ENA primary metagenome ERZ1643249 (study PRJEB29033, sample SAMEA4952264) | chicken gut metagenome | biome: Broiler Chicken; feature: Gastrointestinal Tract; material: Caecum | place: Ireland | collected 2018 | study: Broiler...
TCCAAGGGTAAATTCTAGTTTTAAATAAAATCTAGAATTTACTTTTAAACTTAAATTTTATTGAAAATTTTAACAATAATATGTAGTAAAATTTCAACTTTAATGTTATAATAAGAATTGAAAGAGAGGAAAGTATATGAATAATATAGATTTAATGAATTATTGGATTGAAAGCTCTGATGAAGATTATGATACAATGATGTATATGAAGGCCGGTAAAAAAAACACATGGTGCCTATTTATGGGACATTTGGTAATAGAAAAATTATTAAAAGCACTTTATGCAAGAAATAATAAAAATGCACCTTATGCACCTAAAAGCCATGATTTACTTCATCTAGCAGAAAAGACAGACCTTGAACTTACTGATAGACAAGAGGATTTACTTGATACAATTACAAGGTTTAATATGAATGCTCGATATGACGACTATAAAAAGGAATTTTATCTAAAGTGCACAGATGAGTATACAGAACAACAACTTAAAAATATTGAGGAGGTTAGGACATGGTTGAAAAATCTATTGACAACAGATTAATAATGGAAATAGTGCAAAAGTATGTAGAAAAAATTTGTGAGAATTATAATGTATATGCAATTATATTGTTTGGCTCTTATGCAAAAGGGACAGAACATGAAGATAGTGATATTGATATCGCAATTATTACAGATGATATTCAAAACGATATATTTGAAGAAGAATTAAATTTAATGAGATTAAGAAGAAAAATAGATACCAGAATTGAGCCACATTTAATCAGAATTGAAGATTATAAAAATGTAGAAACACCATTAATTCGAGAAATTATTGATACTGGAATAAAAGTGGCTTAGATAAAAAATATTATATATTAATTTTAACAGTTGATGAATCAATTATTTTTTTGAGCAAAATATGGGAGGAACACTTTGAGAATTAAGCAATTTTTTCGCAAATAACCTCCCTAAACGCTCCAATAAGTTAGAAAACTATCGAATAATACAGCGATAGTTTTTATAGTAAAAATATAAAATTGTATTTTTTTCAGATTCTATTTGCGAATAACTATTTTGTTGAATTCCCAACTATCTTTAATAATTAATCTAATTCAAAATCTGCTAGCTTGTATCCTAACTTCTGAAACTTATCATACACTTTACTTGGAGAAATTCCAAACAAAGTATTATAATCACCATTAACTTTATCAAGGAAAACAGAAGCCTTACCCAACATTGCATAACCACATCTATTAAGTATATTTTCTTCATTTTCCACATACCATCTTATATCTTCATCAGATATTTCTTTTATATAAACCTCTGCGGTATCAGAAAAACAAATTTCTTTATCTTGATATAAATCTTTTATAGTAATTCCTGTCACAGCATAAGTAACCTTACCAGACATCTCTTTCATATTATTATATGCTTCTTCTTTGCTTTTTGGCTTCTCGTAAATTTTTCCATCCATATAGATTATTGAATCGGCAGCTACAATAATTGCCCTTTCATTTATTTGAGATGCAACAGAGTTTGCTTTATCTCTTGATAGGTCTTTTACATATTCAGATGGATCTGTGCTATTACTTTTTTCTTCTACTAAACTTTTAATAACTTCATATTTCCAACCTATATTTTTAAAAATATCTTGTCTTGGTTTTGAACTTGATGCTAATATTAGCCTTAATTTTTTAGATGATGTAACCATAATTTTATATTCCTCCATTATTTTTTTATATTAGAAAGTCAGCATGATTTTCCTAATATATAAAAAAGAACTAGATTACTGTTATAGGAGAAATCTAGTTCATAAACAAAAAATAATTAATAAATCACTATATAAATATATGACTTATTACTGGTATTTTAGCAAATAAAAGAAAACAAGTCAATAAAAAAATACAAAAAACAACAAAATTCTAAAATATGATATATATATCTTCGAGCAATAGACTGGACAATAACAAATAATTCCATAAATTATTCATATCTCTCTAAATCTTCAAAAGCAGGACCGTAAATGTTTTTTCCCATACAATCATATCTTGAACCATGACAAGGACAATCCCAAGTTTTATCAATATCATTCCAAGTTAATAAACAGCCAAGATGGGTACAAATAGGGTTAATAGCAAAAGCATGGTTATTTTCATCTTTATAAATACCAATTTTTTGACCGTCTAAATCTACGATACCACCAGAATTTGCTTTAATATTTTCAATAGATATATCAGAAGATTTTAGCTTGTTAAATAATAAAGAATTAGAAGAATCTACTACCATATTTTTTACTTCTGTAAAATTTTTAAATAATCCAAATCTGCTAGAGTCAAATAAATAAGCATATTTATTTTCTCTTTCGCAAATTTTATCTACAATTATATTAGCTGCCACATTTGAAAGTGTCATACCCCATTTTTTAAATCCAGTACCTACATATACATTAGGTAACAAATTAGAATAAATACCTATATAAGGAAGTTTATCTAAAGATATACAATCTTCACTACTCCATTTATATAAAAGATTATAATTTGGATAATATTTTTTAGCAAAATTTTTTAATGTGTTATAAGGATTTTCGTCAGAAGCATTATGACCAGTTTTACAATCTCCACCAGCTACCAATAAAACATCTTTTCCTTTAAATTTTGCAGTTCTTAGAGAAAAAATGGGAGAAGAAATATTAATATACATATCGTTTAATAATTTATTTTCTGTTTCCAAGGCAATTAGGTAAGATGTAGCTTGATACAATTTTGAAAAATAAAATCCAGGTAGTTTCATAAAAGGATAACGAGTAGCAATTATAACATGTTTTGCTCTTACAATATGGTCTTTATCAGTGTATACAACATATCTTTCTTTATCTTTTTTTACATCAGTTGCAGTTGTATTTGTATAAATTTGTCCCTTTTTTTTGATAATACATTGAGATAATCCTAAAATATATTTTAAAGGATTAAATTTTGCTTGATTTTTAAAACATAGTGCTTCTTCAACTGAAAAAGGTAATGAAACATTAGTTGTTAACTTGGCATCATAGCCTAAACTTTCCAAAACTTTTTGTTCATCTTTTAATCTATTGATTTCATCTTTTTTTGTTGTATAGATATAACTATTTTGTGTTTCAAAATCACAATCTATGCTTTCTTTTTCAATAATGCTTTTAATATTTTTTATGGCTTTTTCATTTACTTCTAAATAATCTTTTGCAAAATTTATGTCATATGAAGTGTTAAGATAATTATAAAATAAACCATGTTGACTTGTGATTTTACCAGTGGTATAGCAAGTTGTACCAGCCAAATTATTTTTGTCAATTAATATAACTTTAAAACCTAAATTGCTTAAGTAATATGCACAAGTCATTCCAAATATTCCAGCACCGACTATACAAATATCAGTTTCTATATTTTTATTTAATTCATCAAATTTATATGTTTTGTCTATAGAATCTATCCATAAGGAATCCATAAAATCACTCCGTTCTATCTATAATATTGAAATATAACAATAGTATAACCAAATTTTTGGAATAAATTACAAAAACAGTAGAAAAATTATTTATTAAATGATATACTTTGAAATGGAAATAATAATATATAGGAGGTATTATTTATGAGTGAAGAATTAAGTAAAAAGCTTTTTAATAAAAAAGAAAATGGCTGGAAAGCAGTAGACTCTAATGAAAAACAAAAAATATTTGATTTTTCTAATGGGTATATGGAATTTTTAAATAAAGCTAAAACAGAAAGGGAATTTGTAAAACATGCAAGAGAACTTGCAGATAAAAATGGATTTAAAGATATTATGGAGTTTGATACTTTAAAACCGGGAGATAAAATATATTTTATTAATAGAAATAAAAGTATGTATTTAGCAATTATAGGAACAGAAAGCATTGATAAAGGATTACATATTATTGGTTCACATGTTGATTCACCAAGATTAGATTTAAAACCAAATCCTTTATATGAAGATACAGAAATGGCATATTTTAAAACACATTATTATGGTGGAATAAAAAAATATCAATGGACAACAATTCCTCTTAGTATCCACGGTACTATAGTAAAAGCAAATGGGGAAAAGATGGACATTTGTATTGGAGAAGATGAAAATGATCCAATTTTTACAATTACAGATTTATTACCACACTTAGCACAAGAGCAAATGGAAAAGAAATTAAAAAATGGTATAGATGGTGAAGATTTAAACCTTCTAATAGGTAGTATTCCTTATGGTGAAAAAGGAGAAAGCCAAGTAAAATTAAATATTTTAAATATATTAAATCAAAAATATGGAATTACAGAAGTTGACTTAACAAGCTCAGAAATAGAATTAGTGCCAGCATTTAAAGCAAGAAGCTTAGGCTTGGATGAAAGTATGGTTGCAGCTTATGGACAAGATGATAAAGTATGTGCATATACATCACTTGCAGCTATGATGGAATTAGAAAGTGTAAAAAATACAGCTGTATGCATTTTATCAGATAAAGAAGAAATTGGAAGTATGGGAAATACAGGTATGGAATCACATATGTTTGACTTCTTTATTTCAGAGATTTTAAATAAATTAGAAGTAAATAAACCAAATCTTTTAGATAAAGTATTTTGCTTTTCAAAGATGTTATCTTCAGATGTAGATGCAGGGTTTGACCCAATATATGCTTCTGTTTCAGATAAGACAAATGCAGGATTTTTAGGAAAAGGTATTAGTCTAAATAAATATACTGGTGCAAGAGGAAAGTCAGGTGCTTCAGATGCTAATGCAGAATATGTAGCTTGGGTAAGAAATGTACTAGAAAATAGTGATATAAAATATCAGATAGCAGAACTTGGAAAAGTAGATGTCGGAGGAGGAGGAACTATTGCATATATCATTGCTAATAAAGGTGCAGATGTTATAGATTGTGGTGTTCCAGTATTATCAATGCATGCTCCTTACGAAGTGACAAGTAAATATGATGTATATTCAGCATATAGAACATATAAGTCTTTTTGGAATGCTTAAATTTGAAAATTAAGAAAAAATAAAGAACAAATTTCATGGAAATGAGATTTGTTCTTTAATAATAATTAAAAATAATTTTAAACAGTACTATTCAAAATTAATTAATAAATCAATCATGTTATCAACAAAATTTAATTTTTCTTCTGATAATTGATTTAATTTTTCAGATATATCTATTTGTTTTGTTATTTCCTTATTTATCATAAATTCTTTAAAAATAGTATTAGGAGTAATACCTAAAATGTTCATATAATTAATTAAAGTTTTAGTTTTAATACCACTATAACCATTTTCAATTCTAGATATATATTTTAAAGATATACCTAATTTCTCTGCCATAACTTCCTGTGTGTAATTATTTTTTAGTCTAAAATCTTTTAATATTTTTCCAAATGTTTTATCAATTTCAGATTTTGAAATAGAATCCATTTTATTCCTCCATAAAAAAGTATATTATAAGTATAACAAGCTGAGAGCTAATCTAAAACATAGTAATAATATAATTAAAAAGAATAAAAAATATTCTAAAAAACACAAAAAAGTCTTGAAAAATTAAATTATAAATGATAACATTAGATAAACACGATGTATAACTAAAAGTTATACAAAAAGGGAAAATAAGTGGAGAGACAATTAGATATGATAAGAAATGATGAATATATGGATTATTTACAAAAAATAATAGCTTGTATAAGTAACGGAGATTATTATTCAGTAAAAGAGTTATCTATTTTAAAATTAAATAACTTGAAAAAAGATACTAAAATGATGAAACAAGAATTAAAGGAATATATGAAAATAACTAAATGTAAAAAAGAAATAAAAAAATTAAATGATTGTAGGGAAACATATTTGGTAAATAAATATGCTGATTATTTGAATAATATAATGAACGATGAAAAAGATTTAAAAAAAATTGCATCAATAGAAGAATTTATGCAAGAATTAATTTGAATATATGAAAATAAAAACTGCTATTTTTTAGATAGCAGTTTTTATTTTTTAAGCGCTTTTATCCTAGAGTTCGATACTCTAAGAATATTTTTTATGATTAAATTTTAGCAATAAAATAGTATAAAGTCAATAAAAAATAGAAAAAAGAATTTAATCGTAAAATAATTAAAAATTTATAAAATTTTAATACTTGTAAAATTATTAAAATGTTGTAATACCAAAGGACTGAGTGAATTATATGTGTTTCTTAGAGTATCGAACTTTAGGGAAAAAATAAAGAAATAAAATACGACAATATATTGACTTAACTCTTGAAAAAATGTAGAATAAAAATATACAAAAAGAATAAGGATAAAAATAAAAGTTAATAATAATACAAAAAAGGATAATAAAAAAGTATTAAATAAGGTAAAATAAATAATAATAAATTTTTGGATTTTAAATATTAAATGCTATTTATAATATGATAAATAAAAGCAAAATAAGATTATCATACAAAAGGATATAAAGAGTAACAACTATTACACAAACGAGGAGGAAAAAGGTGAGAGAGAAATTAAAAGAAGAAAATATTTCAAAGATATTAACGGAAATAAACATAAACAGGTACAAGAGAAAAAGAGTAGACAATGAAAAAGAAAATAACAGAGGTATTACACTAATAGCCCTTGTAATAACAATAATTATATTATTAATCTTGGCAGGTGTAACACTTGCAACTTTGACAGGGGATAATGGAATTATAACAAAAGCAAGAGAAGCAGAACTTTCAACAGAACTATCAGCATATAAAGAAGAATTAGAATTATACAAAGTAAATAAAACATCAGAAAACACAAATTTTATAGAAGAAACACTAACAGCGGGAAAAACAGATTTAAACTATAACACTAAAAATGAAGAAGAAACAGGGAATATAAAAACAATAATAACTGATATAAGTGACAAATACTTTGAAAAGTTAGAAGTAATAAAAGGAAAACTTTTAATAAATACACAAGATAGAACTGAAATAAGAGTAGCTCAAAGATTGGGAATAGAAGTAAACCCATATGACATAAGAGATGGTGTATTATGGTCATCAAGTGGAAACTTGTTATTAATGGATGAAAATACAGGAAGTTTAACAATACCAGATTCAGTAACATCAATAGGAGAAGGGGCATTTTCAAATTTAGAAGGATTAAAAACAATAATAATACCACCAACAGTAAAAAGAATAGAACAAAATGCATTTAAGAATAATACAACATTAGAAAATGTAATAATACAAGAAAGAAATGGAGAAGGTATAGAATATATTGGAGAGAGTGCATTTTATGGATGTACTAACCTAAGAAATATAAACTTACCAGACACTATAACATATATTGGACAAAAAGCCTTTAGAAATTGTAGAAATTTGGATAATGTAAAATTGCCAAATAGATTAACAGTACTATCCATGCAAGTATTTTTAGAATGTAAAAATTTAAAAAACTTAGAATTATCAGAAAGTTTAGAAAGGATAGAAGATGAAAGCTTGAGAAATACAGCTATAACAACTTTGAAATTCCCACAAAACTTAAAGACAATAAAAGAAGGAGCTTTAACAATATCCACATTACAAGAAATAGATACATCAGAAAATAATTATTTTGAATTCAAAAATGGAATATTATATAGCAAAGATTTAAAAACTTTAGTAATTGCATTGTCAAATATAACAAGTATAAATATAGAAAATTCAGTTGAAACAATAAATGGATATGCTTTTTATAGCTGTAATAAATTATCAACAATAAATATAACCGAGAATATACGAAGTATAGGAACTTCGAGCGTTTCTAATTCGGCATTAAAAAATATTACTGTAAGTCCAAAAAATAATTATTTTATCAATGATGAAAATGGTAATTTATACAGTAAAGATGGTACTATTTTATATAGATTATTTGATACAGGAAATGTAACAATAAGAGATGGAGTGAAAAATATAAAAAGAGGTGCATTATTAAGCAATGGAACAATAACAGGAATAACATTACCAGAAAGTTTTGTTGGAGATACTACTATTGCATATAGTATATTTCCAACTATAGATTATTTATATTTACCGAAAAATGTAAATACGTTCAATAAAGATGTATACATTAATATAAGTAGTATAGAAATAAGTAGTGAAAATCCATATTTACAATCAATAAATAATGAATATATATTAAGTAAAGACGGAACAGAGTTATATTGGGTAAAAAATGATTTGACAGAAATAAATATACCTGAAAGTGTAGAAAGAATAAAATCGTATGCGTTACGAGAGACAAAAGCAGAAATAATAACATTACCAATAAATGTGAAAGCAATAGAAGGTCAAATACTATATTCTTCAAAAGTCAAGAAAATAGAGATTCAATCCAAAATAAGTGAAATAAATGCAAGAGCTTTTGAAAATGCAAACAATCTAAATGAAATAATAATACACAAGAAAAATGATGGAACATTAATAGGCTCACCATGGGGATGTATATATGGAGATAGAGCAATAATATGGGATAAATAGCATTTATAAAATGAAAAAATAGATTTAAAAGAAAAAATATACGCTAAAAAGATCTCAGTAAAATTGATATAAATCAATAAAAATAAATAAAAAGCTAGAAATAGTTGAAAGTATAGAAAACCTCCTTTAAAATATATTATGAAAGTATTACACAAAATATATTTTAAAGGAGGTTATGATTATGGAAAACAAATATGAAAACATAAATATGAAAGAAAAACAAATAAAATTCATCACATTAGTAATTGCAAAGATTTTATTAATAAAGATAGCAGAAAGGAGTATATAACAAAAGTAATAATGGGAATAATAAAACCGAAGGTTCATGATATAGAACAAGTAAAAGATTTAAAAATAGAGCTTAATAAATCTATAGAAAACTATGAAATAAGAGATATAAAATTCGAAAATCTAGAGGACGAAAATATCAACGCAGAAAAATATGAATTTAGAAATTGTATATTTGAAAATTGTAAATATATAAAATCAAATTTTGAAAATGCATATTTTTCAGACGTTATATTTAAAAATTGTGATTTTTCAAATTCCAATTTTAGCAAAGCAGGATTTAATAGAATTGAATTTTGTAATTGTAAATTAACAGGCTGTGACTTTATAGAAACAGATATATTTAACACAAATATAAAAGAGTCAAATTTAGAATATATAAATTTATCAAATTCAAGTTTTAAAGATGTAAAAATTGAAAATACTAATTTACAAAGTAGCGGTATATGTGAAGTAAAATTAAAAAATATTGAATTTGAAGAGTGCAATTTGAATAAGTGTCAGTTATTTAGAACAAAATTAAAAAATATTGATTTTTCTACATGTGATATAAATGGCATTATTGTAGATGCTTCAGACTTAAAAGGGGTAATAGTAAACGAATTCCAAGCTTTAGAGTTATCAAAATTATTAGGATTGAAAATTAAGTACTAAAAAACTAAAGATACAATGAATTTTAGTAGTAATTTACCATTGCTTGTGATATAATATATGTGTATTAAAAAGCTAAGGAGGACAAAATGAATAGAGAAGAAAAATTTCAATTTGACATTGCAAACTTAAAACAGGATTTAGCAATAGAAGATATGAAGGTTACAGAAGAAGATGTAGCTTTATTAAGAAGATATTTTGATAATGAAATAACAATGCCAGAAATGATAGATATAATAAAGAGAACTACTATTTAAGGAGAATGTTTTATGAGTGATTTATATGAAGCTAGAAATTCAATATATTGCTATAAAGAAAGTGATGTATTAGTAAATAAATTTGATATAAGAGACAACAAAAAGTTAGAAGAAATAGAAAGAAAAATCGTTTTAGCTAAATTGTATGAATTAAGGCAAAATAATAGAATAGGGGATTTTGATGTTAATCATTTTGTAGGAATTCACAAATTCCTTTTTGAAGATATTTATCCTTTTGCTGGATTGTTTAGAACAGAAAATATTGCAAAGGGTAATTTTTGTTTTGCCGAATGGGAATATATAGAGGATGAATTAAAAAGAATATTAGATCAACTAAAAGAGGAAAATTACTTACAAAATTTAGATAGAGAAATGTTTATAAAAAGATTATCATATTATATGGCAGAATTAAATGTATTACATCCTTTTAGAGAAGGAAATGGAAGAACTATAAGGGAATTTATTAGACAATTGGCATATAAAAATGGATATGTATTAAATTTAAAAAATATTAAGCCAAAAGATATATTAGATGCATGTATTCGTTCTGTTGTTGATACTACAGATTTAGAAAATATTATATCTGAATGTTTAGAAGAGGAAGAAAAAGAACAATAGCGGACTCTCTTAATATATAAAAATATAGTGCACCAAATTTATTACATAAATTTGGTGCACGAACAATATTAACTTCCAGTATAATAATATCCATGCCATTGGTCTTCAAGCGTGTTGTCAGCAGTTACTGTAAGATAGAAAGATTCACTACTATTATTAGGAGTAAATTCAATCATATCTTCATATTCACCTGGATATGTTTCTTGATTTAGTTTTACCGTATATGTTCCTGTACAATTTTGAGATGTTTCAAGAGCAGAACCAGTTTCGCTAAAATTAACAGCATTTAAACTAAAAGTACCACCTTGATTAAAAACAAGAGTTGCACTCAATGGAGGAGTCATTGATGACATTTCAAATTTATATGTACCATATTTTAAAGTGCGATTACCAACCTTTAACCCTTTAGCAGCTTCTTCAGTAGCTTTTCTAGCTTCTTCAGCTTTTCTTTCTTCTTCTTCCTTTTTAGCCTTTTCTTCCTGTGCTGTTTTAATTTCTTCTTGTTTTGTTTCAACTTCAGTTACTTTTTCATCAACCGTTGCTTGAACTTCATCTGTAACTATTGCACTTTCTGGTTTATATCCTGCAACAGTTGAAGTTACTGCATCTTTAATTAATTTTTCGTCCATGCTGTTAATATCAAGATCAACTTTTTGGCTAACATCTGTCTCAGGTTTTACAAATGTTTCGTCAAATTTTGAAATACTCAAAGTTTCTCCATCAACAGTTTCAACTGTAGTTGCTTCATCTTTTGCAAATGTATATTCTGGTGTAAGCTCAACTTTTGTTATATCTTCTGATGCAACATTAATAGAATTAGTTACATTAGAAATATTTTCAGCATTAGAAGTGTTAGTAGCATTAGCTGTATCAGTTGCATTAGTAGAGTTAACATTAGCTGAATTAGTAACATTAGTATTATTTGTTAAGTTCTCTGAAGATGTTTCTTGATTATTTAATTCTTCAAAACCTAAAGATATTGGTTTATATGAATCTTGAGTTCCTGTTTGGATATGAATATACCAAATATATTGTTGCAATGAAATATTATATAAAAATTCAACTGTTGAAGGTTCTTTATATGCTACATTTATTACTTTATTGTCTTCTGAGATTTTATATGTATTTACATATTCAGCACCATCTTTAGTATAAGTCATTATCATTGCAGGAGTTTCGCCTTCTTCTATTTCACAAAATTGAATTTGTGTGTTTTCCATATTTGATTGCATTCCATATTTTTCTCTTTCTCCTAAATCTTGTTCAAGGCTTGCTTCTTTTAAATAAGCATAATATGTATCTCCCCAAGTTGTTCCAACAGATTTGTTGTTTTCAATATTTTGGAATATAAAATATCCTCCAACAGATGCGGCTATAACAACCAATAGTATAATAATTACTATTGCAACTATTAATTTTTTGTTTTTCTTATGAGCTTTTTCTGTTGTAGTTTCTTCTACAGTAGTTTTTTTAGTAGATGTAGAATTGTTTTTGTTTTCTTCTTCCATTTTTTTACCTCCCCTTCTATATTTTATGCTAACATTATATCAAAAAGTATAGGTAATGTATAGAGGGAAGAAATATAAAACTTTTTTGGAAAT
>ERZ1643249.4353-NODE-4353-length-11906-cov-5.510674_pt1 | contig 11906 bp, 9 predicted proteins | sample MGYA00579263_ERZ1643249 | MGnify/ENA primary metagenome ERZ1643249 (study PRJEB29033, sample SAMEA4952264) | chicken gut metagenome | biome: Broiler Chicken; feature: Gastrointestinal Tract; material: Caecum | place: Ireland | collected 2018 | study: Broiler...
CCGAAGAGGAGGACTACGGCGAGGCGGGCGAGCTGTCAGGCGATATAGAGTTCAAAGACGTCAGCTTTGAATACGAAGAGGGCAAGCCCATACTTCGCAACATAAGCTTTAAAGTGCCGCAGGGCTCTACCCTGGGCGTAATAGGCGGAACGGGCAGCGGCAAGTCTACCCTTATGTACCTTCTGGACAGGTTATACCCCGCAAGCGGCGGCGTCATAACCATAGGCGGACGGAATATAGAGGATATTTCCCCCGCAACGCTGCGCTCGAATATTGGATTTGTGCTGCAGGAGGGGTATCTGTTTTCGGGTACGATAGCCGAAAATATCGGCGTCACCGAGGAGCAGCCCAGAATGGACGAGGTGGTACACGCTGCCTCGGCGGCCTGCGTGGACGAAAACGTCCGCGCGTTTGCCTCGGGCTACGATACCGTTGTGGGCGAGCGCGGCGTCACTTTATCGGGCGGACAGAAACAGCGCGTATCAATCGCGCGTACGCTCCTGCGCAAGACGCCGTATATAATATTCGACGACTCGCTCTCCGCGGTGGACAGCGATACGGACGCGGCAATACGCGCGCGCCTTGCCGAGGAGTTCGGCGGGGCTACGGTAATACTAATTTCGCACAGAATAACTACGGTAATGAACGCCGACAATATAATAGTTATGGAGGACGGCGAGATAGCCGAGCAGGGCAGCGGAAAGGAGCTTATGGAAAGGGACGGCATTTACAAGCGCATATACGATATGCAGATGAGCCTGCCCGAAGACATAAAACGGGAGGTGCAGAATGGCTGATAAAGTAAAGTCGGAAGCCCAAAAGAGTACGCAGCCCAAGGTTCGCTTTTTCGGACTGGGCAAGTTGAGGCCATTCCTTGCCACATACAGGCGTATGTTTGCCGCAATGATAGTCTGCACCGTGCTCGTAGGCGTGTTCAACACAATACTTCCGCTCTTTCAGCGGTACGCATTCAACAACTTCATAGCCAAAGAGAGCCTGGAAGGACTGCTGCCATTCATTCTTCTCTACGTGGCCTGCCTGCTCATTACAATGGCGCTCGACTTTGTCGCCTCGTTCGACTGTTGCAAGCTGGAGATGTACGTCCTGCGCGATATGCGCCGCACGGCGTTCAACCATTTACAGACGCTCTCTGTTTCGTACTTCAACATAAACAGCGTAGGCAGAATACACGCTCGCGTAATGAGCGATACCTCGAGCATAGCCTCCATAATCTCGTGGGACGTATACCAGGGCGGCTGGAACGTAACTTATGTGCTGAGTGCGGTGGTAATAATGCTCGTGCTCAATCCGCTGCTCGCGCTGTGCGTAATAGCCGTCATACCGCTAGTTGCAATAGTTTCGTGCTATTTCCAGCGCAGGCTTACAGTGCTTAACCGCCGCGTGCGCGAGATAAATTCAGAAATCACCGGCGGCTTCAACGAGGGCATAACGGGCGTTGAAACTTCAAAGACGCTCTCCATAGAAGAAAAACTCGATAAAAAGTTCTTTGCCAACACCGCGCGCATGCACCGCCAGGCTACAAGGCTTGGCCACAACAGGGCGCTGTTCTATACCATAATCGCCTTTGCCGCATCTGTCGCGCTCGCGCTCGTGCTGTGGTACGGCGGCGCTCTCTCTATGGAGGCTGTGCTCGAGCTCGGCACGCTCACCGTGTTCATGACCTACGCGCAGGGCATAATGTCGCCCGTGCAGTGGGCGGTGGACGCCATTGCCGACCTCATCACCGTAAAGGTGAACGTGGAGCGCCTGACCGCCCTGCTCGAAACAAAGAGCGACGTTTCAGATACGCCCGAAGTCATAGAAAAGTACGGCGACACATTCAATCCTAAAAAAGAGAACTGGGAAGAGCTGTTCGGTGACGTGGAGTTCAAAGACGTCACCTTTAAATACCCCGACGGCGAAGAGTATGTGCTTGAACACTTTAACTTAAAGGTTCCGCAGGGGACAAACGTGGCGATAGTGGGCGAGACGGGCGCAGGCAAATCAACGCTTGTAAACCTCGTGTGCCGATTTTACGAGCCTACAAAGGGTCAGGTTCTTATAGACGGCAGGGACGCGCGCGAGCGCTCCGTCGGCTGGCTGCACAGCCATATAGGCTACGTGTTGCAGACGCCGCACCTCTTTTCGGGCACCGTGCGCGAAAATCTTTTGTACGGCAAGGAGGACGCCACGGACGAGGAGCTGGACGCGGCCATAAAGAGCGTAAACGCAGGCAGGATAATCGAGCGGCTGGAAAACGGTTACGACAGCATTATCGGCGAGGGAGGCAACAACCTCTCCACGGGTGAAAAGCAGCTCCTGTCCTTTGCCCGAGCAATACTTGCCAATCCCGCAATATTTGTGCTGGACGAGGCAACCTCTTCAATAGATACCATAACAGAAAAACTCATTCAGGACGCCATAGAAAAACTTATGCGAGGCAGAACAAGCTTTATAATAGCGCACAGACTTTCCACGATACGCTCTGCTGATGTAATACTTGTAGTGCACGGTGGCAAAATAGTCGAGCGCGGCAAGCACGAAGAGCTGTTAAAAAAGCGCGGCTATTACTATAACCTTTATATAAAACAGTTCCGCGAAGAGCAGGTCAAAAAGAGCGGCACATAATGCGCTTTTTATCTTGATGTTGCCGCTTTGTATGATTGCGCTTTGTGTGGGGTGTATTGTGCTGCTTTTTTGCCCAAATTTTTTGCGTAAAAAATTGTCAATATTTTTTATTTAAAATAATTGACAAGTAAACTATGCCGATATATAATATTATTATAAAATTAAGCAAATAAAACTTGTATAAGTTTTAATGTTGCGGATAAGGAGGCGTAAAAAATGGCGGCAAAATTTAAACTTGAGCTTTTAAACGGCATAAAAGAGGCCCGCAAAGAAAAGGGCTGGTCGCAGGGGGAGCTTGCGCAGATGGTGGGTGTTTCGCGCAATACCATAAGCAGTATAGAAACGGGAGCCTTCAATCCCACGGCAAAACTTGCGGCTATTTTGTGCATAGCGCTCGATAAAAAGTTTGAAGAACTCTTCTGGTTTGCAGAATAATTTTTTAACTGCTGTGGAATTTCGTGCGCTTCATTTTTAAAAGCAATATAAAAAGCGGCGCGCAGGACTTTGCGCGGGCTCAACAGATTAGAGCGCAGGCTCAATACAAGGTAAAGGTGGCGCGGCAACTAAAAAGTTGCCGCACCTTTAAATTTACCGCTTGATTAATCGGATTTGTGCTGTTATAATTAAATTGTAAAAATACATAGTGGGGACTAATTATGAGTGAAAGAATGAATATCAGCGACGACTACGATTTTTTTATAAGTTTTTCAAACAGTGATTTGGAGCTTGTTTCGTCCATAGTCAGCGTCATAGAGGGGCAGTACGGCGCAAAGTGCTGGTTCCAGGAAAAGGACTCGCGTGCGGAATTTGTAGAGGCCATTATGGACGGCATAGAAAAGTCTGACGCGTTCATAATCTTTGTAAGCCCCGCCTCGGCCAATTCTTACTTTGTATTGAATGAAATAAATCACGCTGTCGAGTGGAAACATTCGCACGAGGACTATAAAATCGTTCCCGTATTTATCGGTCCCGAGGGCACGGATATAGGCGACGCCGTATACAAAAAGATACGCTTTTTCCTCGGCAGGCTGAATATGTGTTTTTATAAGCCCTCAGAACCGCTCGAGGCGCTTGTGCGCAAAATATTCGACCAGGCTGAGTACGAGGTCGTCGGCGAAAAATTGCACAGAAGCCTCTATCACACCAGCGAGTCAGAGGCCAAGAGGCTGAACGCCCAGAACGAAATTTTATGCGATTTTTCGCGTGAGTATTTCAAGGAATACGTCCGGCCTCAGCACCATATTCTCGACGTCGGCTGTGCAGACGGCGAAAGCATAATGATGCGCCTTAGCGGCATAGAGTACGCAGGCCTTCTGGGCGTGGATATAGACGGCGCGCAGGTGGAGCGGGCGACCTCCAGTTTCGGTTCGGAAAAGAATAGGTTTGTTGCGTGCGACGTCGTCAGCGACGAGTTCGACGATGCGGTGAACGACTATCTGGAGAGCAACGAGCTCATAGGTTTCGATATAATTCACGTCTCAGCGGTGCTGCTGCACCAGAGCGACCCTGTAAAGATTTTGCATATATTAAAGCGTTTCCTTAAAAAGAGCGGCTACATCTTTATTCAGGAGGAAGACGACGGCGCAAACCTCGTCTATCCCGATTCAAAATTCTTTGAAAGGGCGTTCGCCATATGGGCGGATTCCAAGGAGAGCGGAGACAGACACTGCGGCCGCAAAATACCTTCATATCTTGCGGCGGCGGGCTACAAGCGGCTTGTGCTTACAAAGTGCGGCGTATCCAGCGCGGGGCTCTCGGGTGAAAAGCTTTCGGCGTTCTGGGATATTTATTTCAACTACCATCTGTGGCTCGCGCTTGAAGAGAACGTATTTTACAATATCGCAAAGACGAATAAACTGCTCGCGGAATACAAGGCGGAATACGACGAAAAGAAAAAGGAATACGACGAGGGCAAAATTTTTATTCAGCTCGGATTTATGTTCTTTATAGCGCAGAGGTGAGCAGGCGTAAACGCTTGCGCTTCTGTCTTCTGGCAGTATGGTTATAAAGCTATATACGGGCTGTTTGTTGGAATAAGCAGAAATATTTTTTAACAGCGCGGGCACGCCATATGGCGTGCCCGCGCTGAACATAGAGTGCCAGCACCGCACAATTCGTGTGCACATATGGCGGAACTAAACCGCATTTGCATTGTGTGCCGTTGCCGTATGTTCGCCAAGTACGCGCCTCACAAACCGTGCGCCTGTGCTGAATACAGAGTGCCAACGCCGCACAAGCCGTGTGCCGCGCGGCACAGACGGAAGAATTGCCTGCAAAATATATTCTGTCTCGTTTGATTTTTTACTCTTTTGTGTGATATACTTTAATAAAGAATTGCGTATGTTTAAAAAATCGGCGCAGTCCGCTCTTTGTGTATGGCTGCAATAGTAAATTTTTTCGAGACAAAAATTACCCCGCCAAAGGCGTGGGGAGCATATCACCTGTGCTGTCTTGCGGTAGTGGCGGTGCTCACTGCGGTAATTTTTGCGTGCGGCCGAAAACTGCGGGCTGACCGCGGCTTGTCGCACAAAATCACGTGCGTGGCAGGCGGCATACTCATATTTATAGAGCTGCTCAAAAATCTTTTCTACGGCCTGGAGGTTGCGGCCGACGGCTCGGTGTACTGGGATTACCCATGGCAGATATTCCCCTTCCAGTTCTGTTCAACGCCCATGTATGTGTGTTTTGTGCTTATGTTCACCAAGCAGGGCAAATTCCGCGAGGCGCTCAATGCCTTCCTTGCAACCTACGGCGCGTTCGGCGGTGCAGTGGTAATGCTCCATCCCAACTCCGTCCTCGTCGATTTCCTGTTTATAGATATTCACACCATGCTCTGGCACGGCACTCTCTTTTTGCTGGGCGCTCTGCAGTGGGGCGGCGGCACTTTCAGGTTCAGGCTTTCATCCTACCTCGGCGCAACGGCGGTATTCCTCGTGCTTGTAGCTGTGGCGCTCACATTAAATCTTTCGCTGAAACAGCTCAGCCTTGAATGCGGCTTCAATATGTTCTACATCAGCCCCTATGTTCCCTGCACCATACTCTTTATGGTAAAGATATGGGAGTTAGCGCCCTACCCTGTGTTCCTTGCGGTATATGTGCTGGGCTTTGCCCTCATTGCGCTTGCAATTTTTTATGTAATCGGCAGTATTTGCCGGGCAATCTACGGCAATTTTTCATACGCCTGCGGCGTACCGTTCAGAAGTCCTCGCTTCCATATCTCCGCCCGCAGATACAGGCACAGGAGCTTTGCCGTTAAAAGAAAGAGACGTGAACAGATTTACTGGCGCTGCTAATAGAACGGGCATATATGCGCGCGTTTTAAATTATCTGCGGCATATGTGCAAGTGTTCTAAATTAATTGCGGCATATATGCCTGTGTTTTGCTCGCTTTAATGTGTGCTGGTGCGTTATTTGCGGCATATTGCCCTATCTTTTTAAAATAAGTGCGGCTTGCCGCCCTGGGTTGAAGGTATATTAGCTATGCTCTTTAAAAGTTTCAAAAGAGATATCTCGCCGTACGTCTTTGCCATGTTTGCAATGATAGGCGGCTTTTTAGAGGCGTTCACGTTTGTGCTGCACGGCGGAGTATTCTGCAACGCGCAGTCGGGCAACGTTGTAATGCTTGTAATGAATTTTCTTCGCGGTGATTTTGCTGCGGGGTTAAGGTATCTCTACTCCATACTTGCGTATATCGCGGGCATAGTGCTTTCCACGTTAATTCCAGCAAGATTTAAAAAGGTCAACTGGCCGTTCGTAGTCACTGCGATAGAAATGGTCGTGTTCGTGGGGCTTGCATTTGTGCCGGAAACGGCCTCTGACTGGTATACATATCCCACTGTGGCCTTTCTCTGTGCGGTGCAGTATAATACCTTTACAAAGCTGCGCGGAATGGCGCTTGCAACTACCTTTGTCACTAACGATATCCGCCAGACTGTTATGCACCTAGTGCGCGGCGTTTCGGAAAAAAACAGGGAAGAATTTAAAAAGAGCGGCATATATGCCTTTATTATTCTGTGTTTTGCCGCAGGCGCAGCCGTTGGAACTGTGGCTGCGAATGGGATAGCGGGGTGGTGCATTCTTATTTGCGCAGGCCTGCTTGTGCCCGTGCTTGCCCTTTTTATCGCTGATGCGGTGCGCTCCTCCAGGCTCGCCCGCGAGGCGGCAAATTCTGAAACGGTAAATTTTGAAACGACAAATTCAGGGACAGCAAATTCTGAAACGGCAAATTCAGGGGACGATGGCGTTCAGCTGAGCATAGACGACCTTTCCTCAGGCGGCAAAAACTGAGCTTTTTCTGCGGTAATGTATAGCCATTGTTTTATGCTCCAAGAATGTGCATTTTGCAAAAAAATCACAAAAAATAAAAAAAATTTAAAAAAACTATTGACAAACGCACTTTAAGACGTATATAATGGCAGTAATTTAATAGGCTAAATCGTTGAAGTAAAAAGTAATCTGCGAAAAGTTCCCTTTTAAGAGAGCTCCGGACGGTGGAAGCGGAGCGGTGGACTGCAGGTGAATGGGTTACTGAGAGCGGATGTGAAGGCGCAGCTTTGGCTGTGTTGCGTAGCGTCCGACGGGTCTTTCCCGTTACAGAAAGAGAGCATTGTCAGATGTTCGTAAACAAGGCTGGCCTCAGGCAAGTTAAATTTTTCAGAAAAACATATTTCTGGCAGAATAAAAACTTTGCTGCAGGCGGTGAAATTGGGTGGCAACACGGATAAATTCGTCCCAAACGGATTTAACCGTGTTTTTTTATTTTTTAATTTACCCCATACTATGCCTTGATTAAAAGGGTTTAGGGCTATTAAATGGCCGCAAGGCTGGCGGCACGCAGATAAAAAAAGGAGGTAAAAATTATTATGTCTGCAAAAAAAATCCCTTACAAAATTTATCTCTCTGAAGAGGAGATGCCCAAAACCTGGCTCAATTTAAAGGCGTATATGCCGCAACAGCACGAACCTTTCTTAAACCCCGCAACCGGCAAACCTTGCTCTGCGGAGGAACTTGAACAGGTCTTCTGCAAGGAGTGCGTAGAGCAGGAGCTGAACTGCACGGATAAGGAGATAGAAATCCCCGAAGGAATACGCAGTTTTTATACCAATTTCCGTCCCTCGCCGCTTATCCGTGCCTACTTTTTAGAAAAGTTGCTCGATACTCCTGCGGAAATCTACTATAAATTTGAAGGCAACAACACCTCGGGCTCGCACAAGCTCAATTCGGCGGCCGCGCAGGCCTACTATGCAAAAAAGCAGGGGCTTACCTCCGTCACAACCGAGACGGGTGCGGGACAGTGGGGAACGGCGCTCGCCATGGCCTGCGCCTTCTACGGGCTTGACCTTAAGGTGTACATGGTAAAGACGTCTTACGAGCAGAAGCCCTACCGCAAGGAGGTAATCCGCACGTATGGCGCAGATATTATCGCCTCGCCCTCCGATACCACCGAGGCGGGCAGAAAAATTTTAAAGGAATTCCCCGGCACGGGCGGTTCGCTCGGCTGCGCCATAGCCGAGGCCGTCGAAACAGCCTTAAAGACGCCCAATTGCCGCTATGTGCTCGGCTCGGTTCTCGACCACGTTCTTTTGCACCAGACGGTGATTGGTCTGGAGAGTAAGACGGCGCTTGAAAAGTACGGCGTTCAGCCTGATATAGTTATAGGCTGCGTGGGCGGCGGTTCCAACTTCGGCGGACTGATAGCACCCTATATGGCGGAGAGGCTGCAGGGCAAAAACAACATACGCTTTATCGGCGTAGAGCCTGCAAGCTGCCCTTCGATGTCGCGCGGGCGGTATGCCTACGACTTCTGCGACAGTGCAAAGATAACCCCGCTTGCAAAAATGTACACATTGGGCTGCGAGTTTATGCCCTCGCCCGACCACGCTGGCGGACTGAGGTACCACGGAATGAGCCCCGTCGTATCAAAACTTTACCACGACGGGTATGTAGAAGTGAGGGCGGAAAAGCAGACGGATATTTTTGCCGCGGCAGAAAAATTTGCCCGCTGTGAAGGTATTTTGCCTGCGCCCGAATCCTCGCATGCCATAAAAGTTGCCATAGACGAGGCTATTAAATGTCGTGAGAGCGGAGAAAAGAAGGTCATACTTTTCGGACTTACCGGTACCGGCTATTTCGACCTTGCGGCATACAAGTCGTTCAATGAGGGCACTATGAAGGACTATGTCCCCACAGAAGAGGACCTCGCCCGTGGTTTTGCAAGCCTGCCCAAGCTGAACTGAGCGCTTTTTAAGGGTACAAAATGCATTGCTTGACGCCGGATTGAATTTGTTTACGGCAGGTTAACTCTAGTTTTTTCTGGTTAAATCTGCTGCGCGGCGGTTAATCCTTGTCAGGTAGCAATTTGCTTTGCTGCGCGATGTGTTAGCGCTTGATAGTCAGCAGGTTAACTCTTTTGTGCGGCACGCTGACCACTGCTGTATGGGAGGTTGGTTTGTTGAGTGACGTGCGTATATGCGGAAAACAGTTACTTACAAAGCATAACTTTTGCCGAAAATCTGCTTAAATGGCTGCCTATTTTCGGCGCTTACAAATCTTTGCCTGCGGGCGCGGTTGCGGCTATGCCGCAACCGCGCCCGCACTCTTAAACAATGCGTCGTGGTTCAAAATTTAAATTCTGTCCGACTTTTTTTGTGCTTATTTTGTTGCAATAAATTGAATAATATAGTATGATTATACAAATATGTTCGCGCGCATTTGTGCGCAGTGAGAGCGAGGTGAGATGTTATGTACAGACCTAAACTTGATTTAATGCAGACGGAGCGTGCCATTAAATTTTTGAAAAACGCCTTTGAGGGCGCGCTTTCCGGCGCGCTCAATTTAACGCGCATATCCGCGCCGCTGTTTGTAACCCGCGACAGTGGTCTCAACGATAATCTCAACGGCGTTGAACGCCCTGTCTCCTTTGAGGTGAAGGCGCTCGGCGAAGAGGTGGAGGTCGTGCACAGCCTTGCCAAGTGGAAGCGCTATGCCCTTGCAAAATATAAATTCGAGCGGTACAGCGGCCTTTATACCGATATGAATGCCATCCGCCGCGACGAGGATATGGATAACCTTCACTCCGTCTATGTGGACCAGTGGGACTGGGAGGTTGTAATCGGCCGTGAAGACAGAACAGAGGAATACTTAAAAAGCACTGTCTGCAAAATTTATGGCGCGGTACGCGCTGCCGCAATGCTGCTGCGTGCGCAGTATCCCGTGCTTGAAAATAACCTGCCCGAAGAGATAAAGTTTATAACGGCGCAGCAGCTTGAGGATATGTTTCCCTCGCTTACGCCTAAAGAGCGTGAGCGGCAGTTTGTAAAGCGGTTCGGCGCGGCGTTTGTTATGGGTATAGGCGGCAGACTTCGCTCGGGGCAGAAGCACGACGGTCGCGCGCCTGACTACGACGACTGGTCTCTGAACGGCGATATAATTCTGTATTATGCCCCGCTTGATTGCGCGTTCGAGATTTCCTCTATGGGCATACGAGTGGACGAAGTCAGTCTTATAAACCAGCTCAAGGCCGAAAATTGCCTTGAAAGGCTGAATTATCCGTTCCACAAGGCGCTCGCGGCGGGCGAGCTTCCCCTTACGATGGGTGGAGGTATAGGTCAGTCGCGTCTTTCGATGTTCCTTTTAGAAAAGCTGCATATCGGCGAGGTGCAGGTCTCCGTATGGGATAAAAAGAACCTCGACTACTGCAAAGAACACGGCATAGAGCTTATGTGATAAATGCTGCTTAAGTGTCTTTAATTGCCGTGTTGAAAAGTTATATTGTCAATATTCAATAATTTTGCAAAGTTATATTGTAGGTTTATAATTTTTGTCTTTAAAGCAAACTTTTAATAGAATATTTTCGGCAGGCGGATAAAAGAGAAGGAGAAGTGCAATATTCTGCATACGCAAAATTACCACGCAAATTTTACATTTAAATTGTTGTAAAAAGACGGCGGGCGTGGTATAATATCTGCGAAAAATAAAAAGATATTTATAGGAGAAAACTTTTATGGCAAAGATAACCAAGGATACGCTTATTGTTGATTGCCTCAAGCTCAATCCCAACAGCGCAGAAATTCTTATGTCTGTCGGTATGCACTGCATAGGCTGTGCTATGGCTCACGGCGAAACCATCGAAGAGGCTGTCTATGTTCACGGCAACGACCTCGATAAACTTCTTGAAAAGCTCAACGAAGGTATAGCAGAATAATTTTGCGGGCGGCGCTTTCTGCGCCGCTCTCTTTTTATAATTTTGTTACAGGCTGCTATAAAGAATTTGATTTTATTGCGCTGGTTTTTTCGTTATGCAACCTGCATCTTGCGGTAATAGGTTTGCGGCGTAAAGGTTTAAGCGTAAAAAATCCCGCTATTAAAAATTGACACTACCGTTTGCAGAAAATAATATGTATACCATTTCCGAACTGGAAGAATTCAGAAAAATAATAAACAATTCAAAAAGAGCCGTGTTTTTCGGCGGCGCGGGCGTCAGCACAGAAAGCGGCATACCCGATTTCCGCTCGCAGGACGGGCTGTATAACCAGAAGTATGCCTATCCGCCCGAATACATACTGTCTGCCACCTTTTTCCATACCCATACTGCCGAGTTTTTCGATTTCTACCGCGAAAAAATGATTTTCCCTTCGGCAAAGCCTAATGCTGCACATTTTAAGCTTGCGCAGTGGGAGAGGGAGGGCAAGCTTGCTGCCGTTGTAACGCAGAATATAGATGGTTTGCACCAGGCTGCGGGCAGTAAAAATGTGTTTGAGCTGCACGGCAGCGTGTGGCGCAACTATTGCACTCGTTGCGGCAAAAGTTATTCTGCTGAGTTTATTTTAGGCAGCAAGGGCGTGCCCCGCTGCGAGTGCGGTGGGGTTGTAAAGCCGGATGTGGTCTTGTATGAAGAGCAGCTCGATGGCCGAACTCTGTCAGAGGCAATAAAGTATATTCAGGCTGCCGATACGCTTATAATTGGCGGAACGTCGCTCAATGTCTACCCTGCGGCGGGGCTAATCGACTACTTTGGCGGCGATAACCTCATTGTCGTAAATAAGGGTGAAACGGCGCGCAAAGTCTCGGGTGCGTTGGTCGTGGATAGTCCTATAGCTCAGTTCTTCGGCGCTGTCTGATTGCTTGTCAGAACGTAGCTAAGTTCATCGGCGCGGTCTGATGCCTGCACTGTGTGCCTGCTCGGTCAGTTGTTTTGTTTTCGGACTGAGTGTGCTTAGCTTTTTTGGTAACCGGATGCTTTATATGTTAACCGCCCTGCACTCAGGCAGAATGCCTGA
>ERZ1643249.4354-NODE-4354-length-11900-cov-4.712199_pt1 | contig 11900 bp, 10 predicted proteins | sample MGYA00579263_ERZ1643249 | MGnify/ENA primary metagenome ERZ1643249 (study PRJEB29033, sample SAMEA4952264) | chicken gut metagenome | biome: Broiler Chicken; feature: Gastrointestinal Tract; material: Caecum | place: Ireland | collected 2018 | study: Broiler...
TAAAACCATCTGTTTATGTATGGGAGTATGAATCTGGCAAGCATGCCGATATTAATTCAACTGAGGTTTACCCTACTGCAAGTATTATAAAAATACCTGTTTTGATACAACTGTTTCGTTCGATTGAAGCCGGTATGCTCAAGCTCGATGATAAAATAGCAATGACGCAATACTATAAATCAGAAGGCTCTGGCAGTTTGCAGTTTAAAGGCAACAATGCAATCTATACAGTAGATGATTTGGCAAGAGTTATGATAACAGAGTCTGACAATTCTGCAACAAATATGTTGATGGATGCTACAGGCGGTATGAATGCTATGAACCAATCTTTGAGAAAATGGGGAATGAAAGAAACAAGAGTAAATGACTGGCTGCCTGATTTGCAAGGTACAAACGTCACTACTTCTAAAGAAATGGCAACATTGCTGTACAACATTGATAATCCAAATTTCCTCTCTCTTAATTCCAGAGAAAAAATGGTGGATTATATGAGCCATGTCCACAATAACAGGCTTATTCAGGCAGGGCTTTCACCGAGTGCTATATTTATTCACAAAACAGGTGATATAGGCAAGATGCTTGGAGATGCCGGTATTGTTTACACACCTAACGGCAAAAAGTATATTGTTGTTATGCTCGTAAACAGACCTTATAATTCACCACAGGGAAAAGATTTTATAGTTGCAGCTTCATCATTAATATACAATTATATGGTTAACACCAATTTATAATTGCGTATTGATATTGCGTTGTTCTTATATTATAGTTTATATATAGTGAATTTTAGAATATTCGGAGAAAAATATGACTCATCAAATAATTAAAGTAGCGTGGGACCTCAACGAAAACTGCGAAAACAGATATCAACTGGTTTATGAAATTGCAGAACTTGCTAAAAAACTCGTTGATGAATATCAAATGAAAAAACCTAAAGATGAATTGGGCTTTGATGATTATGGTTTTGATAACAGCTCTATTAAAAAAGAAAATCCTGTTGAGCATGCCATTATGGTTAAAGCTTCTGAATCTGACGAAAGCAGACTCGTAGGTTAATAAATAAAAATTTTCTTTCAACAAAAAAGCTCTCTAAATTAGAGAGCTTTTTTTAAACCAATTTATTAACTATTTAGCTAACAATTTGTTAACAGCAAGAGTTAATCTTGATTTTTTTCTTGCAGCAGTGTTTTTGTGCAAAACACCTTTAGAAACAGCTTTGTCACACAGTTTGTATGCGTGGCTGATAGCGGGTTTCAATTCTGCTTCGTTTTTGGCTTGTGCTAATTCTAAAGTTTTTCTGATTGCAGTTTTGATTTCAGATTTTACAGCAACGTTTTTCAATCTGTTTCTTTCTGCGATTAAAACTCTTTTTTTAGCGGATTTAATATTAGCCATTTGTTTTTTCCTTTCATTTGCATTTCTTCGGGCGGTATTTACTCCACCCCCCTCTGAAATCTGCAATGAGGTTTGGTGAGTATTCTTATTATAAGACAATAATATTTGATTTCAATATGCAATAAAAAAAGACCTGAATTTATCAGGTCTTTTTTTATTATATACATCCGTTATTTTTGTAAAAACGGAGGAATATCTATAATGCTCATCAAATCATTTTGTGATTTTTGAGGTGAAATTGCCGGTTTTGGCTGAGGTGTGCTTGGTGCCAGTGAAGGAGCACTGTTTGTTGCCGAAGCATTGCCTGTGTTGAATGAACCGGAGAAGAAATCAGCTGCACTAAGAGATTTAACAGCTTCTTTTTTATTTCCCATATCAGGGGTTTTCATCTCAAAGCCTGTTGCAATAACAGTGATTTGAATTTCTCCCTGGATTCTGTCATCAATAACAGAACCAAAAGTAAAGATAGCATCTTCAGCAATTGCATCATGAATTACCTGTGCAGCTTCTGTTACTTCGTGTAATGTCATGTCAGAACCGCCTGTAACGTTCATAATAATACCAGAAGCACCGTTAATAGATGTTTCAAGCAATGGTGAATTGATAGCGAGTTTAGCAGCTTCCATAGCTCTGCCTTCGCCAGTGCCTCTTCCGATACCCATTAAAGCAGAACCGCTTGATTGCATTACAGCTTTAACATCGGCAAAGTCAACGTTAATCATACCGGGTACTGTGATGATGTCAGATATACCCTGTACACCTCTTAACAATACTTCGTCAACAACCTGGAATGCTTCTTTCATTGTTGTTCTTCTTTCAACAACTTCAAGCAGTTTGTCGTTAGGTATAACAATGAGAGCATCTACAGTTTCTTTTAATTTTTCAAGACCCTGCATAGCCTGATTCATTCTTCTTTTACCTTCAAAGCTGAAAGGTTTTGTTACAACACCGATTGTTAAAGCGCCTAATTCTTTTGCTATTTTGGCAACAACAGGAGCTGCACCAGTACCTGTACCGCCGCCCATGCCTGCTGTTACAAACACCATATCAGCACCATCAAGTGCTTGTACAATCTGGTCTCTTGTTTCTTCAGCAGCTTTTTCACCAACTGAAGGGTCTCCGCCTGCGCCGAGTCCTTCTGTTAATTTACCGCCTAATTGAATTTTGTTTTCTGCCAATGACATTTTTAACACCTGAGCATCTGTATTCATAGCCCAGAAGTCAACGCCTGTAAGGCCTGCTTTAATCATTCTGTTAACAGCGTTACCGCCACCGCCACCGGCGCCGATTACTTTAATGTCTGCTACATTTGATACTTGCGGAGTTTCCGTGTCTTGTTCTTTGTCTCTTCTTCCGAAGATATCTGGTCCGAAATTTTCCACTTATTTTCCTCTTTCAATCTAATCTTTTTTTACCGAAAGGTTATTTTTATTACAACTTAATAATTATACTATTTTAAAAAAATTAAATAGTAAAGAAAATTAAGATATTTTAATACTTTTTTTAATATAAGTTAAAGATTCACTTAACAATTTTTTTTTATGATGTATTATAAAGGCATGTCATCTATTCATGATTAAGTTTGTATTTACATTACTTAACAAATCATGGGAATATGCGCAATTTTTAAAGTTTTTAATTGTTTTTAAAAGTACATAGTGTGTTTAAGGTGGGAACATGAAAGTTCAAGGAAATTACAATCAATATTCTGCAGCACATGCTAAGCAGCAAGCTTTTGGCAATTATGTAAATGCCCGCAGAATCAACAGGGCAGTCGGCTCAATGATGAGCGGAAAAATAAAAACATTTTATACCCTAGGTAAAAACAACGGAGAAAATTTGAATAATACGGTTACTGCTGTAGGCACGGCAGCTGTTGCTCCTATTTTTATCAGATACAATCCGCTTTCTGATGAAGATCCCAAAGTTAAAGCTTATTCAGCTTTGAGACAGCCGCTTTCAGCTGTATTAGCTCTTGGTGTTCAACTCCCGGTTATGACAGCGTATAATAAACTTCTCGATATGTGGGCAACTTCAGGAAGGGTAAGACGCTTTGATCTGAGTGCAAAACCTCCTGAAACAACTCTTAAAAACCTTGCTAAAGCTAAATACAACCAAGAAATGAGGGTTTTAAAAGCACAAGGCCTTTCTAGAAAAGAAATGGATGAAAAATTCTTTAAAGGTAGAACAAAAGCTGAAGTAATTGAAGATTTTGTAAATCAATCTAGAGATGATATTTTCTATGCCAAAAGAGATCATCTTCGCGAGTTAGCCGCAAACGGTCAACCGATTACAGTTGCTCCGTTAAAAAATGCTGATGGCAAAATTGTTGATTACTTCCATCCAACAAAATTATCAGAACTGGATAAAATTCAGTTTGTAAAACCGGATGAAATTGATAAAGCAAGAAAATCTGTATATCCTAATGTTCTTAGAGAATTTGGTGTTGACCCTGATAATAAAAAGTTATTTGAGATTAAATACGACTGGGAAGATCCTAATGCCATAGAAAAACACAATAAAATGAAAAAAGGTGAAATTCCGGTTCCTGAAGATTTAAAAGAATATAAAAAGAGCAAAGTTAAATCTGCATTGAAGAAACAGGGACATAAATACAATGAATTCTCAAGAAAATTAGAAGATACAGCTAAAAATGCAGCAATTGAAAAAGTAGAACAATCTATAGCTGAAGAAGTAAAAGTTAAGCTTGAGACATCTAAAGCATTTAATGAGTTAAATAGAAAACTGGCCAATGTAACTTCTCAAATATATAATGACAGCAGTATTCCAAAAGAATTGAAAGACAGCGTTATTGAAAAAGAAGATGCCAAGTTAATAGATGCAAAAATCAAAGAATTGAAAAAAAGAGCAGAAAATGCTGATGAAGTTGTAAGGAATACCTTAAATAACGCAATTACAAAATTAAAAGATAAAAAAGTTAATGAAATTAAATTTCACGGTGATAATTATAAAGATGTAGAAATAAGCGTCAGAGCCAAAAGATGGTTAAAAGCAGAAATTAACAGACGTGAAGGTGTATTTAAGAATTTCAAAAAATTAAGCGGATTGATCTTTGGCCTTGCAATCCTTCCATTCACTTGTGGTTTGTTAAACTGGGCATATCCAAAATTTATGAATAAATTCTTCCCAGAGCTCTGTGACGCGAAACAACAGGCAAAAGCTGCAAAGGAGGCTAAATAATGAATATTGGGCCAATAAAAAATTCAATAAATAGAGCAGCAAATGCTACAGTTGAGTATGCAAATAAAGTTACAAATATATTAATGGAAAAAAACTTTGCGCATACTATGATGCCTGAAAATCCCACTGATGTTGCAAAGGCATTAGCTTTGGCTTCTACTACAACTAAAGATGCTGTTAATTGCTACTATTACACAACACAAAGTTATAACAATAAAGAAATACCGGAAGATAAAAGAAAATTTGTTGCTGGTATTGACCTTGCAAACGGTATTTTGAATGTAATTACACAGTTGACTTTAGGTTTAGTTGTCAACAAACAGTCTGACAAATTATTTGAAAAAATCTTTAAAGGCGGCATAGTTGCTAAACCTGAAAATATAGCTAAGTATAAGCAAAAAGTAAATGCTCTTCTTCAGAAATCTACTTTAACAAAACATATTAGTTCTACAGAAGCAGAAATTAAAGATGCAATTAAGAAAACAAATAAAATTGCAAAAGGCGGCTTTGGTGTAATCGCAGTATTGATTGTGACGCAAATCATCGCAAAACGTATGATTGTACCATTCTTGTCTACTCCTCTTGCAGGTTTCTTTAAAAACTATCTTGATAAACGTGAACAAAAAAATGGTATAAAAACAGAAACTCCAGTCACTGTTGATAACCAACAATCTAAAGTTGATTCTAAAAATGAACAAAAATCAATAGTCGTTATAAATAAAGATGAGTCTTCTGAACATAAGGCTTTTAAAGGTTTTGAAAGCATGTTGAATAAATCTCTTTAAATAAGAAAAGAAAGGATTTTGTCATGAGAATTAATAGTATACGTACAAGTTTCCCTGGCAATAATACATCTAAGCCAAAATCTTTTAAACAATTACAGTATGATGAGGATGGTTTAAAAACTGTTCCTATGTCTTATTTTAATCATGAAAAAGTCATTAACGCTTTGCCTCAAGCTAAAGAAAAACTTGATGAAGATTCCTTTGTAAAAGCATTAATATATGCTAGAGATAACAAACCTGTTTTAACTTTATTTAATCCCTTGCCATCTGCGTATCATTCAAAAACTGTAGATATTACGGATATGATTGATTCTAGTTCAGACTCGCAGGAATTGAGCGAAAAAATTTACAATAGAGCTATGGAGATAGTTTGCAATAACGAGTTTGAAGAAGATAAAGATCCAGATGTCAGAGATGATGACGATTATGATTTTGATGACGATACGCTCAGAGGCACTGGCTGGGATTTAACAGACGCATATATACCTTAATTCGTTTTAGCTCTTTGCCAAATATGAAATACAGGAATACCGGCGAGTGTGATAAGCAGTCCCGGTATTGTGTATAATGGCTTGTACACGGAAAGACATATTACAATATAGCTGGCAAGCACCAAAAATGTTATCGGGAAAAATGAATTTATCCTGAATTTTTTGTTTGCATGCGGAAACTTTTTTCTGTATACAAAAATACCAGCTGTAACAAGGATATAAAAAAGCAAAGAGGCATAGATTACAAAATCTAAAAGCTCTGAATAATTGCCCCATAGTATTAGTATGCATATCCAGATACACTGTGCCCATAGTGAATTTACAGGTACTTTTGTTTTTCTGTTGATTAGAGCAAGCGGTCTAAAAAAAGCTCTATCTTTTGCCATTTTATAATATACTCTAGAACCTGTTAAAATCATTCCGTTAGCGCATCCAAACGCAGAAATCATAATAATGACCGCAATTATATCTTTTCCAATTGTGCCAAATATTTCACTTATTGTTCTTGCTGCCACAATATCTTGAGGTGCTGTTTGTATTTCACTCAATGGTAAAACACCTAAATAAATCATATTCATAAGCAAATACAAAGAAACAACCAATGCTACTCCATACACGAGAGCTTTGGGTATATTTCTTTGCGGATGTTTTACTTCACCTGCAATAAATGTAATATTGTTCCAGGTTATAGATGCAAATAATGCACCGACAATGGCAACAGCCATAATATTTATTGTTTGAAATGAAAAATGGAAACTCATATGCATGTTTGCTTGCAAAATATGAGCATTAAAACCGAATAAAAGCCCTATTATTACTATTGCAGCCATTGATATAACTTTGGTTACGGTAAAGATATTTTGTGTAACAACACCGTATTTTATCCCCCTTGAGTTAAGGTAACTGAGAAATATAACCGTTAAAACTGCAAATAATTGTTGTGTAGAAAAATGTATGCAACCTAAATTAAAAAGAATATTAGAACTGCTTATAAACGGAACTATCAGACCAAAAAACTTTGCAAATGCTACACAAACTGCTGCAATAGTACCTGTTTGAATGACAAGAAACAATGTCCAGCCGTATAAAAATGCTATTTTTTCACTGAAAATTTTTTTTAAATATACATATTGTCCACCTTCTTCTGTGATGTTTGCTGCAAGCTCACAAAGAGACAAACCACCGCATAGTGTTATAAAACCTGCAATCATCCAAATTACTATTAGTAATAGTCCTGAATTTACCTGTCTTGCAATATCAGCGGAAACTATAAATATACCGCAGCCAATCATTGAGCCGGCTACTATTGATACTGCATCAGTTAGGGAAAGTGTTCTTTTCAAATCTTGACTCATATAATTAACATATTATAAAAGCTTGAAATTTAAAACCCTATCCTTGCTGTTACACCTATTTCTTTATTTCTTGTAGAGCCGTAAACACCCATAGTAAGATTTGTGTTGTCTTTAAATGTTTTTTTATAGTTTGCATTGAATGCTGCGTCATCTTTAAAAATAGAGACACTTGCTCCTAAGGAGCTGTGCTTATTTATTTTGTTGTAATAACCGGCATTAACGCCAGGGTTTTCTTTGTTTAGATATGCGCTTCCATAGATGCTGTTGTTTGGTGCAGAATAGTTAAGGCTCATTTTGGCAGCATTGTCCAACGGTTCATATTCTATGCCGCCTTTTATTTTTACAGAGCCATTGTTGTAAGTCTTTTCAAGATTTGCGCCAATTGATTTGTCAAAAACATCTATATTAGTACCGAGTTTTAAATTGTTTCCGATTTCTTTATTGGCTTCAACACTGTCAAGGCTGACATCGTAGCTGACTCCTTTAAAAAAGTTTGATTTTTTCTGTACACCCGGTAAATCAGGTCTCATCACTGTGTTAACAGCGTTTGGTGTTTTTTCCTTTATGTTTGCTTCTATTTGTTCATTAAGCAAGGTTGGGGTAGAGTTTGTGGGGTTTGTTTTGTTAACATTAAAACTTTTTTTGCCCCTTACTTTGTCCCATAGCATTGTTGCTGTTTCTTGAGCGGTTTCTGTCACGTTAGTTATTTGCGTAGCATATTTTTCTTCGGTTGTGCGAAGAATCACTCTGTCTGCGTCAGTGTCTTTTAAAGTATTTACAAATTTTTCTATCTCTTTATCCGGCATATTAATCCTCTTGTATATATAAAGTATATATTATTCTTAAAATTGCTAATCTTTTGTCTGAATTTTGTATATGTAAAATTTTTGTAACGTTTTAAATGAAAATGCTAAAGTTTACTCTTGTTATTCCGTAAATATATTTGTAGTTAATAAATCCAGGGAACAAAAAGTGGATATACGCGTTCAAAATGGAGAAAATCTATCTTTAGCAATCAAAAAAGCACTAATAAAAGAAGGTGCTGCTGATTCTGATTTGAAAAAATTCAGCATTTGGAATCAAATACTGGATCTTGTTGATCAACAAAATGCAGAAAATAAAGCAAACGGTAAAAAAGCGATTTATGAAGGCGGTAACGACAGAACTTCTGCCAATTGGTCACAAAACTACAGGGTACTGGCAGGCAGTGACTTGAGTTTTTCCGATGAAATTTGGAACCAAATTAAATCCATAGTTGGGTTAACACCTTCTGTGCCTAAAGAACAGCCCGAGGCATTAAATAAGCAGCTTGATGCGCCTGTTTCTCCATTTGAAAAAAAAGACACATTCCCTGTGCCACAGCAATCTAACTTGCCAAAAATTAATATTGAAACTAATTATACGCAGCTGGGAGATAATCCCTCTTCTGTTTCAGAAAGGCATTCTTCAATAAATCCTGATTTGCTACCCATTTCATCTTCTGCTCAAAATCCATCGGAAAGCGTTAAAGAAGCGAATAATATTGTTTTATCAGATATGCCTGCTATTGAATCAAGAGATACAGGTAAAACTGATATTCCTACCCAAAGTGTTGAATTAGAAAAAACCACAGAGGTTCTGCCATCAGGGGCTATTGTAAATAAGGACGGTTCAATAAAATATGGTGAATATCTTTATTCAATAGATGAAAACGGAATGGAAACACTCAAAACTAAATACGGTACTTATAAAGCTACCAATATGATGAACAGAGATATTATTGCTAATACGCGAGCAAAAATCTTTGGTTATCATGCCACAAATGTACCCAACTTGTATTTAAAAGACAATCAATATTACAAGTGGGATGAAAATAGTAAGAGCTACGTCAAAGCCACTATAGAAACACAAGAAGCTAGGCAAACAAGGCTTAATGCCGAAAATAGACGTAAAGAAGAAATACAAAAGCTTAAAGCTACAACAGCAGATGGTGTTTTGGAAAATTTTGCTCAAGACGGTAAAGGTGACTGCTGGCTTATAAGTTCCTTAAAAGCTCTCAATAACTCGGAAAAAGGCAAAGAGATTATAAAAAGCTGCCTCTCTGCGGACAATGCAGGTAATATTACCGTTAATTTAAAAGGCATAGATAAAAGTTATACTATAACAAATGACGAAATAAATGCTGCTATTGACTCTGAAAATTCTGCATTAGGTGACAAAGATGCTATTGCAATAGAGCTGGCTTTTGAAAAACATATAAAATCAGCTATTGATTCTAAAAAGACTAATTCAAACATGGATAGCATAAATGCTGGCCGCTATTCAATGGGTGATGATTATTTGTATGGCGGGCGTCCCAAAGTTGCTATTGAAACTTTAACCGGCCTTAATGTATCGACAATAAGCCGTTCTAAAGATAAAAATATTGTTGTTCAAGACCATGTCGCACTTTTAAAAGGCATGAATGAAGATACATTAAAACCATTTATGGATAATAAGGACTATACAATAATAGTATCTGTTGACGGCGCTGATGAAAAAAGAAAAGATTTGGCTCACGGATTTGCTTTCAAAGGGTATGATGAAAACTTTGTATATTTGGAAGATACATACCTTAATGATGATGGTAGTGCAAAAATAACTAAGATGAAAAAGGACGATTTCTATTCAAGACTTTTAGAATTCAGCTATACAGACCTGTCAAAACCGTTAGATAAAGCTAATAATTCTTTGATGTATTCACCCAAAATCACTCAAACAAAAGAAGTTGAGCAATTGTATATAAACAGTCGGTTTGACCAATATTAACACTTAGTTTGAGCATTAGGAGCGACGAAATCCGAACCCGATATTAAAATGTTTGTTGATTTAGAATTAAATTTAATTTTAAAAATTGTATAAAATTTAACTTTAATTCAATGTACATTTATCTTAACTTATTTAATCAGTAAATTCAAGTATTTTGAGTTGTAATATTTATGACAATTTTGAAAAATGACTAACAAATAGATATATTACAAAAATTTATATTTATTTTGTTATTCAAATAGTTTAAAAACCTTAATTTATCAGTGAAAAATATTACAAATCTATTTATAAAAATTATCTTTATACTATAATAAAACCATGCTTAAGTATTACGAAAAAGATAATATACAGCTATTTTTAGGGGATTGTGTTAAGATTTTAGAAAAAGCAACGCCGGAGTCTGTTGATATGATTTTTGCTGACCCGCCTTATATGCTCTCAAATGGAGGAATAACCTGTCAGGCAGGTAAAGTCGTTTCTGTTAATAAAGGCGAATGGGATAAAAGCAAAGGGTTTGACGAAGATTTAGAATTTCATACTCGTTGGATAAATGCTTGCCGTAGAGTTTTAAAACCTAGTGGAACTATTTGGATTTCAGGAACTTATCATTCAATTTATGCGTGTGGTTATGCTTTGCAAAAATCTGATTTTAAAATTTTGAATGATATTTGTTGGTTCAAGCCAAATGCTTCGCCTAATATGAGTTGCAGATATTTTACTGCAAGTCATGAAACTCTTTTATGGGCTAAAAAAGATAAAAATGCAAAACATACTTTTAATTATGAAATAATGAAAGATAGTAGTTGGTGTGAAGATTTTATTAAAAAACCTAACAAACAAATGCGTTCTGTTTGGGCAATAGGCACACCAAAACCATCAGAAAAAGAATTTGGTAAACATCCAACACAAAAACCTTTAGAATTGTTAAGGCGCATAATCCTTGCATCAACAAACAAAGGCGATTTAATTCTTGATCCATTCACAGGAAGCTCTACTACTGGTATAATGGCATTAGAGTTAGAAAGAAAATTTATCGGAATAGACTTGGAAAAAGAATATTTAGATCTTTCCGTAAAACGATTTGAGCAAGTGTTCTCAAAGAAAGATAAGGCAAAATGGCAGTAGTTTTAGAAAAACTTGAAAAAGCGGATTGCGAGCAGAGGGCGGAACGAAGTGTAGTCCCGTTTATTGCGAGCAACCAAGCAGAAACGTATCCAATAGTTAAGTGGGTTGGCGGGAAACGTCAGCTTATGTTTGAGTTGCTAAAAAATATGCCTAAATCTTATAATAGATATTTTGAACCTTTCATTGGTGGTGGTGCGTTGTTTTTTGAATTGCAACCAGAAAATGCCTATATTTCTGATATGAATGAAGAACTTATAAATCTTTATTCTGTTGTTAGAGATAATGTTTATGAACTTATAGCTGATTTGAATAGACACGAAGTTTCAAAAGAATATTTTTTAGAAATCAGAAATCTTGATAGAACCGATGAGTATAAAAATCTTTCAGATATGCAACGTGCAAGTCGTTTTATTTACTTAAATAGGACTTGTTTTAATGGTTTATATAGGGTAAATTCTCAAGGTCAGTTTAATGTGCCATTCGGTAATTATAAAAATCCAAGAATTGTTGATGAAAATAATTTGTTAAATTGTTCAGAACTTTTGAAAAACACAGAAATTAAATGTGCTGATTTTTCAGAAATTTTGACAAAAGTTAAAAAGGGTGATTTTGTTTATTTTGACCCACCTTATGTGCCATTGAATGAAACATCAAGTTTTACTTCATATACAAAAGACGGTTTTGATATGGATATGCAATTCAAATTAAGAGAAGCTTGTGATGAATTAGATTCAATGGGTGTAATGTTTATGCTTTCTAATTCA
>ERZ1643249.4358-NODE-4358-length-11897-cov-8.954231_pt1 | contig 11897 bp, 3 predicted proteins | sample MGYA00579263_ERZ1643249 | MGnify/ENA primary metagenome ERZ1643249 (study PRJEB29033, sample SAMEA4952264) | chicken gut metagenome | biome: Broiler Chicken; feature: Gastrointestinal Tract; material: Caecum | place: Ireland | collected 2018 | study: Broiler...
GGTTTTTTGGCAGTCCATAATATGGATAAAGTTTCCATTAACCTGATGCGCGGGAACCGTCCTGAAAATCCTTTCGGTACCATCGTCGGCAAGAATGCGTTTTATCGCGCGATAAGCAGCCTCGAGAATATAGAGTTTGACGACAATACGGATATAGAGGCGTGCGTTTCTAATTGCCCCGACACAGGCACTAAAAACGGGCTGACGGTCATTATTTCCGATTTCTTTACGGATTCAGACTGGAAAAAGGCTGTCGATTATCTGTGCTATAAGAGGCGGCAGGTCATGCTGATACAGGTGCTGACACCCGATGAGATCGATCCCTCTTATGACGGACGAGTACATTTGATCGATTCGGAATCGTCCGGGCCGGAAGACCCGAGAAATATGAAAATCCGGATTAATTCCGGGTTGTTGAAGGCGTATGAAGAGGCATTGCACGGGCTGATAGAAGGCATTAGGTCATATTGCATGAAAAGGGATGTTGATTTTATCTCCGTGTCGACGGCTGCTCCGATCGAGAAGGTGCTGTTCGGAGAGTTTTTTAAGACAGGTATTTTGTCATGACATTACTGATTCCTCTTGGGTTGCTCGGCTTGCTGTCGATTGCGGGACTGATCCTGATCTACATTATCAAGCCGAATTATCAGCAGAAATACATATCCAGCACATATGTCTGGGCGCTCAGCTTAAAACTGAAAAAGAAAAGGCTTCCTGTCAGCAAATTGAGAAATTTGCTGCTGATTTTATGTCAGATCCTTTTTCTTGTCATGTGTGCGCTTGCACTCGCACAGCCGGCTCTTATTACACGTGCGGCGATCACGGAACGAGAGGTCATTGCCATCATCGACTCTTCCGCGAGTATGCGCACGACTTTTGAGGATGAAACGCGTTTTCAAAGAGCGGTCGGTCGGGTCGTGGATCTCGCGAACGATGTGTTCGATGCGGACGGGTATGTAACAGTCATAGTTGCAGGCGATACGCCGGAAATTCTCGCGCAGCGTGCGCGCGCTCAGATACGCGGAACCGTTGAGGAAGAACTTCTCTCGCTTTCCGAAAATGACGAATGCTCCTACGGCGAAGCCGATTACGACGCTGCGATGGCGATGTGTGAAGAAATCGTCAGCGACAATGCAAACGCGGAAATCTACCTTTATACAGATACTGACTTTGCGTATATCCCGTCGGGGGTGAACGTCGTCAACGTTGCCGAAGAAGGGGAATGGAATGCGGGTATCCTGAATGCCTATACCGTTCTCGAAGATAACTATTATTCCGTTTTCGTGGAGATCGCGTGCTACGGCGCGTCTGATTCCTTGCCCTTGACGGTACAGGTACAAAATGTCAACGCGGCAGAGAATACTGACGGCGAAGGCGGGCCTGTTGCGTCCAAAACGGTCACGCTTCGTACGACTGTCAACTGCAGCGCAAACGAAACGATGACCGTCGTATTCCGTAACGGGAATATCCAGATGGAAGATTGGGAAGAAAACGCAGAAAATATTGTATTTATTTCTATTGCGTCGAACGATCGTTTCTATTCTTACGGCAGCATCCGTATTTCTCTCGATGTAGAAGATTCGTTCAGGCAGGACGACACCTTTTCCCTTTATGACGGCGAAAAACAGGTGCTGAAGGTACAATATGCCTCCCCCGAGCCGAACAACTTCGTAAACGGTATTCTCACGGCGATGGCGAGATATTATCGCACGGAAAAGAATGTTTGGGATATCCAGATTACGGAAGTCCATGAAAACCCCGCGACGACCGGCTTCGACCTTTATATCTTCGAGCACACCATGCCCAGCGAAATGCCGCAGGACGGCATCGTGATATTGTGGGATCTCGACACCGCTCCTGTCGGTTCAGGACTGGCGTTGGGAGAAATACGCGATTACAGCAGCACGGGTGTCGGGCTTTATCTGACTGAGGAGCAAGACAGCCCGCTGCTCGCAAATGTCACGGCCGGGAACATCTCGGTTTCAAGATTCACGACGTTCTTGTCGTACGATCCATCCTATCAGGTATTGCTTAGCTGTGATTCTTCCCCTGTTTTGTTGGCCAAAAATGAAGGGGATTCCAAAGTTGTGGTCATGCCGTTCAGTGTGCATTACTCTAATTTCGGCATCAGTTTTGTTGACTACGTCGCATTGTTTTATAATCTGTTTGAAACATGGATTCCTTCTACGGTAACGGGCAGTTCCTTTGCCGTATATGAACAGGTTTCCCTCAACGCGCGAGGTGATTCTCTGACGGTGACGAGTACGAGTATCGGCGATTCCTCCATTGTGTTTACCGAATTTCCGGCGACGCTTGAGCTTGACCTGCCCGGTACATATACATTGTCTCAGACGACTGACTTCGGTAAACAGATCGAAGAAAATATCTATGTAAAGATACCTTCCGCAGAGAGCAATATCTGGAGTACGGAAGATACCTTCCGGAATCCTTTCCTTGCGGAGACAAACGACGATTACTATGAAGATATCATTCTCTACGTGGCGGCAGCTTTTGTCGCGTTGCTGTTCGTCGAATGGATTTTGCAATCGAGAGAAAATCTGTAAGGGGTGAGGAGAACAAATTATGCCCAATTTTCCCATTCAGTTCACACATCCCTGGTTGCTTCTGTTGATCATTCCGTTGATCGGCGTTGCTTTGCTGCTTTATTTCAGGGTAAAGAAAAAGTACCGGCGGACGAGGAATCGTATTATCTCTCTCATCCTGCATTGTGTTGCGTGTGTGTTGTGCGTATCCGTTCTTGCGGGAATCTACATTCAGTACGATGTTCCGAATGAAACCAACGAGATCATCTTTTTGGTAGATGTTTCCGATTCCGAAGAACAGTCGGCGCAGCGGCGTGACGAGTTCCTGCAGAACGCTACGGAAACCGCGCGTTGGTATGAAGGTTTCCGTATCGGCGTCGTCACGTTCGGTTTTGATCAGGCATATTCCGTACCGCTTTCGGCAGACGTGGGCGGCATCTTTGACGCATACAGGACCGGCGAGCGCCCCTCCGAAACGGGTGGCACAGATATTGCTGCCGCTCTTACGTATACGAGAGGTCTGTTCAATAATCCGGAGTCCGGAAAGATTGTCTTGGTGACAGACGGAAAGGAGACGGATGAGAGTGCGATGACAGTTATCCGTGCAATCGCAGCACAGGGTACAACCGTCGATACGGTCTATATTCCATCTTCCTATACCGGTAACGCGACGGCCAGTGATGTGCAGATGGTCGGCGTGGAATATCCGGATTATCATCTCAACGTCGGTGACGAGTTCACGCTCAACTATACGTTATATAGCACGGTTTCTGCGTCTGTTGTTGTCAACGTTTATGATAATGATGAGCAGGTCGCGACGGAAACGGTCGACGTCAGCGTAGGGTCGCAGACGTATGAAATGCAGTATTCTTTCGAAAGCGAAGACCTGCACGAAATGCGCTTCTCCATTCAATATGCGGGGGATCTGATCGAACAGAACAACGAGTACATTTCTTACTACTATGTGGAGGAATTCAATAAAGTCCTGATCGTAGAGAGAAAAGAAGGTGAGTCCGAAAATCTCGTCGAAGTTCTGGAAGAGGGCGAATACGAAACGACCGTCCTCAATCTGAGCGATCCGGAAGCGGAGATTCCGCAGAGCGGGCTCGAACTTTGCATTTATGACCAGGTCATTCTGAACAATATCGCAAATGCCGATATGCCCGGCGGATTCATCGACGTGCTGCATTCATATGTAAATGATTACGGCGGCGGGATGCTGACGCTCGGAGGTAAACAGGACGACGGTAAAACCGCCAACGCCTATAATCGCAGTGATATGTACGGCACGACGTATCAGGCCATGCTCCCGATCGAAGCGATCAACTATACGCCTCCCGTCGCGGTTATGATCATTATTGATGCGTCTGGCTCAATGGGAGAATCTTTCGACGGCGGCGATTCCATGCTCGCATGGGCGCGCGCCGGCGCGTCTGCCTGTCTCGACGCCCTTACAGAAAGGGACTATATCGGCGTCATGGCGCTGAACTCGAGTTACGATTTTATTCTGCCTCTCACGCGGCGTACGCAGGATCAGACGATCCGCCGTGCCATTGCGTCTTTGACGGAAACGGGCGGAGGCACCATCTTTTCCGAGGCGATCAACCGTGCAGGTATCGCTCTGCGCGGGCAGGAAGACGTTGCAAAGCGCCATATCATTATTGTCACGGACGGCGCCGTGTCGCAGAACGACGAAGAAGAGTATCTGGCGGCGATCGAAAACCTGCACAATACTGACGGCGTCACTCTTTCCGTCGTTGGTATCGGCGTTTCTGCCGGTTCGGCGGCGGCGCAGCAGATGCAGACCGCCTGTGAACTTGGCGGCGGCAGGCTACACACCGTAACCGACAGCGAGGAGCTCGTCCGTGAAATGCGCGAGGATCTTAACGCGCCTGACATCAAAGAAGTCAACGAATACGAAAACGGTTTTTATCCCGTCGCCTATTCTCCTTCGTCAAACCTCTTCAATTCCGTTACGCTGGAAGACAATGCTATGACGGTCACGCTCGGAGGTTTCTACGGCGGCAGGGTCAGAGACAATGATTATCTCGTGCTGGCAGGGGAATACGACGTGCCGCTGTATGCGCTGTGGAAATATGGCGCAGGGACGGTCGGCAGTTTCATGTGTGACCTGACGGGCAGCGGCTGGTCTGCAGCATTTATGTCGGACGTGAACGGAAAGCAGTTTATATGGAATATGGTCAATTCGCTGATGCCGGTCTCGGATATCGAACCGGATCCGTTTACGGTAGAATTTGACAGAGGCAATTTCATAAACAGGCTGAGCATCTATGCCGAATTAGAAGACGGGCAGACAGTGCAGGGCAGACTGACTTCTCCGGATGGTTCCCTGAACCTTTCTCTCAATACGGGAGAAGGCGCGACGGACGACTGCTATGTCACGACGGCATTGAGTGAAGGGAACCTTTACAGCCGCGCAAACTTTGTCCTGAAAAGGGGCGGCGTCTATCTCCTGACACTCGAAGTGCAGGATCCGGCGGGCAACGTCGTCTCTTCCTATCAGACGTATTTTAATTTTTCGTATTCGCTGGAATATGACCTCGCATACGACGAAACCATCCCTAATCCTATGGGGCTGATGGAGGATCTTGCAGCCGGCGGGAGTGGTGTACTAATCACGGATCACGACGAGCCGGTAGAAATTTTTGATACCTTTGAAACGACCTTTGCGGTGACGCGCGATCCCCGTATGGCACTTATTATCGCGGCGATCGTGTTGTTCCTGCTCGATGTCGCAGTGCGTAAATTCAAATTCAAATGGATCCACGAGATCATTCGTGAGCGAAAAGAAAAGTCCGGCAAGAAGGACGCTGAGGCAAGCGGGCGGAAAGCTTCCGGGCGCTATTGACAAAACACTCGCAACGACAGGGTATAAAGATGAAAAAGATATTGACATCAATATTGATGGCAACGGTATTGGCGGCAGTTTCCGTCTTTTCCGTGTCATGCGGCAAGGGAAGTTTGCCGGTGCCAAACAATATTTCGATCGACACAGCGACATATAACATGACGTGGGATGCCGTCGAAGGGGCGCGCGGCTATATGGTCACATGGACGGACGGCAGCGGCGTCAGTTCCGATGAGGTGGCTCACCACGCGGAATTCTCTTTGGAGCGCCTGATGCCCGGAGATTACGAGATCCGTGTCAAGGCCGTCGGAGAAAGCGGGTATTCCGATTCCGAGTGGTCTGAAGCGCTGTTCCTGCACAAAGAGCAAGAAAACGGCTGTGTCTACGTGCTGATTGACGGCGGTACGGCCTTTGCTTTGAGCGATGCGGGCAGCGCTACCGGCGACGTCGTGGTGGGGGATACCTACCGCGGGCTGCCTGTCACCGAGATTTCCGATGACGCTTTCTGGAGCGAAGCTACGTTGACGAGCGTCGTCATCGGGAATAATGTAACGTCCATCGGCAACAATGCCTTTTTCGGCTGCGCGTATCTCACTTCCGTCACCATTCCCGAATCGGTCACATCCATCGGCGAGGCTGCGTTTCAGGCATGCTATGCGTTGGAAAGCATCGCTATTCCGGACGGCGTTACGGCATTGAACAACAATATATTCAACTTTTGCCGCAGGCTGAAGAATATCCGGCTTCCTTCCGCCTTGCAGACGATCGGCGACTATGCCTTTGCCAACTGCTCGTCTTTGGATTCTTTCGTCGTGCCGGACAGTGTCGTCAGTATCGGCAGCGCCGCATTTCTTCAGGACACCGCGCTGACGAGCGTCACCTTCGGAAAATCACTCGTGCAGATCGGCGGCAGTGCCTTCACAGATTGTGCCGCATTGGATACGCTAGTTTTTGCGGAAGAAAGTTCGCTGCGCGAGATCGGTACTTACGCTTTCAGCGGCGCGGCGGCGCTCGAGTCTGTTTCTCTGCCCGAAGGGGTAGAAACGATAGGCTACGCTGCTTTTCTCGAATGCACGCAGTTGCGTTCGGTAGAACTCCCTTCCACTGTCACGGAGATCGAACAGTTCGCCTTCCTGGAATCCGGGCTTTATAATGACGCGCTCGAAAACGATGAAACCTATGTGTACGCGGACGACTGGCTGGTAGAACTCGTCGAATTAAAGATGGTCGGTCTTACCGTCGTCGGAGACAGCACCGTCGAAGAGAGTATGCAGGGGGAGGGCTTTGTCCCTCTGCGTGGAGACATTGTCGGGATTGCCGATGCCGTATTTTCTAATTGTGGCGACATTGCCCGCGTGTTTTTGCCCGATTCAGTCGAGATCATCGGCAACTCCACATTCTGGGGGTGCTCCTCTTTGTGGTATTTTGAGGCGTCGGACAACTCGAATCTGCGCGTCATCGGTTCTGCCGCCTTTATGGACAATACGGCGTTGAGCACGCTGTATCTCGGCAACGCGCTGGAAACGATAGAGACGTTTGCTTTCTACGGCTGCGAAGTGCTGACGAACAACACGATTACTTCCATCATCCCGCAGTCGGTCACGAGTATCGGCATGCTCGCTTTCTTCGGCACCCAACTCTATGAAAATCCCGACGAATACGGCGTGGTGTATGCGGGCAACTGGGCAGTGGGATACGAAGGCTATGATGATGCCGTACAGTATATGGCAGCGTTGCTTTCCGGACAAGAAGATGCGGCTGCTCAGCTGGAGCAGACCCTCTCCGATGTCACCTACATCCAGCTGCGCGACGATACGCGAGGCATTGCAGATTATGCGTTTTACGGCCACGCGAATCTTGAACAGATGGACGGAATGTCTACCCCCCGCTATATGGGGATGGCGGCGTTTCTCGGTTGTGCAAGGCTCGGTACCATAAATCTGAACAGAAGCATGACGGAGATTCCCGATTATGCTTTTTATGGTTGTGAGCGCGTCGCTTCGGTGAGCATACCTGTCTACGTCGAACGCATCGGCAGGTCGGCGTTCAACGGCTGCAGCCGCCTGAATACGGTCTCTTTTTCGGGCAACAGACTGGAAACGATCGACGCCTATGCCTTTTATGGCTGTATTAATCTGCCGTCTATACAGTTCGGAACTTCGCTTACCGAAATCGGTGACTACGCCTTCTATAACTGCGTGAAGCTCGATTCCGTGGCTCTCCCCGATACACTCGCAAGTCTGGGCGAACGCGCCTTCTTCGGGTGCAGCGGCATGACCTCGCTCGACCTCGGAAACGGCATTACCGAAATCGGCGACTATGCATTCGGCAACTGCACGGGACTGACTTCCGTGTCTTTTCCCGACAGCGTTACGGCGATCGGCAATTATGCTTTCTACGGATGCTCAAACGTTACAGAGCTTGATCTCGGTTCCGTGCAGACCATAGGCAACAGTGCCTTTGCACGTATGTTAAACCTGAAGGAACTTGTGATCCCGTCCACCGTCCGTTCCATCGGCGACTATGCTTTCCGTGGCTGTTCCGCGCTCACGTCCGTGATCCTGCGCGGCAGCGTGGAGCATATCGGCGTCCATGCTTTCTACGGCTGCAATAATGCGACCGTCTATACCGACGCTCCGTCCGGGCTTCCCGGCTGGGACGGCTTCTGGAACTCCTCCTTCCGCCCGGTCGTGTGGGGAGTGACTTTGTCTGAAGACGGTTCATATGTGGTTTCAGTCACTGTAGGCGGCGGGACATGGTCCAATGTCAATGAAAGTATAGTAGTCTCTGCTCCCGAACGGAGCGGTTATACCTTTGGCGGTTGGGCTGTCACGGAGGGCGGTGAAGCCGTGTATGGTGCCGGGGAGATTGGCGGTGTGCGCGAAGGGACGACCCTCTATGCGGTATGGTTGCAGATATAATCTCCGATTATAACAAAGATTAATGAAATGAAACTCGGAAAAATCCTTATAGAGGATGTTCGGCGTGTGAATTGTTTGACAGAATGGCGGTAAAAGAATATAATATCAATGATAATTTACCGCGATAAAGTATAGACAGAGTTTTTCAAGGAGATTTTGTTTGATGAAAAAACTTTTACTGACGCTGTCTTTATTGGTGATAGGGGCGTTCGGTCTGTTTGCCGCTTCCTGTGGCGCTACGACGTATTCCCTTTCATTCGATACGGACGGCGGGGCAGAGATTTCTGCCGTAGAAGTACAGGAAGGGGAAGAGTATACGCTTCCCGTCCCTACGAGAGAGGGGTACAGCTTTGAAGGTTGGTACCTTACTGCAGATTTCTCGGGCGATCCGGTCACGACGATTACGGCCACGGGCGACACCACGCTCTATGCAAAATGGGAACAGCTCAGCGTCATCACGCTCGACTTGAACGGCGGGACGCTGGCGGAGGGCGCCACGCTCTATCTCAAGAGCGGGGAGGTCGTCTATGACTTCATGCAGGCATATATTCCGACGAAGTCCGGCTTTATCTTCGGCGCATGGTTCGACGGAGACGAAGAACTCGCCCGCAATACGAGAATGCCGGAAGGCGGCATCACTCTTACGGCGGAGTATAAAGTCGGCTATTCGGTAGAAGTTTATACGCAGAAACTGACGCAGGACGGCTACGAGCTGTCCGATACGCTGACCGGCGGGGAATACTATGATTATGTCGGTACGACCGTCGCTCCCGAAGTCACTCTTACCGGTTTCCGCGCAGCGCAGAACGATGATGCGGGCACTTCCTTTGTGCTGACTGAGAACGCCGCTGGCAATATTCTCAAACTGTACTTTGACAGGGAGAGCTACAACGTTACGTTTAATCCTAACTATCCGGCGGATGCCCAGGCAGGTTCGGGGGAGAGCGTTACGGTTTCTGTCGTTTACGGTGCATCTGTCGAACTGCCCATTGACTTCACTTGCGGAGGATATATTCTTACGGGCTGGTCTGCTTCCATAGACGGTGAGGCAGATTATACGCTCGATTATATTGACTCTGTCATATATAATAAAGAAGACGGTGCGGTATATGACCCCGTCGAATTCTCTCCCACAAGGAACACGGCGCTGTATGCGGTATGGACAAGCGGCTATGCCGATATGTATGGCGGAAACGACTACATCTTCCACCTGAACGAGGAGGATGCGTCCGTCTATCTGCAGAGGGGGAGCGTCTATTTCCGCGGTGATTATCTGTCGAACAGTCAGTTCTCTTTCCGGATCACCGACGACGAACTTCTTGAGGGCAGGCTGAACGAAGACGGTACTTTTGTTTATTTCAACGACTCCCGCGTTTATGTCGCGCATCTCTATGTTCCCGGTGAGGGACTCGACAACAAGACGGCCATCAACTTCGATGGTCTGAATGGTCTTACATATATTGTTTACGATGATGATGATACTGCAGTTTCCTCCAGCAGGGGCATTTACAGTATTGATGAGTCAGGACAATACGTTGTCACTTTCTCCGAAGGCGATTTTGCAGGGCAGACGCTGTATATGATCGTCGGCACTGCGGATGGCAGCCCGGCGTTCCAGCTTCGTAACGAAGATGAAGTTGCTCTCGGTGCATTGCCTCGTTTTGCCGTCGGCGATGCAGACGGAAACGGCTCCGTAGAGATTGTTTCTTATAGAGACAATATTTATGATCTTACTTTGAACGGCTTCGGGACTGCATCCATGAATGTGGGCAGCTCGCAGACATCTTATCGTTATGTGATGAGCGAAGACGGGACACAGATCTCGCTTTTAAGCGCTTTGGGTACTACGGTCGGCACCGCACGGATCGTCGAGCTGAACGGCAGCCGCGGTTATATGCTTTATGACAGCAGCTATGATGCGACGTATACCGCCGAAGACGGCAGTACGCTTGTCCTTGATGGTATGTACCGGGCGACCTATACCCGGAACGGAGTACCGGAAGAAGGGTATTTCAGTTTATACAGCAATTCCGCTTTCGGCGGTGTGATCCTCTCCTATACCAGTCTTGGCGGCGTCAACCGCGTCTTCATCGTCGATTCCGAGAGTACGGGTACGGGCAGTGATACCGTTACCACCTATTCGTTCTCGGAAAAGCCTATCGGCTATGCCGAATATCAGTATCAGAATAATCAGACCATTTACTATGCTCCCCTCATTGTCCTCAACGATTTTGAAGAGGGAAAGGCATCCGTATACGGCTATAATGCGGAAACGTCGACCTATGCCGTCGTCCTTACCGGTTCCTGGTCGTATGACGAAGAATCCGAGCTTTACACCTTTATTGCGGAGGGCGAACCTGTCGATGCGGACGTATCCACGTCTCAGATTGACCTTTCAAAGGTTAAGCAGATCGTCTTTGCCGTTACGGTGACGACGACGGATGATGCTTCTTATCAGGTCAATTACTGGTATTCAGCCCTCATTGAGTCCGAAGACGGCTCTGCGGATATAAACGAAGAATATGCCGAGGTCTATACCTGTCAGAATGTAGAGGGAGGCAGACTGACCCTCGTCGCCGATTTTGCAATCCTTGAAGAGAACGGCAACCGTTATTTTGGCACCTATTCGACTGTTTCCGGCGATAATGAAAATCTGATTGCCATCGCCGTTCTGCAAAACGGCTCCGTCGCAGGGTATCTCTATGTCGAACTCGATCCGGACGGCGGTACCTACTACTCTATGGATACGGCTCCGTATACCGCACAGGCCGTCCTGTCCGACGGGTCTTTCTCCTCTACGGAAACACTCGCCTTTAACGGGAAAGGCGGCGCGGTCTATACGCTGGGAGAACAGCAGTACACCGGTACGGTAACGCAGAGCAGTACGACTGCGATGGGGTATCTCGTCTATACCTTTACTTCCGATACGGAAGACATGACTTTTACCTTCCTGCAGCTTTCGGGCAATTCCCGTTATTACTTTATCAAATATAATACGGAGATGGGAGCAGGGGAGTATTATTCCGAAGAAGCGGGTCGCCTTGTGCTTGACGGATATGCCAATGCGCAGTATACCGATGTCGACGGCAACTCTTATCAGGGAATGTATTTCTTGGTTTCCGATGAATGGGCAGAAAATGTCCTTGTCCTTTCTACGGAGACGGGTGCGACCTTCTATTTCGATTACACCGATTTTGCGGCAGGGGAGTTCACCGTCCGCGGCTGGGAGTATGGCATCTTCCTTTATATGGACAACCAGGCAGTGGAGGGGGTCTATATCCGCCTTGACGGCTACGACGGAGCTGCTCTGTACACGGTTTCAACGGGCGAAGAAGGCGAAACTGTCTATAACTATATCGACAGGAATGCGTCCTATACTCTCAATGAAGACGGCACCGTGTCCGTGATGTATAAAGAATCCTCTGAGTCTGCCGTTACGACGACCGTTACGGGTACGCTGGGCGTCGTTACCGTAAGCAGCACCCAGAGCATTCCTGTTTTCGTCAAACTGTATGAAGAGTTCGTCAGCACTTTCGTCAATACGGAAGACTGGTCTGTCCTCAT
>ERZ1643249.4359-NODE-4359-length-11896-cov-5.141795_pt1 | contig 11896 bp, 7 predicted proteins | sample MGYA00579263_ERZ1643249 | MGnify/ENA primary metagenome ERZ1643249 (study PRJEB29033, sample SAMEA4952264) | chicken gut metagenome | biome: Broiler Chicken; feature: Gastrointestinal Tract; material: Caecum | place: Ireland | collected 2018 | study: Broiler...
AAATCCATCCACACCACCTCGCTTTCTGCCTATATGACGCACATCAATGCGGGTTGTTACAGAATTTTTATGAATTGACCCAGAGCACATGGTATCTCCAAAAGTTATTTAGAAGCTGTGTTTGATTTGAAACAAGTGTCTGAAAATAAAAGCAAAAATCTGAAAAATGGATTTTTAATAGACAAAGCGCTCCGCCTTTGCTAAAATTATTCCATATAAGTATAAACCCAGCACATGAGGTGTTATTATGACCGTTTGCTACAATAAACTGTGGAAACTCTTGATTGATAAGAATATGAAAAAGAAGGATCTGCGCCTGGCTACAGGTATTTCTACCACTGCTCTTGCCAAACTGGGCAAGAATGAGCATGTCAGCACGGAGATCCTCACTAAGATCTGCAAAGCACTGGACTGTGATTTTTGCGATATTATCGAGCTGGTGAAGGAGAAAAATGACGATTGACTATAAGTCCGTTTTTAAGGACAGACAAATCTGTAGACTGCTATTATGAGGAATTAGTATCTTTTCCAAACAATCCCGGAGGTAAAAATATGTCAATGAATAAACTGCAACAGCAGACAAATGCAAATATACAGGCAAAAGCGAATCTGATTTGGGAAATTGCTACCCACTTAGTAGGACTATTTAAACCCCATGAATACGGTAAGGTCATTCTGCCTATGACGGTGCTGAAGCGTTTTGATGATGCCCTGAGGCCAATCAAAGCTTCCGTTGTAGAAATGGCAGAGAAACTGGATGCACAGCATGTTGAAGGTGCTGCCCGTGATGGCAGCCTGTGTCGCATCTCTGGCTTTGACTTCTACAATACCAGCAATTATGATTTTGCAAAGTTGATTGCTGACCCGGATAATGTGGAGATCAATTTTGAAGCATATTTGCAGGGCTTTTCCTCCAATATCAAAGATATCATCGACAACTTTGACTTTGCGAATACTGTAAAGCTAATGGTCAAAGGTGGCGTTCTATTCGTGACGCTTCAGGAGTTCAACTCAGCAAAGGCTGACATGTCCCCGGAGAAGATTACCTCCGCCGACATGGGCTACATTTTTGAAGAACTAATTCGAAAATTTTCTGAATCTTATGATGAGCAAGCCGGAGCCCACTTTACCAGTCGGGATATTATTTATCTGATGACGGAGCTCCTGGTTGCCCCAGAAAAGACGCAAATTATGGAGGAGGGCTGTACTAAGACGGCATATGATATGGCCATGGGCACATCTCAGATGTTGGGGTGCCTGACTGAGCGACTTCATTCTATTAGCGAGGAGGCCGTGCTAACCTGCTTCGGACAGGAGTTCAACCCCGAAACCTACGCTATTGCAAAGGCGGATATGCTCATCAAGGGCGGCAATGCATCCGGAATGAAGTACGGTGACACATTGAGCGATGATGCCTTTAGCGGTTATGAGTTTGACTATATCATCTCCAATCCTCCGTTCGGCATTGACTGGAAACGTGAAAAAGTTCAGGTGGAGGCGGAGGCCAAGCGCGGCTATGACGGCCGGTTTGGTCCGGGACTGCCTGCCATCTCCGATGGACAGATGCTCTTCTTGCTCAATGGAGTAAAGAAGCTGAAGGAGGGCTCCGGCAGAATGGCAATCATTCAGAATGGGTCTTCTCTATTTACCGGTGATGCGGGTTCCGGCGCATCTGAAATCCGCCGGTTTGTAATTGAAGGTGACCTGGTGGATACTATCATTCAGTTGCCAACCGATCTGTTTTACAATACTGGAATTACAACCTATATTTGGGTACTTACCAAAGGCAAAGATGTGTACCGCAGAGGAAAGGTACAACTCATCGACGCCAGCAAATGTTTCGTGAAGCGCCGCAAGAACATTGGGTCTAAACGAGTTGATCTGGATGATGTTTGCATTGATCTTATCCTTAGAGCTTATGAGGGTTTTGAAAATGAAATTTATAAAGAAGACGATCTTGTAGTAGAGTCCAAAGTATTTGAAAATAGTTTCTTCGGTTTCACAAAGGTAACGGTGGAGACCGCCCAGGCAGACAAGGACGGCAAGCCCATCCTGAAGAAAGGCAAGAAACAACCAGTCAAGGGAGCATCCGATACGGAAATCATCCCCTTGTCCGAAGATAGCGAAGAATACATGAAAAAGAATGTTCTGCCGTATAACCCTCTGGCCTACATCGACCCGGCAAAGGATAAAATTGGCTATGAGGTACCCTTTACCCGCCTGTTCTATAAGTTTGAGGCACCAGCATCCTCTGATTCCATTTTCGAGGAGATTAAGGCTCTGGAGGCAGAAGAAACAATTCTGATGAAGGAGTTGTTTGGAAATGCGTGAAATGAAGGACAGTGGTGTTGCATGGATTGATAATATCCCAAAGGACTGGGCTATCATTCCCCTTAAAATGGTAGCAGAGTACAGGAAAGGGTTGTCTATTACAAAAGCTGATTTGTCCGAAACAGGGATACCAGTTGTTAGCTATGGGCAAATCCACTCCAAGCTGAATAGTGGAACACATCTTAGTGATAACTTAATTCGTTTTGTTTCGCCGTCCTATTTAAGCAGCAACCCATCATCAATAGGGAAATATGGCGATTTATTATTTGCAGATACCTCTGAAGATTATGAGGGAATCGGAAATGCCGTCTACCTTGATACTTCGGAATGCGTTTTTGCAGGATATCACACTATTATTGTGCGGCCAACAATTGACATGGAGAGGAAGTATTTGGCCTATCTTTGCCGCTCAGATTGTTGGAGAAGCCAACTCCGTGCAAGGGCATTTGGAATCAAGGTTTATAGTGTGACGCAGACAATGCTTAAAAGCGTTTCAATCTTGCTGCCACCTACAAGTGAACAGCAAAAAATTGTATCCATCCTTGATTTGAAATGCTGTCAAATTAATGATCTCATTGCCAACGGAGAAGCCCAAATTGAAAAATTGAAGCAATACAAGCAAAGTGTGATTGCCGAGGTCGTCACGAAGGGACTTGACCCAACGGTGCCAATGAAAGACAGCGGTGTTGCATGGATTGGGGATATTCCAGCGCATTGGGAAGTAAAAAGAGGAAAGGCACTGTTCCAAGAAACCGAAGCAAGATCCATTGATGGAAGCGAAGAATTACTGACCGTATCACAATATACAGGTATTACTCCGAGATCGCAGAAGAATGTAAATATGTTTGAGGCCCTCACTTTAGAAGGATATAAGATATGCGAAATTGGAGATATTGCCGCAAATACAATGTGGTTATGGGCTGGAGCGATTGGTGTTTCTAAATATCGTGGGGTGATCAGCCCTTCTTACAATGTGTATAGACAAAAATCCAGCGAATATGTACCTGAGTATTTAGACATTCTTTTGAGGGCACCCATGCTGGTTCAAGAATACGCTTCATTGTCGACTGGCATTAGAGTTTCTCGCCTTCGGTGTTATCCCAAGGATTTCTTGAATATAAGGTTCCCTGTACCGCCGTTAAAGGAACAAGAAAAAATACTCTGTTTCTTTGCCAAGAAATTTGCAGCTGTGGATCGTCTGATTTCCATCAAGCAAGACAAAATTGAAAAGTTGGAACAGTATAAGCGTTCTCTGATTTATGAGTATGTTACTGGAAAGAAAGAGGTAACTGTATAAGCTCCCTGGGGATAAATACGAAGAAACTCCAGGATGCCTTCAAAGAGCTCCTAAGGTTAACTCTGGCGCGAAAAAAACAAGGTATATTATGACCACAATAATATCTCATGGAGGTATCCTAATGGATGAATTGATTCCCGACAAAGCAGGTAGCATGCCAGTTGAAATACCGCAGGATGCGATGCCCGTCCCGGAAGAGGGAAAGTGCCTATACATTACCCAAGAAAGCAAAGGCTTTGACTTCCAAGCCATTTTGGGCCAAGTTATTCAATGCGTAAATATGGGTGAAATTCTGGCCGAGATCAAAGCTGGAACACAGTATGTGGTTCAGATTCCTGCCGAGTTCCAAGCAGCCTATGAATCTGGCGAGATGTTTATCATGGAAAACATGAAGACCGGCAAAAAGTGGCCCAGCCTGATGAAGATCGCCGAAAACGGAAAGAAGCAGGTTGTGACACCTCTTCCTATTGCGGAGCAGGCAATCGTTCAAGGTAATCCGATACAAGAATTAGCCAATAGTCATCATAATATCCTGATGCAACAGCAGATGGCAAGGCTAACCGAAATGGTAGAGCGCACATATCGTGTGGTCGAGCAAATAAAGCACGGCCAGATGGATGATCGCATCGGTCTGCTGGAAGCTGGTAAAAACGGCTTAATCCTGGCAATGTCTATGCCAGAAGGTGAAGAACGTAACCGGCAGATCAACTCCAGCAGACAGAATCTCCTTATCGCTCAGGCGCAGATTAAAAAGACTCTTGAACGCCGCGCTGGCGAATTTGAACCACTGCCCAAATCAGGGCTAATCCGATTCATGCGCGAGGTTGCCCATAGTGGCTATTTGGCAGAAAAAAGCCGAGCGGTTCAGGAAATGCAGGACTATTATGATTTGTATTTGCAGGCAACCAAGTTACTTGCAGCCTCTTATGCCATGTGCGGAAATTTGGAGACAGCAGAACAAACTTTTCTATTGAGTGAAGATGCTATTCAGTCTATCGATTTCAGCAAAGTTGAAACCATACGCTATCAGCATAAGGCATTGACAGATATGTTCTATTCACACCCTGCCAGGTATATTGACACAGAACGGGTTGCATGCCTTGAGAAGGCAAGGCGTTATGATTATATGGCCATTGAGGTCAGCGGAGAGAAATTGTTGGAGGCGTTGGGAAATGGATAAACAGTTTAAAAAGCAGAAACTGGATAGTAAAGATTACAAGGGTATGGAACAGGGCGCAAAGTATCTGAAGTGTGGGGTTGGATTGGCCGCGTCTATCGCGCTTTTTGTTAAAAATAAGGATAATCTAAAAGCCATCGGAAAGAGTGCCCTCAAATTTACAGGCCGGGTCATAAAGATATAAGGGGCGTATATTATGGACAAAAGTGAAAAACGGTTTGAGCGAGATATCGAATCCTTCCTTATTTCACCCGAAGGTGGCTATATCCAGTTTTGTGGGCAAGATACTGAAGGCAACTGGGTACATACTCGACAGCATGATATTTCCAGGTGCATCTACATGGATGTGCTCTGTGAATTTATAGCAAAGACCCAGCCCAAGGAATGGGCCAAGTACACCAAATATTATGGCACTAATGCTGAGGACAAATTGTATCACCGTTTGGAGACTACCATCTCAAATCAAGGTCTGCTGTATGTACTGCGAAACGGCATCGAGGATATGGGCTGCAAACTGAAAGTCTGCTTTTTCAAACCGGAGTCTGAACTGAACCCTATTGCTACCGAGCGATATGAAGCCAATATCCTCGGATGCACCCGCCAATTCCGCTATTCCACGGCTAACACTAACACTATTGATATGGTACTTTCCGTTAACGGCATCCCTATTGTGGCGCTGGAATTAAAGAACCAGCTCACTGGTCAGGATTACATTTGTGCCATTAATCAATATAAGAATGACCGCAATTCCAAAGAGTTTGCGTTTCGCTTAAACCACCGCTTTCTGGCCTACTTTGCCGTTGACCTGTATGAAGTATGGATGACTACTCAGCTTACGGACAGCAGTACTCACTTTCTGCCATTCAACCGGGGCTCCAACGGTGCAGGTGTAAATGGTGGTGCGGGTAATCCCACAAACCCTAAGGGCTATGCCACCAGTTATCTGTGGGAAGAAGTGCTGCAACGAGACAGTCTAATGGATCTGATCCACCGTTTCATTTCCTTTGTAAAAGAAAAAGAAGAAGTGGTCAAGAACGGTATCAGCAAAACAGTCACCAAGGAAAAGATGATTTTTCCTCGTTATCATCAATACGATGTGGTGCGTAAGATTATGGCTGATGTGCGGCAAAACGGCGTTGGCACAAACTATCTGATCCAGCACTCCGCAGGCTCCGGCAAATCCAATTCCATTGCGTGGATTGCTTATCGTCTTGCTTCTATCCATGATGCGGAAAACAACGGTTTGTTCGATTCTGTTATTGTGGTCACCAACCGCGTGGTACTGGACAGCCAGTTGCAGGATACCATCAATAGCTTTGAACATCAGGTAGGCTTGGTAGAGGCGATTGACGATAAAAAGAATTCCCGCAGTCTTGCGGAAGCGATTAATGATAAAAAGAGAATCATCATCTGTACTATCCAAAAATTTCTTTTTGCAAAGAAGGATATCGAGAAGTTCCGTGGGCGCAAGTTTGCAATCATCATTGATGAGGCCCACCAGGGGCAGAATGGTGAAAGCGCAAAATCCCTGCGCCGCAGTCTGATCGACATCGGTGTTGCGGTCAAAGAATATGCAGAAGAAGCCGGAATTGAAGAGGAAGAAGTGGATCTGACTGACGAGTATATCAATGCAGTCATCGGTCAGGGCAGACACGATAATCAGTCCTTCTTTGCCTTCACAGCCACTCCTAAGGCACAAACATTGGAATCCTTCGGTACTGTGGTAGGAACAACCCCAGAGGGGGAACTCATAAAGGCTCCGTTCCATGTGTATTCCATGCGCCAAGCCATTGAAGAAGGATACATTTTGGATGTGCTGGCGAACTATACTACAGTTAAAGAGGCATTTAAGTTGATTCGTGTCTCTGAGGATAATCCAGAACTCATTGAGGGACAGGCATCCCGTGCACTGTTCAAGTATTACAAGCAACATGGCTATACTATTGCCCAGAAGACGGAAATGATTATGACCAATTTCCTGGAAAACTGCCGTTATCAGATTAACGGTAAGGGCAAAGCTATGGTCGTTGCAGATAGCCGAGCAAACGCAGTCCGATATTATCTTGCCATAAAGAAATATCTCACTGACCATGCAGAGCAATGCGTAGGCAGTGATGTGATGATTGCATTCTCCGGTGAAGTAACCTTGGACGACTATCCAAGCGAGAAACCTTTCACTGAGGCTACTATGAATCTGGACGAAAACGGCAAGTACATAACGACCGACAAGAAATTCCGTAAGGTGTTCCATAGTAGCCAGTACAATATCTTGGTAGTCGCAAATAAGTATCAGACCGGCTTTGATGAGCCGCTGCTACACACTATGTATGTGGATAAGAAACTGCGTGATGTGACCGCGGTTCAGACACTCTCTCGCCTCAATCGTACTACTTTTGGAAAGAACAGTACATTTGTCCTGGATTTTGAGAACACTGAGGAGGATATCAAAGGTGCTTTCCTGCCGTACTATGAGACCACAATGCTTGAAGGTATCACTGATTTGAACCGAGTATATGACCTCCGCAATAAGATTCGGGACTTTATGCTCTACAATTTCGAGGATGTGGAGACTTTCAACAAATTTATGGCAGCTCAGACGGATAAAAATCAGGATGCTGCCGCGCTTGGTAGACTGGCAGGTATGTTCCGGCCTGTGATCGCTCGATATATGGATTTAAGTGAGGATGATCGCTATACCCTCCGAGACTATGTGCGTAAGTTCAACAAAGCGTATGCTTTTGTTACCCAGCTGGTGCGGCTCCATGACAGGGATCTGTTCAATGAATATCAATATACGCTGCATTTGATAAAACTTCTTCCCAAAACAAGCGGTGATGAATTTGTTGACATCGAGGATAAAATTAAGCTGGAGTATGCTTCTCTCACGGAAACTTTCCGCGGAGCAATTGTCCTGAATGAAAAGCCACCCGCATTTGTGCCCGGAGGTAGTACCGCTCCAAAGGTGCTAAATAAAAAGAAAGATACTCTCCAAAGTATCATTGACAAGGTAAATGAACGCTTCAGCGGCAACTTTACTGATGCCGACCGAGTTATTATCGAAGGCATCTATCAGATGTTCATGAAGGACTCAGAGGTCAAAAAGTTTAGAAAATATGCCAAGGACAATAGCACCGAAATGTTCGTGCGTTCTCTTTTCCCAGATAAATTTCGCGACATCGTGACACAGTGCTTTTTGGACAACAATGATTCTTTTGCAAAGTTGTTTAATGACCCTGACTTTTATCAGAAGGTCCAGGATGCTATGGCTGCAGAATTGTACAAGGCGTTGAGAAAGGAATAGTACAATGTGTCAATTTTCCTCTGAAGCGTTTTCTGTTGCTGTTAATGGAATATAGAATGGTTTTCACAGAAAAGAAATGAGGGGCATATATGGAAATACTTCAATTGGATGAATTTTTGAGGTCAATAAAACAAAATATAGATACTCCTCATTCTTTACTACTTGGTGCGGGTGCATCTATTGAGTCAGGAATTCCATCAGCAACAGATTGCATTTGGGATTGGAAACGAGAAATCTATTTATCGAAGAACCCTGGATCAATAGGAAACTTTGATAACTCGAAATCCGAAGCTGTACGCAGGGTGATTCAGCGGTGGATTGATGCACAAAATATTTATCCGGCTGAGAATAGCGCGGAGGAGTACTCGTATTTTGCCGAAAAAGCATATCCTATCGCAGATGATCGGCGGAAATACTTTCAGCATTTGGTGGCAAACCATGACCCCAGCTTGGGCTATCATCTAATCTCCTTACTTGCGTTAGAAAATATAATAAAAAGCGTATGGACAACAAACTTTGATGGCTTGACTCTAAAGTGTGCCCACCAATATAGCCCGCTTGTTCCGGTTGAAATCACAGCGGCTACCTCTGAAAGAATATACCGTGGTGATGTTGACAAAGAACTTCTGTGCATCGCTTTGCATGGCGACTATAAATATGGGGCATTGAAAAACACAAAGCAAGAACTTGACACTCAAGATGGTGAATTAGTAAAGGCATTACTGCACGAGTTAACTAACCGCGACTTAATTGTTGTAGGATATAGCGGACGAGATCAATCTCTTATGGACGCGTTGACGCAAGTCTATTCCACGAGGGGAGCAGGTAAACTCTTTTGGTGTGGTTATGGATCTAATATTCCCTCAGAAGTAAAAACATTAATCAGAACGGCAAATCAATATGGCAGAGCAGCCTTCTACATTCCAACAGAAGGCTTTGATAGCACATTCTACGCCATAGCGCGCCACTGTATGAGCGAAAACAAAGAGTTTTTGGAAAAGGTGGACAACATCAAAAAGAAGCTGTCCATTACGCTTGAGCCACAACACAGTGGATTTATACAGCTTAACGGAGCAGTAAATAAAGCGGTGAGCACCAACGCCTTCCCAATCGCATTCCCAAATCAGTGTTATCAGTTTGAGGTTTTGCTCGCTTCCGACGAAAAACCATGGGATTTTTGCAAAGCTTTGGGTAAAGAAAATGTTATGGCGGTACCCTACAAGAACTTGGTGTATGCATGGGGATCGAAATCTGTTATTGAGGAGGTATGCAAAGGCAAGCTAAAAACCAATATTGAATTATGCCCGTTAAGCAGAGCGTCAATCGCTGGAAATAGTACATTTCGTGAGTTGTTGTTGAAAACACTTGTCCGTATTCTTGCAGTAAGTCATGGACTGGGTCACTCAAAGGATAAAATTTGGGATACAAAAGAGGTATTGAAATATCGCATCGGAGCCAGAACGGTCACGGCTTATTCAGGGGTTAAGCTTGCATTACTTTTTGATTATAAATACAGCTATCTTACACTTGTTCCGAGTTATATGTATGCTGACGATGTAACACTGAGCAGCGAAGAACGGAAGCAATTTGCCGACTGGTTTAATGCACGAGTAAATAATGGCCGTCCAAACCTAAATGCAAATGAGTACGTTGTAAAATGGAGTAAAAAAATAATAGGTAACACAAAGTTTTCTGCCAATTATCCTGGAAGAAATACAGTAAGATTTTCTTTTGCGGTTGTAAATTACAGTGCGCTGATTGGTGTGAGCAGTGGCAAGCGTAACTCGATACAACTGCCTGCCGCTGTTCCAAAACGGATTGTTTTTTCTGGAACAGAGTACAAAGATCCTACTCTTCTTTTTTGTAGTGCCTCTACACATGGGATAGCGGAGGATTTCCACCCAATGCGTGGGTTGATTTCTAATGCGCCTGTAGATTATGCTATGGATGGTGGTATCCTACATTCTGCGATTTCAGTAGGAGTAATTTGCCCCGATAAACATGAGCGGAGGTTTGCACAGTTCATTTCTGAATTAAATTATCGATCACAAGCAAAACATAATACTGATTATCTAATTACCTTCCCAGGCTTCTATCAGGCCTTCAAAACGGGACTCGATTTGCCGGAGCCAAACAGTGGTAAATGGAAGCAAATTAACGCTTCAAATGAGCAGGATATTCATAAAGCCGCTGTTGAGTTTGGCAATGCAATAATCAGGAAAATTGACCAGCTCAGTGCAGATTCTGTTGACGTCATACTGATTTATATTCCGAGGGACTATGAGATATTTACCTCATATACCGATGGAACCGTAAAATATGATCTACATGATTATATCAAGGCGTATGCTGCACAAAAGCAGGTGGCAACGCAATTTGTTCGGGAGAAAACGATTGAGAGTGACTTGCATTGTCAAATTATGTGGGCTCTTTCTTTGGCGTTGTATGTCAAGTCCGGTCGGATACCATGGGTGATAAATGGAATTCAAGCGGATACAGCATTTGCTGGAATTGGATACAGTGTTATGAATGCACCCACGGGAAGTAATGTGGTGGTTGGTTGCAGTCATATATACTCTTCTGATGGACGAGGAATGAAGTATAAGCTTTCCAAAATTCACGATTATTCGTTTGATAGGAAGAAAAATCCGTACTTATCCGAAGAAGAAGCGTATAGGATTGGTCTCAACATCAAAGAGCTGTTCTACAAATCTTTCTCCGAGTTACCGAAACGGGTTGTCGTTCATAAACGCACTCCATTTCGGAGAGATGAAGTTAAAGGATTAGTAGAAAGCCTATCATCTGCGGGGGTTAAGAATATTGAACTTCTTGAGATAATATATGAAGACAATTTGAAGTGCTTTGCATTAAATGAATCTTGTACTCGTGTGGATGGATATCCAGTACGAAGGGGTATGTGTTTCCCGATTGATAATAATACGATGTATCTATTCACCCATGGCATCGCACCATCTGTAATATCACCGAACAGAAAATATTTTCAAGGAGGCAAAAGTGTTCCATTGCCGTTAAAAGTAGTTAAGCATTATGGTTCTGGAGATATGGCACAAATCGCAACAGAAATTCTTGGATTGTCCAAAATGAATTGGAACAGCTTTGGGTTGTATTCGAAACTTCCATGTACGATAGAATCCTCGAACGAAATTGCGCGAATTGGATGGTTACTATCTCAATTTGAGGGAACACTTTACGATTATCGCTATTTTATGTGAGATCCCAGCCCCGTATATACTGAGGACAGAAAAACAAATGTGAGGGTGACCAAATGGCAGAAAGAAAAATCCGCGCCGGGTACTACCGGCGGTATGACGGCAAGGTGGTTTATGTTGTCTCTCTGGCCACCGACGCTGACACCGGCGAGGAGAGTGTCATCTGGACCACCTACCCCTTTGCGGCTGTTCCCAGATACTACACCTCCAGCAAAAAGTCCTTCTGCGCCTTCGTGGAAGTGAATGGTGAACGGAGGGCCAAGTATAAGCTACTGCTCAATATGAAGATCTCAGGGGAAGCCATAGAGCGGCTGGAGGAAGAGGGATTTCGGGGACCGGTACGTAAACGAAAAAATTGGCAACTGGATGAATCTTATGACTCCCGAGATTATCAGCAATCTCTTACCTACTACGCATACGCAAAAGATCTCTGTGAGCACTACAACTTCGACCGGAACAAATATCGCCTCTGCGTGAGGGAAAAGAGATTCGTTGCTATCACCAAAAGTGACTTCGCCAAGCTGAAAGAGGACCTGCAGTTTCTGGACAATGCCATGAAA
>ERZ1643249.4360-NODE-4360-length-11895-cov-5.527618_pt1 | contig 11895 bp, 15 predicted proteins | sample MGYA00579263_ERZ1643249 | MGnify/ENA primary metagenome ERZ1643249 (study PRJEB29033, sample SAMEA4952264) | chicken gut metagenome | biome: Broiler Chicken; feature: Gastrointestinal Tract; material: Caecum | place: Ireland | collected 2018 | study: Broiler...
GTGCTACTGGTGTAACTGGTCCTACAGGTCCTACTGGTGCTACTGGTGTGACTGGACCTACTGGTGCTACTGGTATTACTGGTCCTACAGGTCCTACAGGTCCAGCCGGTCCAGGAACTGAACTAAATAGTTACGCCATGGTACATGACGAATCAAATACAACAGTTCCAGCTCAAAACCCAATCTTATTCCAAAATACAAATATTTCAAACAAGATTTCTTACAACCCAGCAACTGGAGAATTTTCTGTTCCAGAAGCAGGAATATATATGATTCACTGGTGGGTAAATGTAAGAAATAGAAACCAAGATAAAAATGACTGTGAACCTAAAACTTTAGGAATAGAATTACATCAATTCTGGCCAGAAGACATCTTAATCGCCCATTCTTCTACACATAATAAATTATCTTGTTGCGAAACCGGAACTATTAGCGGAAATGCTGTATTTGAAGCCCTTCCAGGAGCAAGTTATAGATTAGTTAATACCTCTGGTATCGATTTCGATTTAGTGCCAAATGATTTGTATTCAGCAAGTGTTTCAATCAATAAAATCCAATAAAAAAACAATAAACTAAAAACTGTTATGAAATTATCTAATTAATTTCTAACAGTTTTTTTATTATTTAATCATCATTATAAAACTTAACATCTACAATTTCAACATCATTATTAGCCTTAACTTTTGAATGATTAATAACAATTATCTCTTCAACAAACTCTGTTAAAAAAAACAACCTCTCTTTATTAGTCAAATACTGCCAATGTTCACTAATAGATCTAGAAATATTATCTTTATTAACAAAAGAAACAGACTTATACTTAAATTGCAATTCCTCTAATTTCTTTTTACCATAATCAATTCTCTTCTTTAATTCATCAGTCATATAACTAAATTGTTCATAATCTATAGCATTCACCATAAACATATTCATAACCTGCTTTAATTTATTCTTACACTTTTTTATAACTTTTTTAACATCAAATATTTCTTCATCTAACAAATTATCATTATCACCACCCACTACCCTATCTACAACATCACTATCAAACTCTTCTATATTTTCCAAATATTTCAAAAAAACATTCTCTACTTTACAATGAGACATTCCAATAGCACTACAAAAACCTTTTTCACGATTAACACATCTATAACCATTAAATACTTTACGAACACCATCTTTTCTTAAACGTCCTAACGTCCTACTAGTAGTCAATTTTCTACCACAAATACCACAAACTAAAGTACCACAATAATAAACATCATCATAAGGTAATTTAGTATGAGAAACATGCTTAATTTTAGACATTTTTTCTTGCACCCTATCCCAAGTATCTTTATCAATAATCGCTTCATGCAAACCATCAACTTCAAAATAATGCTTAGTTCCAATACCATATCTAACCTTTCCAATATATGTAGAATTAGACAAAATAAGCCTAATCATTTTAGGTTGCCAAATACTATTAACTATCCTTGAACCAATTACTTTCTTACTAACCTTATCTCTAACCTTCAATTCACGACCACACATCTTTGTAGAAATATTTTCATCATTAAGTACTCTTGCAATCTCAGTAAAAGTATAATTGTCAAGATACATTCTAAATATCCTCATCACAACCTTAGCTTCTTCATAATTAACTGTCATAATTTTCTGATGTTTATTCCTATCATACCCATAACAAGTAGTAGCACTACATAAAGAATAACCATCCTTAACTTTTTGAATAAAAGCAAATTTAATTCTCTCAGAAGTTTGTTCCCTCTCCAACTGAGCAACTGCTCCCTTTAACCTAGTAACAAATCTTCCTTGAGGAGTACTAACATCTACTTCTCCCTCAGATAAAGTATATATAACTATATCATATTTTTGAATAAGCCTAATAAAATCTTCTGTATCAGAAATATTTCTAGTTAACCTATCAAATTTATATATTAAAACAACTTCGATTACTCCACATTCTATATCATTAATCAATCTCTTAATTTCAGGTCTATCCTTAACATTTTTCCCACTAATTCCCTCATCAGAATAAATACTATATATATTAAAATCATTATCTCTAGCAAACTTTACTAAATTATTTTTTTGAGCACTAACAGAATATTCCTCATAAGCCTGATGTTCTGTAGACACACGAATATAAATCCCAGCATTCTTCATCTAATTACTATCCTTTTCCCTATTAGATAGCATTCTAGGAACAGAAGTATTAAAAAAAAATTCTAATATTCTAAATTGTTGTTTTTTATTAAGTTTAATTTTTTTATCGCTAAACTTTGATAATTTTTTCATAAACATCCCTCTAATAAACAATATGATATTATAAAAAAAATAATAATAATTTATGATTACAATTATTTAGTATATTGCAGAAGCCGTAACCATGGCAGATACAGTAGTAATATTAACAAATCGACCATCTAAAGTAAAAAACATATATGACATAAAATTAACAAACAAAAAAAGCCCTATTACTAATAGAGAATGTAAAGAATTTAATACATACTATAAAAAAATTTGGGAGAATATTGATCATCATGTCTAAAGAATACCAAAAATATTTAAAAAAATTAAAAATAAATAAATTACTAATTTTACTAACTCAAATAATAATATTATTAATTATAATACTAGGTTGGCAATTTTTAGCCAACAATAACTTAATTAATACATTTATAACATCATCCCCAATAAGAGTTCTAGACACAATTATATCACTATATAACTCTAATGAATTATTTCACCATATTTGGATAACTTCATACGAAACTATAATAAGCTTTGTTTTAGGAACAGTTTTAGGTATATTCATAGCAATCATATTATGGTATAACAAATTCATATCTAAAGTAGTAGACCCTTATCTTACAGTCCTAAATTCTCTACCCAAAGTATCTCTAGGACCAATTTTAATTATTTGGGTAGGAGCTAATATAAATGCAATAATAGTAATGGCTATGCTAGTATCAGTAATTATCACAATAATAACTGTCTATAATGGATTTCAAGCAACCGATCCCACAAAACTAAACTTATTAAAATCTTTTGGAGCTACAAAATGGCAAACACTAAGATATTTAGTATTACCATCTAGTTACCCAACTATAATAAGCAGTCTTAAAATAAACATTAGCATGTCTTTAATCGGAGTAATAATGGGAGAACTTCTAGTATCAAAAAGTGGTATAGGTTATTTAATAATGTATGGATCTCAAGTATTTAACCTTGATCTTGTCATCTCAGGTATAATAATACTAATGATAGTTTCATATATAATGTACATAATAATAAACTACATAGAAAAAATACTAGTTAAAAATAATTAGTATTTTTTAATTAGCCAAATAATTTTCTGGATCAACAATAACATTTTCTTGCTTTAATTCATCTTTAAAAGTTTCTTTAAAAACAACCAATTCCTTCTTTATAACATCAGGATAAACAGCCTTAGTAAATCTTATAGCATCATAAATATTTTTAAAATTAACCGTTTTTCTATTTTCATATACAGCATTAGAAAAAGCCTGTCTAAGAAGTACTAAAGCAATATCCGGATATCTAGAAGAAACCTCATATACTCTTTTAAATTCACTAGTCATATTAACAATAAACTTCATTATCTCTTCTTTTTGAAAATCAGTATAATCCAATTTAACATTAGTCTGATATTCTATTTTAGGTAAAGTTTTAAGTAAAATTTCAACACACTGTTCAGCAGTAGGTTCTGCAACATCTACCTTATCAAACCTTCTCATAAAAGCTTTATCTCTTAAAATATAAGTCTCATATTCATAAGTAGTAGTAGCACCAATAATTTTTATGGTACCACGACTAAGACCTTCCTTAAACATATTAGCAAGATCCAATCTTCCATCACCAATTAAAGTATGTATCTCATCAATAAATAAAATTACTTTATCAATACTTTGCAATTCTTGAACTAACTTCAACACCCTATTTTCACCATTATCATCATTTCCTAAAAGAGCAGTAGTATTTATCCTAAAAATTTTATAACCTAATAAAACATTAGGAACCATTCCCTTTTGAATACGATAAGCAAGTCCCTCTACAATTGCAGTTTTACCTATACCAGGCTTACCTACAAGAATTGCAGATTTTTCTGGTGTAAGCAAAATTAATATCAAATCCTTAATTTCTTCCTCTCTAGCAATAGAAGGATCAGTAATATAATTAGTAGCAGTCATCTCATCAGCATATCTTTGAAGCATACTATAATTATTCAAAATATCACCCCTATCTCATTAATAAGATTATAAGCATTCCCCACATAACACATGTAACCATAACTGATGCCAAAAATATAGCATCAACAAAACCACCATCAGTTCTTACCTTAGAATCATAAAACATTTTATATTTTTTAGTATCATCCTTAGGTAATTCATTATTCTTAATCTCAACTGGTAAATTATCCCTATCCACAAATCTCATCTCCTAATACAACTCCTTTAGTTTCTCTTTTAAAGCATCATCATCAATATTTTCAACAATATTTTTTAACTTACATGCCTTATCATAAAGCCTCAATTTATCTTCATAAAAAAATAATTTATCCTCCATATTTTTAATAACCTTATGTATAGCATTCCTACTAATACCTATATTATCACTTATTTCAGCTAAAGACAAGTTATTAAAATAATAATCTTCAAAATATTTTCTCTGCTTATCATTAAAAAGCTCCATATAATAATCATAAAGAACTATAATATAATTTCTATCATCCATATTATCGCCTACAAATCCTTAAATAAACCATATATATATTTTTCTATATCAAATTTCTCTAAATCATTCTCTCCTTCGCCTAAACCAACATATTTTACTGGAATATTTACTTCTTCCTTAATTGCTAAAACTATTCCTCCCTTAGCAGTACCATCAAGTTTAGTCAAAACTATTCCAGTTATATCAGTTATTTCTTTAAAAGACTTTGCTTGAACAATACCATTTTGTCCAGTAGTAGCATCAATAACAAGCAAAGTCTCATGAGGAGCATCAGGTATTATCTTCTTAATAACACGATTAACCTTTTCTAACTCACGCATTAAATTATCCTTATTTTGAAGACGACCTGCTGTATCAATCAAAACAATATCATAATCCTCTTCCTTAGCTTTATCAAGAGCATCATACATAACTGCAGATGGATCCTTAGAATCTGATTTAACAACATCAGCACCTATTCTATCTCCCCATTCTTCTATCTGTTCAATAGCTCCTGCTCTAAAAGTATCCCCAGCAACTAACATAACTTTTTTTCCTTCTTTAATAAACATAGAAGCCATCTTACCAATAGTAGTAGTCTTACCTACACCATTAACACCAACAAACAAAACAACAGTAGGCCCATTTTCACTAAAATGAATTTTACTATCAATAACATTATCTTCAACATACATAATAAATAATTCATCAACTATAATATCTTTTAAATAACTACTATCAACAATTTTCTCACTTTTAACTCTTAATTTTAATTTATCAACAAACTTCATAACAGTATTAATACCAATATCAGCCATAATTAAAATATCTTCTAATTCCTCAAAATAATCATCATCAATATTTTTATACTTACGACTCAAATTAGAAAGCTGAGAAATAAACTCTTTCCTAGTCTTCTCTAAACCTTTATCGTATTTTTCTACCTCTTCTTTTTTATTTACAAAAACATTTTTTATTTTACTAAATAAACCCATATCTTAACCTCCAAAACCATTATAGCATACAAATAAAATTTTTTTAACAACTTTCACCAATTAAATTGACAACTAATTATCATAATGCTAAAATAAACAACATAAAATTTTAAAGGGTGATAAATATGAATCAAAAAGAACATCTAAGGAAAATAAAAAAAGAAACAAAACTTGTTAAAATAGAAAGAAATATATACATAATGTGCAGTATATTATTTTTAAGTACAGTCATAATAAATATACTAAATATTATTTATCATCCATATTTAATAAATGGAATTATATTAGAACTAAACATAATTATGATTTCAATATGTACTTATACATTCATAAAAAAACAAGAAAAAATAAATTTGCTAGAAGATAAAAAACTAGAATTAAAAATAAAATATTTTTTAGAAAAATAGATCAAAAACTGATCTATTTTTCATTCTTATCTTTACTATTTTTCTTTTCCTTTTTTTCACTTTTTTTATTATCAATATCATAAACTTCTCTTACTTTATCCTCAATTTCCATCATAACACTTGGATTATTTTTAAGAAATAACTTACTATTTTCTTTACCTTGTCCTATCTTATTACCATTATAAGCATACCAAGCACCACTTTTTTCAATAATATCTGCCTCAACAGCCAAATCAATAAGTTCCCCTTCATGACTAATCCCCTCACCGTACATTATATCAACAACAGCAGTTTTAAATGGAGGAGCCACTTTATTCTTTACAACCTTAATCTTAGTAGAGCTTCCAACAACATCAGAACCTTGTTTTATTTGCTCACCTCTTCTTATATCAAGTCTAACAGAAGAATAATACTTCAATGCTTTACCACCTGGAGTAGTCTCAGGATTACCAAACATAACGCCAACTTTCTCTCTTAATTGATTTATAAATATAACTATAGTATTTGTTTTATTAATAGTACCTGATAATTTTCTCAAAGCTTGTGACATCAATCTAGCTTGCAAACCAACATGAGTATCTCCCATCTCTCCATCAATCTCAGCTTGAGGAACCAAAGCCGCAACAGAATCTATTACAATAATATTAACAGCTTCGCTCTTTACTAAAGTATCACATATTTCCAAAGCTTGTTCACCAGTATCTGGTTGAGATAAAAGTAATTCATCAATATCTACACCTAATGCCTCAGCATACACAGGATCCAAAGAATGTTCAGCATCAATAAAAGCTGCTCTTCCACCTTCTTTCTGAACCTCTGCTATAGCATGCAAAGCAAAAGTAGTTTTACCAGAAGATTCTGGTCCATATATTTCTATAATTCTTCCTTTAGGATAACCACCTACTCCTAATGCTATATCTAAAGCAAGAGAACCACTTCTAGACACATCAACACTAACTTTCTCTTGCTCACCCAATTTCATAATTGCACCTTTACCAAACTGTTTTTCTATATCTGCTATTACCTGAGCCAACGCCTTATCTTTTTCAACTATCTTGTTCATTTTTCGTCTCCTTTACTCACCGTACAAATCAATTATATTATACCCAAAAGACTTTGTCAATAATTTTCGAACAATTGTTTGATAAAATTAAAATAAACCTATATTTAGGTCTATTTATGATATGATTCATTATTCAATATTTTAAAACTTCTATATATTTGCTCCAATAAAATTACTCTAAACAATTGATGAGGAAAAGTTAATTTAGAAAAAGACAATTTATAATCAGCCATATTCTTTATATCATCATGTAGCCCATAAGAACCTCCAATTATAAAAGTAATATTAGAATTAACAATCATAGTCTTATCAAGAAAATTAGATAATTCTAAAGAACTAAGTTGATTACCATCTATCTCCAAAGTTATTATATAATCCTTTTTATTAATATGTTTTAATATCAATTCTTTTTCTTTAACTAAATTACTATCAATAACTTCTTCTATTCTTACTTTATGATATTTAGATATTCTCATCATATATTCATCTATAGCATCCTTATAAAATTTTTCTTTTATCTTCCCAACACAAATTATCTTTATCATACCTCAATTAACTCCGTTTCTTCATCCTGTTTAGCAACAATTATTTTATCTACATCCTTATCACTATAATCTAATCTCTCTTTAAGAGTATCATAAGCTAACTCACAAGTATTATTCTCCTCAGATAAATGCGCCAAAACAATATATTTAGTATTATCACCTATAAACAAAGACAAATATCTAGAAGAATCATAATTAGACAAATGGCCCTTATCACCAAGTATTCTCTGCCTAACTTTAAAAGGATAAGAACAATTATTTAGCATTTCTATATCATGATTAGATTCCATTATATACAAATTTTTATTATATAAAAGATCAAAATATCTATTATTTATATATCCAGTATCAGTAATATATACAACAGAACTATCTCCACCATTAATAATATATCCGACTGAATCAGGTGCATCATGAGAAGTTCTAATTACATCAACACTTAAATCCTTAAATGAAAAGCTATTACCATCAATTATTTTATAATTAGTAATATAATCTAACTCATCAAGCATTCCTTTAGTAATATAAAGAACAGGATTATATTTTTTCATAAAAACTTTAAGTCCCTTTATATGATCAACATGAGTATGTGTTATAAATATAGCATCTATTTCACTACCTTTAATCCCCATTTCTCCTAACTTATCTACAACATACTTACAACTATTACCAATATCAATTAATATTTTTGTATTGCCATATTCTATATAAGTAGTGTTTCCCTTACTACCAGATGACAAAACTTTAACTTTCATCAATATAAAGTTAGAGGATTAAAAGGATTTCCACTAAGTCCTCCAGATGAAGGATCTCCCCTAGTAGTAGCAAAATGTAAATGCGTACCACTATAAGGACTACTTCTAGAAGGAGCAGGATAAACTTCACCTGTATTACCCATAGTTGCTATTTTTTGTCCTCTAGCAACAGTTTGACCAACACTAACTAAAATACTAGATAAATGCATATAAACAGTATGATAATTATTAATATTATGATCAATTATTATATAATTACCACGTCTTCCATTACAAGAAGCATTACCAGCAACACAACCACCCTTAGCAGCAATAACAGTACCATTATTAGCAGCATATATAGAAGAACCATTACCAGGACCATATATATCAATAGCCGCATGCATAGATCCCCAACGATAACCAAAATAAGTAGTTATAGTATAAGGTCTATCAGTAGGCCAAGCCCAGTAAGACAAATCTGCAACATTAGGTATTTCCTTATCACCTTTAACAATTATTTTATCAACAGTAGGCTTTAACTCAGTAGAATTAAGTGTAACTGTATCAGATAATTGTCCATTAATATACTGATACTCACGACTTACCCTATAAAGACCATTTTCTCCCTCCTGAGAAACATATTCAGTCCCTTGAAGTTTAGTCGAATCATATTCTATATTAACATCAAAATCTCTCTCCTCATCTTTAACTTCATTAACCTCAACAACAATATTAATAACAGGATTAATAAGTCCAACATTAACCTCCTGCCCAGCATACAAAAGCGTATTCTCACTATTAAAACCTGAATTAGCAAGCAAAAATTCCTGAACATTCAATTTATTTGCATTAGCAACAGTCTCAATAGTATCCCCTTCTTTAACAATATAAGTATTTTGCTTTTTATTAGTACCATATAACAAATATTGAGCCAAAGTAGAAGAATTAGTAAAAATATTCTTATCAATAGAAATATAACTATTCTTATAAGTAATTTTTTCATCAATATCTATATTTTTAATAACACTACCAGTATCAACAATTTCTTTCTGACTACTACTCATATAAGCCTCATAATCCTCATCATCAACAAAAGACTTAATAAGTTCACTAAGAGCCTCATCAAAAATTTCTTTACTTAAAACATATATCTTCTTAGGCTTATCATCCTCATCAGCATCTTTCTTATTTATAGTAACAACAGTACCCTTAATAGTAAATTGTTTTAAATCAATTATTTTATTATAAACATCGGCATTACTATCAATATCCTTATCATAAGTAACTACTCTTTTAATAACAACTCCATTAGGCATATAAACCTTATCAACACCATACTTACTCATTATAGCCTTCTCTTTATTATTTATAAACTTCTCAAAAGAATCTTTATCTTTTATAGTACCAATTATATCCCCATCCAAATAAACATTATAAACACTAACAGGATTATCTTCTTGCATATGCGTAAATCCTAAACCAAAAAGTAGAATTCCTACTAATATTATCGATAAAAAATAAGATAACTTAAATTTCTTATTTACCACTAGAACCACCTTCTTTTTTTATTGATAAAAACGTTGAAGTTTTCTTTTTAAATAACATATCTATAGTAGCAATAGGTCCATTACGATGTTTCAAAATAATTAATTGAATAGGAACTGGTAAATTATCATCAGCAGGAGCCTCAACATCAGGAGCATGAAGTGCTCCAACTATATCAGCATCTTGCTCAATTGAACCAGACTCTCTCAAATCAGAAAGAACAGGTTTTTTATCTTCACGTTTTTCAACACTTCTAGATAATTGAGACAAAGCAATTACAGGAACTTCCAATTCCAAAGCCATAGTCTTCAAATTTCTAGATATTTCAGAAACTTCTTGTTGCCTACTACCAGAATATTTAGAAGAAGAATCAATTAACTGTAAATAATCAATTATAACCAATCCTAAACCTTCACCCATAGTAGAAAGTCTGCGGCACTTCGCCTTTATCTCACTTGAAGTAACACCACCAGCATCATGAAAATAAATATTAGTATCCGCCAACTGACTTATTGCCTCATTTATCCTTCTCCAATCTTCATTTTCCAATCTACCAGTTTGCAATTTTTTATTATCTACTTGTCCTAAAGAACTAATCATTCTCATAATCAATTGTTCAGCAGGCATTTCCAATGAAAATATTGCAATATTCTTTTTTGTACTCTTAGCCGCAGCACAAGCTATATTCAAAGCAAAAGCCGTTTTACCAACAGCAGGACGAGCTGCAACAATAACAAGTTGCGTAGGACTAAGACCATTAGTCAAATTATCTAAATCAATAAGTCCTGTAGTAAGCCCAGTAACATTACCCTTATTCTTAACAAGAGACTCTAAATCACTTTGAGCTTTATCCAAAACTTCACGTACACTTCTAAATTCACTAGTCCTTCTCGAACTAGAAACACTCAAAATATTTTTTTCAGCATCTTCAACAATCTCATTAACCTCAAGATCAGGATTATTAGCATTAGTAATTATATTAGTAGCAACCTCAATCATCCTTCTTAAAGTAAATTTATTAACAACAGTATCTATATAATATGAAACATTAGCTCCAGTTGCAACACTATCTATAACACTAGTTAAATACTCAACACCACCAATCTGAGATAAATACCCCTTATTTATAGCCTCAGCAGTAACAGTAGTAGCATCAACAGGTTTATTATTAGAATAAAGCTCGCGAATTACCTCAAATATCTTACTATGACTATCCAAATAAAAAAACTCTTTTTTTACTTCTTCACAAACCTTTTGCAACGCACCATAAGAACAAAAAACTGACCCAAGTAGCGCTTTCTCAGCCTCAATATTATGTGGTAATCCATTATTATTCATTTTAACACCTACTTCTCAATCAAATGTACCTTTAATTCGCCAACAACCTTTTTATGTAAATTCAAAGTAACTATATGCATACCAAGTGAACTAATAGAACCATTAATTTTAATACACTTTTTATCCACATTAAAACCTAACTTAGCTAATTCCTCATGAATTTGCTTACTACTAATAGAACCAAAAACCTTACCATTATTACACTTAACCTTAAATTCCAAAGTAACATTTTTCAATTTATTCTTTATTTCATTAGCTTTATTTATATCTTCTTGCTCCTTAATCTTCTTATTTTCTATATCTTTATTTAATATATCCGAACTAGTTTTAGTATACTTCACAGCATAACCATTTTTAATCAAATAATTAATAGCATACCCATCACTAACTTCTTTTACATCATTAACTTTACCTTGTTTCTTTAAATCTTTAATAAAAATAACTTTCATCAACATCACCCTTTACATGAATAATTATACTATAAATAACAATTTTAGTAAAGAAAAAAAGAACTATCAGAACAACTGT
>ERZ1643249.4363-NODE-4363-length-11889-cov-21.967213_pt1 | contig 11889 bp, 14 predicted proteins | sample MGYA00579263_ERZ1643249 | MGnify/ENA primary metagenome ERZ1643249 (study PRJEB29033, sample SAMEA4952264) | chicken gut metagenome | biome: Broiler Chicken; feature: Gastrointestinal Tract; material: Caecum | place: Ireland | collected 2018 | study: Broiler...
CGGTTATACCGTAGCTTTCCTGGTATATCAGATCGGTACTCTGGCTACCACCGGATCTCTCGGAACTGCTTTTGTTCCAGGTCTGATCGCAGTTTTCGTATTCGCAGCCATCATTATATGGAGAATACGGAAATCTGATCAGGAATTCACAGCAGAATACAGTCTCCACGCATAAGGAACAGAATGAATCTATCAGCCGGCAGGAGCAGTTTCCTGCCGGCTGAAAATATCAGAAGGGAGAAGACAGCATATGACAGATCTTATAGCACTTTTAATTTTGGTTCTTATATTGGGGCTGGCAGTTGCTTATATCGTAAAAGCCAAGAGGAGAGGGGTTAAGTGTATCGGCTGTCCTGCAGGCGGCAACTGTCCCAGCGCCAAAAAGATGAAAAGAAAGAAACTGGACGGACCGGTGATAGGCAAAAAGATCCTGAAGATCTCCGGCATGCACTGCGATCACTGTGTGATGAATGTGACCATGATGCTGAACCGCATTGACGGAGTCAGCGCAGATGTGCACCTTTCAGCAGCCAGGGCTGTGGTCTCCTATGACCGGGACATTTCCGATGAGGTTTTAAAAGACGCTGTGGAAAAAATCGGGTATCAGGTAGTCAGTATTACCTGATACCCTTTTTATATATGCTTTTTATAGATCCACTGGAGAAAATTGATCAGTGCGTAGAGGAGGATCGCCATAACGCAGAGGATCACAATAGCCATGATCATGGTGGTAAGCTGGAAAACCTGGCTGGAATAGATGATCAGATAGCCCAGGCCTCTTTTGCTGCCGATCATTTCTCCGATCACAATGCCGATGAGAGAAAGGCCGATATTCACTTTCATAACGCTTAAGATCAGCGGTACCGAGCCGGGAAGGATCACCTTCAGCAGCTCATCTTTCTTGTTTCCTCCCAAAGTCCGGATAAGTTTTAATTTATCCGGGTCTGTCTCACAAAAACCCGTATATAGATTCATAATAGCTCCGAAAACAGCCACGGAGATCCCTGCCAGGACGATGGTCTTCATATTGCTGCCCAGCCATACAATGAGCAAAGGAGCCAGGGCGGATTTTGGCAGGCTGTTTAAAACCACCAGATAGGGTTCCAGAATAAGGGACAGCCGCGGGAACGCCCAGAGGAGCACCCCGCAGCCGATCCCCAGTACTGTGACCAGACCAAAACTGATTAAAGTTTCCAGAAGGGTGATGGAAACATGGTCGATCAGGGTATGATCCAGGAGCATTTCTCCCATTTTTTCTATGATCTGTCCCGGACTTGAAAAGATAAAGGAATCGATCAGTCCGGTCCTGGCGGAGATTTCCCAAAGTCCTACAAAAAATACAAACAGAAGTATCCTGGAAACCTGGATCAGAATGGAATTCCGCCGGATGGCCAGGAGATATTTTTTCTGACGCTGAGAAACCGGATCAGAGTTCTTCATGGTGGTTCAGCTCCTTCCAGATCTCGTTGAAATAGTTTTTAAATTCCGGGGCGCTTCGGGAAGCCATAGGCGTCCGGTTTTCCATGTCGAATTCTATGGGGATGATCTTCTTTACTGTGGCTGGCCGCTTACTGAGGACAATGACCCGGTCAGCCATACTTACTGCTTCTGAGATATCATGGGTCACCAGAATGGCGGTTTTTCCTTCTTTTTTGATGATTTTCCCGATATCATCTCCAACAGAAAGCCTGGTCTGATAATCCAGAGCGGAAAATGGTTCGTCCAGGAGGAGCAGCTCCGGGTCAAGAGCCAGGGTACGGATGAGAGCGGCTCTTTGCCGCATACCACCGGATAACTGGGAGGGACGGGAGTTTTTGAATCTGTCCAGACCATAATCTGAGAGGAGATGTCGGGCTCTTTCTATGTTTTCTTCCGACTTCTTCTTCTGTATTTCCAGGCCAAGCAGCACATTACTGTATATGGTCCGCCATTCAAAAAGATGGTCTTTTTGCAGCATGTAGCCGATATTTGTGGCAGTTTCCTCCATAGGCTTTCCTTTTAGGAGGATTTCCCCCTTTTCCGGCTTCAGAAGTCCGCAGAGCATATCCAGAAGAGTAGATTTACCTCCAGGAGACCAGAGGAAACAAAAAGAGGCAGACGGCATAGTATAGCAGAGAAAAGCAAAAACCAGGAAAAAAATGAAGGAACGAGAAATCCAAATAGAAATTATACAGCAGGGAGAACTGCCCCGAAAAGAAATCCTGGACTTTTGGGCAGTACAGATCGGAGAACAGTTGAAGAAAGAAGTGCCATCAAAAGAAGAGAGAATGGAAATCCTGGAACAGATTTTGAAAAAATTTTAGGCACTTCTCTCTAAAAACTTGATTTTTACAGAAAAAGTGATACTGCACAGTACACCAGAAGCAGGGCCATGACCAGGTTTACGGCCTTTGTATGCCGGGCAAAGAACCGGCAGAAGGCAGCGCCAAACAGAGCCCATACATAGGAACCGGAGGCACCGATGACGGTCAGCACCAGCACAAAACCGAAAAGGACCAGAGGAGAAGAATACACCGGCAGAATATAAAGAGACATAGCAGTAATGGCATAAATGTAAATCTTTGGATTCATAAACTGAAGGATCATTCCGGCCATAAAGCTGGCTTCTTTTCCTCCTTCTGCTTTCAGATCTCCGGAGCTTTTCCATACTTTCCAGGCAAGATAGAGCATATATATGGCGCCCAACACCTGCATGAAGATTTTTACTTTGGGAAGAAGATTGTACAGGGTGGCGCTGAAAAGAGTGCAGAGGCTCATGACAAAGAAGAAGCCGGCGGTAATCCCCAAATTAAAGACAACACTGCGGCGGAATCCCAGCCGGGCTGCGTTGCTCATCGAAAGCAGATTGTTGGCTCCTGGAGTATAGGCAGCAATGAAACAGTAGATTAAAAAATCATACAGCGGGAACAAAAAAATCCCTCCTTCTTTAAACAATACTTTTTGACTTTACAACCAGAGAATATGATTTTATAATGTAATAAAAAGTATAGTATAGTACTATTTGTTTGATATAATAATACATCTGTACTAATATAATGTCAATAGGGAAGTGATATTTTGGAATCTATGAATAAAATCGTGGCCAGAAATGTGAAAAGTCTCCGGGAGAAGAGTAATCTGAGCATGGATCAGCTGGTCAGATTAAGCGGTGTCAGCAAAAGTATGCTGGCCCAGATAGAAAAAGGAGAGGCAAATCCGACCATATCTACTCTCTGGAAGATTTCCAACGGCCTGAAAGTGCCTTTTGACGCCCTTACAATGCGTCCAAAGTCGGATTATGAGATCGTGAAGACCGGGGAGGTGGAGCCTCTTTTGGAAGATAAGGGAAGAGTCCGGAATTATTCCCTGTTTCCAGATGATGAAAACAGAAGATTTGCAGTCTATTATCTGGAATTGGATCCGGAAAGCTTCTGGGAATCAGAACCTCATTTAAAGGGAACTGCAGAGTTTATTACGGTCTTTGCCGGAAGCCTGGAGGTCAGGACCGGGGACAGGGGCTTTGATGTAAAACAGGGAGAAAGTATCCGGTTTCCGGGAGACCGGATCCATTCCTACAGGAATACAGGACAGGAAATGACAGTTCTCCATATGATTTTATACAATCCATAAGAGAAACGAGAGAAAAGCTATGAAAAATATTATGATCATAGGGGCGGCTATAGGAGACGTGCTGGTCTATCCCGCTTCTCCGGAGGTTTTCGCTTCGGGTTCTCATCCTGCCAGGGAAATCCTGCTGTCTACAGGAGGCGATGGCCTGAATGAAGCCACGGTACTGGCAGGCTTAGGAAAAGATCCATATCTCTGCACTTTGCTGGGGAGGGATCAGATGGGAGAACTGGTCAAAGCCCACTGTCAGACCAGAGGGATCCGGCAGGACTTCCTTCGAAATGAAGGGGATATTCCTACAGGGCTAAATGTAGTGCTGGTTCAGGAAAACGGAGAGAGAAGTTTTCTGACCAATCCTTCCAGCACCCTGAGAAATCTCAAGGCCTGCCATATCCCGGAGATTTTTCCACAGGACGTAGGGATTTTGTGCCTGGCCAGTATTTTTGTCTCTCCCTGGCTTGGAAGCCAGGAACTGGCAGAGATTTTCGCCCGGGCAAAAAAGCAGGGGATTACAGTCTGCGCAGATATGACAAAGAGAAAAAAAGGTGAAACCGCCTGGAATATGAAAGCAGCCTTTTCCCAGGTGGACTATCTCTTTGCCAACAGGGAAGAGGGACAGCTCCTTACAGAAAAAGAGGAACCAGAGGAGATCGCAGAAGTATTCCTGGAATGCGGGGCCGGATGTGCAGTGATCAAAACCGGGAAAAAGGGCTGCTATATAAAGAATGAGAAAGAAGCCTTTGCCATACCGGGATTTTCGGTGGAATGTGTGGATACCACCGGAGCCGGAGACAGCTTCTGCGCCGGATTTCTCTATGGACTGTCTGAGGAGAAAGACTTATATACCTGCGGTCTGTACGGAAACGCCTGCGGAGCCTTGGCTGTCCGTCAGGTAGGCGCCTGCAGGGAAAAGATTTTAAGGAAAGATGTGGAAAAATTAATCGAAGAACAGGAGAAAAAAGAATAGGATAAAGCTGTTTCAACGTTTTTTCTGCTGCATATACTATAGAGAAGCTGAAAAAAAGAAGGGATTCCTTTGCGGATCGCCATTTATGTGAGAAAATCCAAATGGACAGGCAGAGGAGAAAGCATTGAAAACCAGATCCTTATGTGCAGGGAATACATAGAAAAGTTCATAGAAGACTCCCGGGATGCCCAGATCCTGGTCTACAGCGACGAGGGTTTTTCCGGGAAAGATACCAACAGGCCCGAGTTTCAGAAAATGTTAGAAGACATGAAACAGGGGCCTTTTCAGTATCTGGTCTGCTACCGTCTGGACCGTCTGGGAAGGAATCTGGCGGATCTGGCTCTGCTGATCGAAAAGCTGAACAGGGAACACACAGAATTTGTCAGCATAAAGGAGCACTTTGACACCACCACACCTATGGGAAAGGCTATGGTATATTTTTCCGGAGTGCTGGCCCAGATGGAGCGGGAGCAGATCGGGGAACGGGTCCGGGATAATATGTTTCTCCTGGCACGAAGCGGCAGATGGCTGGGAGGCAGCACTCCTCTGGGCTTTCACGTCAAAGAAAAGCTCTATGGAGAAGAAAAGATCCGGAAAGCCTTTTATCTGGAAGTGGAAGAAAAAGAAGCAGAAATCCTCCGCCAGATCTTCCGGGAGTTTTTAAGCTCCCATTCTTTTACCAAAACAGCTCAAAAGCTCACGGAGAAAAAAATATTTACAAGGAGAGGGAGAGCCTATACTCCGGAGACCATTGGAGAGATTCTGGAAAATCCGGTATACTGCCAGAGCGGGAAGCTGGCCTATGATTATTTTGCTTCTCTGGGCTGCCGTATGGGATTTTCCAGGGAGGAAGCCAGTGAAGAGAAAGGACTGATCCGATATGGAAAGACTGTTTCCTCCAGATATCGGGGACAGGAGACTCCTCCACAGGAGTGGATCATTGCCCAGGGTGAACACAGAGGGCTGATCTTTCAGGAGGATTTTCTAAGAGTCCAGAGTCTTCTGGAAAGACACCGTCTGGGAAAGCGGGGAGAGGGCAGGATCCAGAATGAGACCAGTCTGCTGGCCGGCCTCCTGTTCTGTTCCTGCGGCAGCAGGATGAGGCCGAAATATTATAGAAAGAATCAGGTTAATGAGGAAGGACAGCGAAAGTTTTCCTATCGGTGTATCTGCCGGGATAAAACCAGAGGCCAGGCCTGCCGGAGCGGTCCGCTGCCGGGAAATGTGGCTGACAGCATGATCTGGGAATTCCTCATGGAAAGGACCAGACAGGCAATACCTGTGAAAGAAATCTTCCAGGAGATCAGAAGAAAGACGGAAAAGGAAAAAGAACAGGAAGAAGAGAGAGAAAATATCCATAAAGAGGAGGTAAGGCTGGAACAGGAGGCCCTGCGGCTCACCCAGAGACTGGCGGAAACCAAAGACCGGGATCTGGCAGGATTCCTGGAAAATGAGATCCGCAGAAGGCTGGCGGAAAGAGAGAATCTTAGAAAAAGAGAAATGGAGAAAAGAAACTCTTTGGAGCAGAAAGAAAGGGAAAATCTCATCTGCCGGTATTCAGATCCAGAATTTTTCTTTTCATTTTTGTCTGTTCCCAACAAACGGATATATATAAGGATCTGGCTGGAGAGGATTGTCTGGGAGGAAGAAAGAAGCAGGCTCTGCCTTTTTGTTTCTTCTGGTCCGCAGTAGCATTACCGCAGCCCGAGGGACCTACCACAGCTGCAAATTCTCCGGAAAATACCTGGAAGGATACATGGGAAAGGGCAGGAGTTTCTCCGGATTTTGTGTGATAAGCATAACTGATATCTTTAATTTCCAAAAGAGGTGCAGCCATAAGGCACTTCCTTTCCTGTCAGAAAACAAAGTTTCTTTTTTATCATATACCATAAGATATGTGTATTTTCGGGTACTTGACAAATATAGTACAAATTATTATAGTATAGAATAGAAAAAAGAGGAAATCCTCTTTTGTGATGTCAGGATTGCAAAATACAGACAATCCATGACATAAAAAAGTAAGAGATTGCATGCAGGAGGTGCAGAAGATGAAAATCTTATTTTTCGATACCAAAAGTTATGACAAAGAATCTTTTGATAAACAGGTGGTCAATTATCCGGATATTGAAATTGAATATCTGAAGACAGACCTGACACCAAAGACAGCTCCCTTGGCTAAGGGTTATGACGCGGTATGCGCCTTTGTAAGTTCAGATGTGGGAACAAAGACGGTAGAGGCGCTCCACGAGGCAGGAGTAAAACTGATCCTTATGCGGTGTGCCGGCTTTAATAACGTGGATCTGGATAAGGCCAAAGAATATGATATTAAAGTTATGCGCGTGCCGGGATATTCCCCAGAAGCAGTAGCAGAACATGCCATGACTCTGGCTCTGGCAGTCAACCGCCGTATCCATAAAGCATATGTAAAAGTAAGAGAAAATGACTTCAGTCTGGGCGGCCTTATGGGGATCAACTTCTACCAGAAGACAGCAGGTATCGTGGGAACCGGTAAGATCGGCGCCGCTATGGCAAGGATCTGCAGAGGTTTCGGAATGAAGGTTATTGCTTATGATGTATATGAGAATCCATCCTTAAAGGATTTTGTTACTTATGTGACTCTGGATGAACTGCTGGCACAGAGTGATCTGATCTCTCTTCACTGTCCGTTGATGGACAGCACCTATCATCTGATCAATAAGGACACTATCGCCAAGATGAAAGACGGGGTGATCCTGGTAAATACTTCCAGAGGCGGTCTGGTTAAGACAAATGACCTGATCGACGGAATCCGCGCCAGAAAATTCTTCGGCGTAGGATTGGATGTATACGAAGAAGAAACTAAGAATGTTTTCGAGGACCGTTCCGATGAGATCCTGGAGCATTCCACAACAGCAAGACTTCTTTCTTTCCCAAATGTTATGATCACTTCCCATCAGGGATTCTTTACCCAGGAAGCTTTGGAGGCTATTTCCAAGACTACTCTGGACAATGCAGTGGCATTTGAGAAAGGCGAGACAACAGGCAACGAAGTGGCAGCACAGTAAAAACAGAATAGAACCATACTACAGGGAGCAGGGCGGAGAAAATGTCCTGCTCCTTTTTACAGGAGAAAAAATGAATAAACGCAATTATCAGAAAGAACTGGAAAAGATCATAGAGGAAAATCAGAAGGTGGGCAGAGTCCCCCGGCTGTTCCTTCACAGTTGCTGCGCCCCCTGCAGCAGCTATGTACTGGAATATTTAAGCCAGTATTTTCAGATCACGGATTTTTTCTACAATCCTAATATTTCCCCAAAAGAAGAATATGATAAAAGGACCAGGGAGCTTCAGAGGCTTATTGAAGAAATGCCTTTTCTCCACAAGCCTGAGTTTGTAGAAGGGAGATATGATCCTCAGGAGTTTTTTCAGATGGCGAAAGGCCTGGAGGAAGTGCCGGAAGGGGGCGAGCGGTGCTTTAAATGTTACCGTCTCCGGCTGGAAGAGGCGGCGAAAATGGCGGCCCGGGGCGGTTATGACTATTTTGCCACCACCCTTACCATCAGTCCCTTAAAAAACGCCCAGAAGCTTAACGAGATCGGAGAGGAGCTGGAGAAGATCTACCATGTAAAACATCTTCCTTCGGATTTTAAAAAGAAAAACGGTTACAAACGCTCCACAGAACTGTCCAGGGAATATGGCCTTTACCGCCAGGATTACTGCGGCTGTGTTTTCTCAAAAAGAGAGCGGGAAAGGCAGAAAGCAGAAGGAAAAACTTGCGGTTAATACTATAAAGTGATAAAATTTTACAGAAGTTAAAATCGAAAGAAATGAGGATAGGATATGGCACAGTTATGGGGAGGCCGTTTCACCAAGGAAACGGATCAGTTAGTTTATAATTTTAATGCTTCTCTTGGTTTTGACCAGAAGCTTTATAAACAGGATATTACCGGAAGTATGGCACATGCTTCCATGCTGGCAAAGCAGGGGATCCTTACAGAAGAAGAAAAAGAGGAGATCCTGGACGGACTGAAAGGAATCTTAGAAGATATCCAGAATGGGAAACTGGAATTTTCTCCGGAATATGAGGATATCCACAGCTTTGTAGAGGCAAATCTCATTGACCGGAAGGGAGATGTGGGCAAGAAGCTTCATACCGGAAGAAGCCGGAACGACCAGGTGGCTTTGGATATGAAGATGTATGTCCGGGACGAGATCGGCGAGACAGATCTCCTTTTGAAAGAGCTGCTGGAATCTCTTCTTAAGATCATGGAGGAAAACCTCCACACTTATATGCCGGGATTTACTCATCTCCAGAAAGCTCAGCCGGTAACTCTGGCGCATCATTTCGGCGCTTATTTTGAAATGTTCAAAAGAGACAGGAGCCGTCTGGCAGATACGAAAAAGCGGCTGAATCTCTGCCCATTGGGAAGCGGCGCCCTGGCTGGGACCACCTATCCCCTGGACCGGGAATATACAGCTAAGGCTCTGGGTTTTGACGGACCTACGCTCAACAGTATGGACTCTGTGTCTGACAGGGATTATCTCATTGAATTGCTGTCTGATCTGTCCCTGATCATGATGCATTTAAGCCGGTTCTGTGAGGAGATCATTATGTGGAATTCCAACGAGTACCAGTTCGTGGAGATCGACGACGGCTACAGTACAGGAAGCAGTATCATGCCTCAGAAGAAAAATCCGGATATAGCAGAGCTGGTAAGAGGAAAGACCGGAAGAGTCTACGGTGCTCTTATGTCCATGCTTACCACCATGAAGGGTATACCTCTGGCATATAATAAAGACATGCAGGAAGACAAGGAATTTACCTTTGACGCCATTGATACGGTAAAAGGCTGCATTGCTCTCTTTAACGGTATGGTTTCCACTATGGAATTTAAGAAGGAAAACATGGAGAGAAGCGCCAAAAACGGCTTTACCAATGCTACAGACGCGGCAGATTATCTGGTAAACCACGGAGTTCCTTTCCGGGATGCCCATGGCATTGTGGGACAGCTTGTCCTCCACTGCATTGAAAAAAATATTTCTCTGGATGAAATGTCTCTGGAGGAATATAAAGCCATCAGTCCTGTGTTTGAAGAAGACATTTATGAAGCCATAAGTATGAAGAACTGTGTGGAGAAACGGAACACTATCGGAGCTCCGGGAACAGAAGCCATGAAACAAGTGATCGAGCTCCAAAAAAAATATTTGAAAGAAAATTCTTGACTTTTCTGAAAAGTTTGATATATTAGAATCTATGAAAAATGTATGCGGAAAGAAGACATATGTCTTTCTGGGAAAGGATAGAGGGCTAAAATATGAGTGAGAAATTAAAAGTTGGAATTTTAGGTGCTACAGGAATGGTGGGACAGAGATTTATTTCTCTTCTGGAGAACCATCCCTGGTTTGAAGTTGTGACTGTGGCAGCCAGTGCCAGAAGCGCAGGAAAAACTTATGAGGAGGCAGTAGGGGGCCGCTGGAAAATGGATACTCCTATGCCGGAAGCAGTGAAAAACCTGGTTGTGATGAATGTATCTGAAGTAGAGAAGGTAGCTTCTACCGTAGATTTTGTATTCTCTGCAGTGGATATGTCCAAAGAAGAGATCAAAGCCATTGAAGAAGAATACGCAAAAACAGAAACTCCTGTAGTTTCCAATAACAGCGCTCACAGATGGACTCCTGACGTGCCTATGGTAGTGCCGGAGATCAATCCTCAGCACTTTGAAGTGATCAAATATCAGAAAGAGCGTCTGGGTACAAAGAGAGGATTTGTGGCTGTTAAGCCAAACTGCTCCATCCAGAGCTACGCTCCTGTGCTTACTGCATGGAAAGAGTTTGAACCATACGAAGTAGTGGCTACTACATACCAGGCAATTTCCGGAGCTGGAAAGACCTTTAAAGACTGGCCGGAAATGGTGGAAAACATTATCCCTTATATCGGAGGAGAAGAAGAGAAAAGTGAAATGGAACCGCTTCGCCTCTGGGGAGAGATCAAAGACGGCGTGATCGTTCCTGCCACAGAGCCGGTGATCACCTGCCAGTGTGTCCGTGTTCCTGTATTAAACGGACATACCGCCGCTGTTTTTGTAAAATTCCGGAAGAAACCTACAAAAGAACAGCTGATTGAGAAGATGGTAAACTTCAAGGGCATTCCTCAGGAACTGGATCTTCCAAGCGCTCCAAAGCAGTTTATCCGTTATATGGAAGAAGATGACCGTCCTCAGGTAAAGGCAGACGTAGACTACGAAAACGGCATGGGAATTTCCGTAGGCCGTCTGAGAGAGGATAAAGTTTACGATTACAAATTTATCGGTTTATCCCACAATACAGTCCGCGGAGCAGCAGGCGGCGCTGTACTGTGCGCAGAGACTCTGAAAGCTCAGGGATACATTACCAAAAAATAATGAAGATCACAGCTTTAGTAGAAAACCAGTCCGTGGGTGAGTGTAAGGCCGCCCACGGGCTTTCTCTTTATATAGAGACCCCGGGTCACAGGCTGCTCTTTGATCTGGGACCGGATCATACTCTTTTTGAGAATGCCGGAAAAAGGGATATTGATCTGGAAAAAGTAGATACAGTGATCATTTCCCATGGCCATTATGATCATGGAGGGGCTTTGGAAGAGTTTCTGCACATGAATTCCAAGGCCAGGATCTATGTACAGAAAAAGGCCTTCGCTCCCTATTATTCTACTGCTCTGGGAAAGACCAGGAGCATTGGATTGGATCCCAAGCTGGCCGCTGATCCCCGGATCATATTGCTGGAGGGGGATTTTAAGATTGATGAAGAGCTGGAGCTTTTTACTGTGACAGGAGAAGAAAAATACCATTCCCAGGCCAATGATGTGCTCTTGGATGAAAAAGGAAGGGACACATTTGCCCACGAACAGAATCTCCTGATCCATGGCAGGACTCCTGTGCTGATCATGGGCTGCGGCCATAAAGGGGTGGTAAACATTATGGAAAAAGCTTCCAGATGGAATCCAGAGGTGTGTATCGGAGGCTTTCATCTGAATGTTCCTGCTACAGGAAAAGCTGTCCCAAAAGAAGTCCTTGAGGGGATCGCGGGAGAACTGAAAAAATACCATACCCGGTTTTATACCTGCCACTGCACCGGACAGGAAGCCTATGAATATCTGTCCGGGAAAATGGAAATCCGGTATCTTCACTGCGGAGAAAGCCTGGAAATCGGGTAGCGGGAGAACCTTGAAAGAATCTTAAGAGACTTGTTTTATGTATAGCCGTAAAATCAGCGCGGGATATGACTGCATGATTCATGACAATAAACAGATTGGCAAAAGGTACGGTTAAAAATGGAAGTTCTGAAATAGTAACCGTACC
>ERZ1643249.4364-NODE-4364-length-11887-cov-19.882776_pt1 | contig 11887 bp, 10 predicted proteins | sample MGYA00579263_ERZ1643249 | MGnify/ENA primary metagenome ERZ1643249 (study PRJEB29033, sample SAMEA4952264) | chicken gut metagenome | biome: Broiler Chicken; feature: Gastrointestinal Tract; material: Caecum | place: Ireland | collected 2018 | study: Broiler...
GAATAATACATTGCGACTGCAAGTATTCCGCCTGCAAAGCCGTTTTCATCTGTGTAGAGATAGGCTATATTTTTATTTTTAAGTTCTCTTTTAATAAATGTAGTAAGTTCAATTTCCAGTCTTCTTCGTTGTTCTTTATTTATATAATAGTCTTTCTTTTTGTTGTAGTCGTCAATTGCTAAAAGAAGTTTGTATATTCTTTTAAGTTCGCTTGTTTGGTGGTTTTTAATAAGTTCGTCTATCTGCTCTTTAGAATAATCCTTCATCTCTTCCTGTGCATTTTCTTTTTCCACTTTATCAGTTGTGCCATCCATATAGTCAAGCCACCATTTTATAGAGGTTTTTATCATATTTTCTTGATTTTTCATCTATTTTTCCTTAATACCCGAAAATTTTATCACAAGTTATAGGTATTGTCAAGAGAGTTAAATAGTAGAAGCCTTATTATATAAAAAAATTTAAACTTTAATTTAACACATACATGTGTGTATTTTGTTTAGTAATAGGATTTATATTTTATAATAAAATGCTGGAGTATTTATGTCTTTTATCTCGCTATACTTTTTGCTATTTCTAGCAGTCGTTATTTTACTATATTACATTGTACCAAAGAGGCACCGATGGATAGTCTTGTTAGTTGCAAGTTATGTATTTTATTTGCTAAACGATTTAAAGGCTGTTATCTTTATTATTGTAACAACTCTTACGGTGTATTTATCGGCGAGAAAATTAAAATCACTGACGATTGACCAGAAAAAGTTTTTTGAAGATAAAGACGAAGAATGGCTTGAAAAAAATAAGAAAAGTTATATAAAGAAATTTAAGCGAAAAAGAAAGGCAATTTTAGCATTTACATTGCTATTCAATTTTGGAATACTTTTCATGCTGAAATACTTTACAACACTTGCAGATACTTTTGCCGAACTTATCAACGTCCAACCGCTTGGACTTGAATGGTTACTTCCGCTTGGAATATCCTTCTATATGTTTCAAAGTCTTGGATATTTGATTGACGTATACTATAACAAAGTAGAACCTGAGAAAAATGTATTTAAATTTGCACTATTTGTATCATTTTTCCCGCAACTCGTTCAAGGTCCTATTAGTAGATATAAACAACTTGCACCTCAACTTATTGATGGCAATGATTATGACACTAAGAATTTGAAGTCTGGTGCTCTTTTAATGCTTTGGGGATATTTTAAAAAACTGGTAATTGCAGATAGAGCAAATATTCTTTACTTGGCTATTATGGAAAACTACACAAGTTTTCAAGGAATGGAAATTTTTGTAGGAATGCTGTGCTTTGTGTTAAAGTTATACTGTGATTTTTCGGGCGGAATTGACATTGCAAATGGTGTTGCAAAATGTCTAGGTATAGAGTTAACACCAAACTTTAAACGTCCATTCTTCGCTCTTAGTGTAACTGAATATTGGAGAAGGTGGCATATAACCTTAGGGGCTTGGATGAAAGATTATGTTCTTTATCCGCTTACACTTTCAAAAGGGTACAACAAATTTATAAAGGGTTGCAAAAAGGTCTTTAAAAAGGGTGTTGCTGGAAAAGTTATACCATCTGGTGTTGCAATGTTCTTTGTATTTTTGCTTGTGGGTATTTGGCATGGTCCAAATCTAACCTATTTACTTTTTGGTGTGTATAATGGTATAATTATTTTGGTAGAGACAATATTCAATGAAATAAGAAAGATAAAAAAGATAAAACCAAAACAACACAAAAAGTCAACTCAAAGATTTATAACCTTTATTAAATTTACTGTGACATTTATGCTTGTTTATTTTGGGAAATATTTAAGTGCAGCACCTAGTGTGGCGGTGGCTTTTGACTGGTTTATCGCAACATTTGAATATTCATCGTTTACCTCGCTCTTTAACAACTTCTTTACAAGGACGAATTTCAATGCCATCAATCTTGTCATACTTCTGCTGTCGACTGCTGTATTAATTTTTGTCGAAGTTATGCAAGAGAAGGGTATAAAGATAAGAAATTCTATACTTGAAAGAAGCGAGGTTTTGCTATGGGTTGTATTCTATGTCGCAATTATTCTTATAATATTGCTTACTGCTTATAGTGGCACTGGTGGAGGATTTGCTTATGAAAACTTCTGATATAAATAAAAAAGTGAATAAAATAATTGTTTTTTTGGCAAAAGTCGTGCTTGTGATATGTATTGCACTTGCAACGTGTGGACTTTTTAACTTTATGCTCGTTGCACCTATTCAAACTTCTGTTTTAGGGACAATTATGGCTGACGTCGAGTCGCAAAATGAGAATATAGATGTTATGCTTTTAGGTAGTTCTAGGACATATCGAGGTATTGATGCACCATATTTGACGGAAACTCTGGATGAAAATGTCTTTAACATTGCCTCAAACAGTGTTACCTATATTTCTCTTTATCACCTGCTTGTAGAGTTATGCAAAACTAATGTTCCTGATAAAATATTCTTGGAGGTATCTTCTGTGAACTTTAAACGAGATACAGGGACAGAAGATTCTTACATATATCAAATTTTGACAGGTCAAAATCAAAAGGATTATCAAGAGGCGATATCATATGATTATAAGGAAAATCTTGGCATTTTTGAGTTTGTCAATTACTTAAATAATTTTGCAAATGGTAAATTTACAGAAAATATAACGTACAAACTAAATCCTGATAAATCAATCGGCAGTGCATTAAATAATGATAAATCTTTTTATGAAGGACATGGCTATTCTTATGCTGAGGCGACCGCCGAAGGAAAAGAAATGGTTTTGCCAAATAGTTATTTAACAGACGGAGATATGTGGGATGAGAAAGATATAAATGAAAAAGCATTATCATATTTTTTCAAAATAATTGATTATTGCCAAGATAAAAATATTGAAATTGTGCTTTATTCTTTGCCTTATCCTAAAGTTATAATTGAAAAGTATTATGATGAATTTGTTTCATTTGACAATTCTTTAAAATCTTTTATTGAAAATTATTCTGGAATAGAATTTCTTGATTTTTCAAAGATTAAACAAGAATATATGGAATTGAATATAGACTATTTTTATAATGCTAATCACTGCAACGGAAAAGGTGCCGAAGTGCTTTCGCCTATTTTTAGAGAAATTTATAGCGAATTAGAAAACGGGTCATACTCGTATGATAAATGGTTTTATAGAAGTTATGCCGATTTAGTAAAATAAGGAGTTGATATGAATATAACAAACATATTAGAAAATTCATTGAAGTTTAAAGACCGTACTGCCTATAAATTTCATGATAAAAGTTTAAGTTTTGGGCAGGTCTATGATTATTCCTATGCGGTGGCGACAAAAATTTGCAAGGAGAGCGAAGAAAATAAACCTATAATCATCATATCAAACAAAAATATTTTTGTACCCTCTGTATATCTTGGTATCGCACTTGCGAATTGCTATTATGTCCCGCTTTCTACAGAAATGCCAAATACTAAATTGCAACAGATTATAGATTTTGTGCAAAGTGAAGTTATTATTTGTGATGACGAATCTATAGACAATGTTAAAAGTTTGCAGTTTTCGGGTAAAATATTATCAATAAATGACTGCATAAGTCAAAAAAAAGACGAGGAAGAAGTAAACAGAAGAAAAGAAAATATTGTTGATTCAAATCCGCTATATGTAATCTTTACTTCAGGCTCTACAGGTGTGCCAAAGGGTGTAGTGACAAGCCATTATTCTGTTGCCGATTATGTCCAAACCTTTGCTGACACTTTTGATATAGGTCAAGATGAAATATTTGGAAATCAAGCACCGCTTGACTATATTGCTGGCATTAGAGATATTTATATTCCGCTTATAAAAGGTTGTTGTTCGGTATTTTTACAGAAAAACTTATTTTCTACTCCTAAATTATTGTTTGAAACCTTAAATAATGAAAAAATAACGACAATATGCTGGGTAAGTCCTGCCCTTGCACTATGCTGTCAATTTGATGTATTTAAAGAAGTAAAATTAAAATATGTGAAAAAGGTGTTCTTTACTGGCTCAGTGCTTGACTATAAATATCTAAATATGTGGAAAGATGAACTTCCTAATGCCCTTTTTGTCAATCATTATGGACCTACTGAAATAACTGCAAGTTGTAGTTATTATATAGTTGACAATAGCAAAAAGTATGACAAAAATTTACCTATTGGAAAAGCATTTAAAAATCGAAAGATAATTGTGCTTACAAAGGATAACAAACTTGCAAAGATAGGCGAAGTAGGACAAATATGTGTTATAGGAAATTGTTTGGCACTTGGATATTTCAAAAACGAGAGTAAGACAAGCGAATGTTTCATTCAAAATCCGTTGAATGATTTGTATAGGGAGATGCTATACAAAACTGGAGATTTAGGATATATTGGAGAGGACGGAAATCTTTATTTTACTGGTAGAATAGACAATCAAATTAAACATATGGGGCATAGAGTTGAACTTGGAGATATTGAAAATCTTGCCGTAACGTGTGAAAATGTTAAAGAATGCAGTTGTGTATATGATAGCAAAAAATCGGTCATAATTTTGTTTTATTCAGGAGTTGCTACCGCTGGAGAAATAAGCAAGTTTTTAAGAAAGAGTTTGCCATCTTTTATGGTTCCTAGAAAACTTATCAATTTGGAAAGTTTACCAAAACTATATAATGGAAAAATCGACAGGCTTAGCCTAAAAAGACAGGCAGGTATAGAAGCATGAAAAAGATAAAATTCTTTCAAGAATATTTAGATATCATTTCTGAGGCTCAAGAAAAAAGACTAAAAAATCTTAATTGTTACCTTATGCCTCAAGATATTCAATTTTTAATTCAAAAAGAAAGACTATTTTATTTAAAAAATGAAAATACAATTGAAATTATAGAAGAAAATGATAATTATTATAAAGTTTATTTTTATTCCAATAAAAATTTTGAATTTTTGTCATTTATTAGCGAAAAACCTATCCTTACCGACTTACCTTACAGCGGTGAGAAAAATCAAAGATTTTATGACTTTGAAAATATGCTACTAAGAGAAGGTTTTGTCTTGAATGCCGAAAGTTCTCGGATGATAAAACGAGACTTTTCACATAAAGAGATAGATGATAAAATTTTTCAAGACTATTCTATCGCACATATGAAAGAAACAGACATTGAAAAGGTTATGAAGATTTGGAAAGATAACTTCGATGATATACAAAATTTATTGTATAGCAAAGAGGAGTTGAAAGAGCATATTGATGATATCTATGTTTGTAAAGATAAACTAGGGAATATTGTTGGAGTTATGGAAATAGTAATAAGTGGCAAAAATGGATGGATTCAAAAAATTGCCATTGATAAATCTTTTCAAGGCAAGGGCTTAGGTACAATAATGGAGATTTTTTATATAAATATTTGCAAAACATTAGGAATAAAGAACCTTTTATTGTATACTATTGATGACAATCTGCAAGCACAAGCCTTTCATAAGAAATTTGGATTTGTGCCAGACGGAAAACACAACTGTCAATATATTTATAGGAGATAATTATGGATAAATTAATGGAAATTCTTACTGAAGCAAGACCTGACCTTGATTTTACAAAGGAGACAAAACTTATTGACGATGATATCTTAGATAGTTTTGATATAATCACAATAGTTGGAGAAATTAATTCGGTCTTTGATATCAATATCAATGTCGGTGACCTTGTACCTGAAAACTTCAATAGTGCAAGTGCTATTTGGCAAGTTATTCAAAAATATATGAATGAATAGTAAAAAAGAGTTTGATTTTTAAGTTTTTACTTAGTCAAACTCTTTTTTATATTTATTTTTTTATCTAACATCTTTTTTACTTTATTATACATATTGCAAGAGAAATATCATTTGAAGTTACACTTACATCTATTGACGAGTAGCCTTTTTCAATAAAAACTTCCTTTGCCCTGCCATGCAATGTAATTTTCGGTGAATTTTTAATTATTTCAACTTCTATATCAAGTGGCGAAACACCTTGCGAAAAACCATAACCTAGAGCTTTTGAAACCGCCTCTTTTATTGCAAACAATTGTGCAAAATATTTTTCTTCATATTTTTTTGATTGTAAAAATGACAACTCACTTTTTGTGTATAGTGAATTTAGATGGTCAGGTGTGATCTTAAATTTTGCAAAACGTTTATTTTCTATTATATCAACTCCAATTCCCATTTTTACTCCTACAATCATTATATCAAAGGAAAAATATCGTTGCAAGAAGAATTAATATCTTTTAAGATTAATAAATATTTTGTTTTTTTATGGATATTATGATATAGTTTAGTTATAGTAACTAAAGGAGGCAGAATGAAAAGACGATGTTTTATCAGTTTTTGCATATGTTCAATACTTTTTTCTGCACTTTTATTGTTTTCGTGTGGCAGGCAGACTGTTCCAGTAGTAGATTTTGATTATCCCCAGCAGATTGAATTGTTTAAAGGGCAGTCGACCTTTCTTTTGCCTACAATCTATCCAAGCAATGCATATAATTTTAGATTGACCTATTCAAGCTCTAACGATGAAATAGCAGAGGTCAACAGACAAGGTCATGTTACTGCACTTGAGTACGGCAATGTTACAATAACCTGCACGGTAACTAATGCTGATGGTAGCAAAATTGAAAAGAGTTGTGAAGTGACAATTAATGACGGGGATATGTATAAAATAGAAATAGATGAAGACACCTTAAATTTTGAGTACTACGAAGGGCAATCTTTTGAAATGGGTGATACTAGAGTCTATGCTTGTTATGAAAGCGGTGAGAGGGTTCCTCTTGAGGAAGGACAATATGAATTAGAGGTGCCAAACCCACTCACTGTTGGGGCAGTCCTTAAAATAACCTATCAAGAGTTTACAGACGAAATACCTTTAAATGTTGTTGAAGACTATATTTTAAGGGTGGAGTTGACATCACAGCCTATAAAGACACAGTATTATGTTGGTGAGCAGTTTGACCCATCAGGTATAACAATAGAAAGTGTTTGGGCGAGCGGAAAGAGAGAGATTATAAAAAACTTCACTTACGACAATACCCCATTTGATTATCTTGATAGTTATGTTACAATAAATTATCAAAGTTTTTCTATTGTAATTCCAATTACTGTAAGTGCAAAGTATCAAGTTACTGATTATAGTAAATTACAAGAAATTATAGATTCTGCATCTGACGGCGATAGTATTATGATAATAGGCACTCACTTTAATGTTAACACCGTCTATATTCCAGCCTCTAAAAACCTGTTTATTTATGGACAGACTGGACAAAGTGTGTCAATCACTCCTAAAGCAGGTAGTTCTGCTTTTGTAGTAACAGGGCAGGGAGAAGTAACTTTTGCAAACATGACTTTGACTGCACAAGATGAGACAGAACTCATTGTGCTAGAGGATGAAGACAATATAAAGATAAACCTTGAAAGTGTGACAATCAACAATTTCCAAGATGATGATATGACAACTCAAGAATATATATTACAGAAAAAATATTAATAATATATAAAAAATAATATTATTTAAAAGCAGATTGAAAAATCTGTTTTTATTTTTTGCTATTGAATTTTGTATCTTTTAATTTTATAATTAAATAATATGATAAAAATATTTAAAAAATATGTAAAAAATTCGCTGTTTTTTTGTCGTTCTCCTTAATTTTTAATTTAATTAATTTTTACAAAGGAGAAAATAATGGGAAAAATAAAATTAAAAGATTTAGTAAAATTATGGAAAGAAGATAAATTTTTATTTGTAAAAAAGTCTACATTTTCAACTTATTCCATTCTTATTGAAAAACATATTTTGCCATATTTTGAAAATATAGACGAAATTAATAGTAAAAATATTAAAAAATTTATTATTTTTAAGTTAAATCAAGGATTAAGTCAAAAAAGCATAAAGGATATTATTGTTGTATTAAAAATGGTTTTAAATTATGGTATGAAAAATAATTTATTAAGTTATCAAAAAATTGATTTTAAGTTGCCGTCTATTGAAATAGAAAATAAGCCTCAAATTTTAAATAAAAATGAATATAAAAAGATTTTAGCATATATAAAAACACATTTTTCCTTAAAAAACCTTGGAATTATGCTTTGTCTATTGACAGGGATGAGAATAGGAGAGGTTTGTGCTTTAAAGTGGGGTGATATAGATTTATTGAATGGAGAAATCACTATAAAACGTACAATTCAGCGAATTTATGTGATTGATGGTGAAAAGCGGTATACAAAAGTCATTATAAACAATCCAAAGACAAAAAACTCGTTTAGGCAAGTGCCTATCATAGGAGAACTATTAAAATTTTTAAAACCTTTTAAAAAATTGGGCTCTGATAATTTTTATATAATTTCAAACAGCGAAAAACCTATCGAACCACGTACTTATCGCAATTATTATAAGAGACTTTTAAAAAAAATTGGAATTGAATACATAAAATTCCATGGGCTAAGGCATAGTTTTGCAACCCGCTGTATAGAAAGCAATTGTGATTATAAAACAGTTAGCACTATTCTTGGTCATTCAAGTATAAATACCACTTTAAACCTATATGTACATCCAAATTTAGAGCAAAAGAGGAAATGTGTTGAACAAATGTTTAAAAAATTAAGTTAATTTTTTTTAATTTATTTTGAAATTTCGACAATATTTGCTAAAATTTTATTGTGCAAAAGAAAGTCGTGGTAATTGCAATCAGTTCGTTTATGATAATAGCATCAATAGTGTTGGTGCTAGTATTTGTGATTTTCAATAGTGGTTCGAAAGCAAACTTAGATTTTCTCCGAGTTAATGTAAGTGATGTGGTGTTATATAGGGGTGAAACGACAGAAAATTATTTAGAGTTATCGCATGAAGAAGCAGAAGTAAAGTTTGATGTGGACAGAGAGGGAATAATCAATATCGACCGCGAAAAGATTGAAGCCATATCTGTTGGACAGGTCAATGTGACGGTCACGATGTCGCTCAATGATAAAACTGCTCAAAGCACGTTTAAGGTGACAGTTATAAATTATGATTATAGTTATAGTGTGACGGCAATAGATGGGTGCTATTTTGATGAAAAGTTGTATACGACAGAAGACGTGGCTATGCTTGAAATAAATATTATTGATAGATACGGACAAATGCTATCGACCGAGATGGAAGTTACGGCTGATAATGATGCAATTTTACAAAGAGAGATTGGTATGTATATGCTGGTAACTGAAAGAGACTGCACCATAACAGTGTCAGCAAAAGAGATAGATTTTTCTTTTGAAATTGAAGTTGTAAAGTTGTAGAAAAATGCAGGGAAGATACAAAGTGCATTTACTTGATTTTAAGAATAACAAACAAAAAATATTCTTTTAAATCAAATAATTGCACCTTTTTTATTGTTTTTTTGTGTTTTTTATTAAAATTTTTCATATTTTATCAAAATTATTACATTTATGTATTGCAACTACAATTTCTTTGTTGTATAATATGCTTACAAAAAATATATACTTTATTTTAAGATTTTTAAGGAGTTTTTTATGCTGGATTGTGAAGAATTTATTGAAAAAAACAAACTTTTTAAACGTGGAGAAATTATAGGTGTTGGGTGCAGTGGTGGTAGCGACTCAATGGCATTATTATATTATCTGGCGACAAATCAAGAAAAATTTGACATTGAAGTGGTGGCTATTCATGTCGACCATGCAATAAGAGAAAATAGTTATATGGATGCAGATTTTGTACGTGAAAAGGCTAAAGAGTTGGGAGTTAGGTTTTACAAATTCCGTGTAGATGCTCCAAGAATTGCTCATGAAAAGGGAATCAGTCTCGAAACGGCAGCGAGACAGGCAAGATATGGAGTGTTTAAATCGCTTATACAAAAGGGTGTAATTGATAAAATCGCACTTGCTCATCATATGTCAGACCAGGCAGAGACTATTTTAATGCATATTTTTAGAGGCAGTGGCATTGCAGGCGCAAAGGGCATGAGTCCAATTAGTGATAAAGTATACGTAAGACCATTTTTGACAACTTCCAAAGAGGACATATATAGATACTTAGATGAAAATCACTTGGATTATGTCGAAGATTCCACAAATGACGATACAAGTTACAACCGAAACTTTGTACGTAATGTTATAATGAAAGAGATTTTGTCTCGTTGGCCTAATGCTATAGAGGCTATTGTTAATTTTGGACAAGCCGTTGCTGACGATGACGAGTTTATAAACAAACAAATCTATGCAGAGGCAATCATAAATGAAGATAAACTCGTACGTATTCCTATTTCATATTTCCTATTTGATAACGCTATTGTCTCTCGAATTATTTTCAAGGCGGTGAAATCTATCGGGATAACTCAAGATATCGAAAAACGTCACATCGATTTGATAAAAAAATTGGCACTAGAAGGCGAAAATGGAAGCAAATTATCTCTTCCTTTTGAGGCTGTTGCAATAAAAGAATATGACTATTTGACGATTTTAAATAAACACGTTGAAAAAGTGCAGTTTGAAGCACCTTTCAAATGTGGTGAATTTGATTTGCCAAATGGACAAAAATTGATTGTGAAAAGGGTTAAAGATTTTAAACTCGAGCAAGGGCAATTGATAATTGACTATCGAAAAGTGCCAAAAGATGCAGTTTGGAGATTTAGACAAGATGGAGATGTGTTTACCAAGTTTGGTGGTGGCACTAAAAAATTGAAATCATATCTCATTGATAAGAAGGTGCCAGCAAGGTTGCGAGATAGTCTGCCAGTGCTTGCAAGTGATAATCAAATCTATGCAATAGCAGGTGTGGAAATATCAGAACTTGCCAAAGTTGAAAATGTGCCAACCGCATATTTGATAGAAATAAAGGATTAAAAACTCAATAATAAGCAAAAAGAGTGTGAATAAAAATCATGCTCTTTTTTTTTCTTTAAAAGTGGGTTTAGCCAGCAAACTTAGTTTGCATCAGCGACCAAATGTCGCCTGACTGTCCGATTGAGTGAGTTTTAGGTTTGGGCTGTGTTTCCGCTTTAACAAGCCAAATGTTGAATGACCAAACTTAGTTTGTATCATTTTTCAATAAAAACCTTATAAAAAGTGGCTTTAGCCACCCCAAACTTAGTTTGGATCATTGTCCGCTTTGATAAGTTCTTGGCTTATGCTGTATTTCCGCGCTAACAAACTAAATATCGTCATTTTTTAATTAAAATCCCCTTAAATTTCGAAGTAGTACAGGTCGGTAGCCCTTTTTGGTGCAAACCCAGGGGTTTGACGGAGTGTCCGCACAAGTGTGTTTTAGGCTTATGCCTTATCTCCGCTCACTTTTTCAAATAAAATCCTTATTTTTGGTCGAAGATACCACCGTCTGCCTTTTTTGGCAAACTTAGTTTGCATCAGCGACCAAATGTCGCCCGACTTTTTGTTTTTCTTTCTTATAAAAGTGGCTTTAGCCACCCCAAAATTCTCACTTTTTTCGAAGCCGTACAGGTTAGTAGCCCTTTTTGGTGGTAAAATTTATTCGAAGTGTGTCAATTTGCTTGACAAAAAGGGCGGGGGGGGTAAAATAGGGTAGAAAATTTTTTAAAAATAGTTATCCACATAAAAGAGACTATTAAAAAATTTTCTAGCCTATTTTAGTGTCTACAAGGGTTAAAACGAAAGATTTTGATAAAAATGTTAAAAATATTTTTATTAAAATTTAAGCCGTCTAAGGCGGTCTAGAAGGCATATATGACCTATCAAATCACTAGGTTTTAAGCGGTCAATAGTATTTTGTACAAAATGTTGCAATATTTTACAAAAACACCAAATTCAACAAAAATTCAAAATTGACCAATCAAAATGACTACATTATGACGGTACTTAGATTTAAAACCTCTTTAAACTTGCTAAAATGAATTTGTAGACTGAGAAAA
>ERZ1643249.4367-NODE-4367-length-11884-cov-4.109730_pt1 | contig 11884 bp, 10 predicted proteins | sample MGYA00579263_ERZ1643249 | MGnify/ENA primary metagenome ERZ1643249 (study PRJEB29033, sample SAMEA4952264) | chicken gut metagenome | biome: Broiler Chicken; feature: Gastrointestinal Tract; material: Caecum | place: Ireland | collected 2018 | study: Broiler...
ATACAACTTTTTTGTCAAATTGTCTATATAAATCAGCATTAGTTGATCCTTCTTGTTTTGCTTTTATTAATCTATATATCATTGAACTACTAGATGTAACCTTAGAAAAATTACTTAATACATAATCAAAACATCCAACTTCAATAAAATGATCTAACATAGTTAATGGTTCTGGTGCCTTCATACAACTAAATGTTGAAGAAATAGTTTCTGCTGGTATATGGTATAATTCAAATGCTTTAAATTTTGATACAAAAGTATTATGTGATATTACCATAGATGATGAACACTTTTTCATAAGATCATTTATATTTGATACACCTTTATTTAATAAAAATTCTCTATTTTTTATATAGTGTTCAAAGCCACCAACCATATATTTTTTATCACTTGGTGATCCACCTTTTCCAGGTTTCTTATACGTTCTTTTTCCTTTTACAAATAAACTTATTTCATCTAAATAATTATCAAAAATTTGATTTAATATTAAAGATTCTTCTTTATTGTCTATTTTTATATTTTCAATTATTGTATTTACTATCTGCAAAGTTGACATAGTTAACAATGTTATAAATTGGTTTTCTCTACTAGATATATCAATTTTTATATTATTTTTTTGTAATACGGACAAAATAGAATCCATATTACTTACATTACCAAATTTTAAAATCAATTCTTTATTTTTATCTTTTAATAAATTAAAATCATAGTTATATTTTTTTAATAAATTTATAATATCCTCTTCATTATTATTAACTTCTAAAACTTCTTCTATTAATTCATCATTATTTTCTTCTATTATAGAAACATCACATTTAGTTATATTTGTAATCGAAGTATTAGTTATCTTAATAATCAGTTCTATATATTCGTCAAGCGATAAATCAGTTCCAATATATTTGTCTAATATTTTTCTTAATTCTTCTATATCTTTTGCATTAAAATAATCATTAACATTCAATCCATTAATTTTAGTTATTAATTCATTTATTTCATCAATTGCTTTTGTTTTTTTATTCTGTCCTATTTGTTTTTCTACTTTATCTAATTTTACATTAAGTTCATTAATTATATTACTTATTAAGTTTTTAATATAATTAACTTGTTCTTCTGTTATACTAATTAAATCATTAGCATTTTTTAAAATAAAACAATAAAAATTAATTTTTTCTTTTACTTCTTCAGTAATCTTTGATGTATATTTTGATAACTCTTCTAGATTTAAGTCTACTATGCTTTTAGGAGTGTTTACTATTTTTTGTAATTCTATTAGTAATTTTTTTAATTGATTTTTTTCTACTTCTAACTTTGATATTTCTTGATTATTTTTACTTATATTATCAATTTCTTTTTTTAATATTTCGATTATTTTTTCAAATTCCATAATTACACTCCTTTCTTTTCTCTACTTTTTGAAATTTTTTCAATTTCTTTTACTGTTTCTATTCCATCCAGTAACATTTTCTGTGCTTCTTCAAAACTTTGATCATTAAAATCTTTACCAAACAAATTAAACATTTGTATTATTTGTTTTATATTAATGTCATATATTCGATTAAATTCATCATACACACTTTGATTTTTAGAATCACTATATTTAAATCCAAAATCAACCACTAATACTAAATTAAATCTTTTGTTATTTTCAAATTTTTTACTTATTTTCTCTCTATTTTTACTAGAAATTGGCACTTGAATAAATGCAACCCTTGACTTTCCTCTTCTTACTTTATACATTTGTGGATCTCTAATTGGTTTAACAGTACTTGTCGTATATTTCTCTATAAACTCAAAGTAATTTACATTTACAATATTATTTATACTTCTACAAATATCCCCTAAATTATCATTTGCAGATATTTTTTTTATTGTATCAAATACTATTGGAACCCCATTTTCATCATTTAAAAAAATTACATAATTTTCTTGATCATTTGAATTTACTACTGGTTCTTCTGGCGTTTTTACAACACCATCACTTTTGATTTTTTCATAATCACCATCTAAGTTGTTTAAAATTGAAACAATGCTATCACTAGTTTCTTTTATACTTTCTTTATATTCATCCATTCCATAAGAAATAATTTCTTTATTTGTTAATCCAATTAACATTTTCCAAGCACTTATTAATGATTTCATCTTATCTAAATTTTTCATGAAGACAATATCCGTAAGTGAAATATCTAATTGAAGTGATTTTAATCCAATTTCATCTCCCTTTTGTAGATAACTATATGCTATATCAATAAGTTTTTGTTTATCTTCATCATAACTTTCATATATAAATCTTGACTTTTTCGATAATTCCAAATACTTATTTATTCTAGTTTCTTCTTTTAACAATATATCATCATATTTTATATCTAAATTGGGGGATTCTGGTTGTTTTTCTTTTTTACCAGTATAAGTATTAATTATATATTCAAATATTGCTAATATGCTTTCTTTATTACTTCCTAAATTTGGCAATAAATTTTGGGTTATATCGTCATATATTAATTTCCATTTATCTTGTCCTGCTACCTCATATATTTCTTTTCTACCATTGATTGTAAATTCATCATCTAAAAGTTCTAATAAAGAACTATCCCCTGTCACTCCTTTTAATTCTGATATAATAACTTTAATTTTATTAAAAATTCTTTCTTCCTCTTGTGTTAAATTTCCCTTAAAAATTTCTCCTTCTGATTTTAATTCCGCCGTTGATGGCACTTCTTCACTAATTTCTTTTGTTACTTCACTTGCTTTTATATCTATTTCTCTTATTATGCTACTTATTTTTAATTTTTGCTTATTTACCTGACAAACAATATTAAATTTAGAAAATTCTGTTATTAAATTTAATATTACCTCTTTATCTAAAGTTGAATTTTTAAGGAATTCAAAAAAAGCATTTAATTCTACTAATTCCAAATTTTTTTTAATATCTTTGGTATCAAATAAAGTTAAATAATTTTCATAAACACTTATTAGCGCTTGTGATTCTTCACTTTTCCTTTTTAGTTTATATACTTGAATTTCAAGAGTTTTTAAAAGATTATTTAATTTTTCTAAAATTATTTTATAATATTTATTTGCTTCTATTATTTGGGGATCATTACTTAGAAATGGATTATCTATATAATTACTATAAACACATAACAAACGATAATTTTTTATTAATGCTGGATCTTTTAAAATTTCTACACAAATAATTTTATGAACATTATCATCTAGCTCATTTAATTTATTTTTAGGAGTACTTAAAAAGATTTTTATTGTTTCATATAAATTTAAAATATCTTGATTTTTGTCTTGTTTTAAATTGTTAATTTTTAACTCTAAATATTCTCTTAGTGTTTCATATATGTTTTTCATTTATTCACCCCTATTTTGATCTTATATTGTACTCTGATATTTTTAAATTATTATATTTTTCTAAAAATAAATCATATGCTGATTGCAAAAAAGTTATATCTAACTTTAATAAAATTTGTAATTCTACTATTTTTTTCTTTATGTATTGTAATATACTATCACTAAAATATAATTTATTATTTAAAAGTTCCTCAATTTCTTTTATAGTTTCATCTACTGTATGTTTAACTTCAGGATTTGTAACCTTTGCTCTTTTAATTCTTTCTATTTCTAATCGTATTTTTTCTTCTTCAGTCATTTTTTTATTATCAATGTTATAAATTTTATATTCATAATTATTTAATTCATTTTTTATACTTTCAAGACTATTTAACCTGTTTGCTTTTTTATAGAAATTAAATAAACTAACAAATAACATTTTATCTTCTATTGACACAGAATTATCATTATAAATATATTTCTTTATTAAATTTATATCAAGTTCTTCTTTATTCATTTTATCCTCCTAATCTACTATAATTCTATCATTTTTTCACCTTAAAGTAAATAAAAAAGAAACCTTATTTAGTTTCTTGATTAAATCCATATTTCTTATTGAATTTTTCTACTTGTCCTTTTCTTCCACCAAGAGTTTGTTTTCCTGTATAGAAAGGATGACATTTAGAACATACTTCAACACTAATATTTTCTTTTGTTGATTTTGTTGTAAAAGTATTACCACAAGCACATGTTACAGTAGCTTCAACATAATTTGGATGAATATTTGCTTTCATTTTATCTCTCCTTCCGCCATGACAAATGTCATAGAAATATAAATACGCATAATATTATATCAGTATTTATTTATTTTTTCAACTATTATTTGTGAAATTTTTTGATATCCCCCATTATTTAAATAAAAATTAGTATTATTTGTAAAGTAATTAGTATTATTATTTATTATTTTATCTACATCTACAAATTCAAATCCTCTTTTATTAACTATATTTTTAAGTTTATAATTAACATAATTAAATATATCTTTATTATTATCTGTTGTATTATAATATCCTAATACTATTACTTTTTTATGATTATATCTATCTACTTCTTTTAACAATAATTCCATATCACTAAGCATTCCATCGATATAACTATATATATTGTTATTATCTACAAGTATTTTATAATAAAGTTCATTCATACCTAATGATATAGTTACAATATCAGCTTTTTTTAACAATTCATTAATAGATATATGATCATTATTAACTACTATTTCTTCTTTGTATTTAATTATTCTAAGTAAATCTGTAATTCGATAATCTTTATCCACAAAACTGTTGTTAAAACCTTTTAATTTATTTTTACTAGTTAAATAATATTTAATACTATCTGTATAATTATATTCTGACACATTACCGTCATCTGTTATACCTTTAGCTATACCATCTCCAATTGAAAGATAGAATAATTCATTATCAATAGTTAAATTGTATATAAAATAACAAGATAGAAAAAGAATTAATATAGATATAATTTTTTTCATAGTTTTACCTCATTAAATTATATTATATTAATTCTATTTTAGCACCAACCTCTTTTAGTTTTTCGACAATGTTATCGTATCCTCTTAATATATATTTTATATTATCGATAGTTGTTGTACCATCTGCAATTAGTCCACAAATTAACATAGAAGCTCCTCCTCTTAAGTCAGTTGCACTAACATCACATCCAGTTAATTTTGTTTTTCCTCTTATTATTGCAGTTCTATTTTCATTAACTTTTATATTTGCACCCATTCTTATAGTATCTGGAATATTTTGAAATCTATTTTCCCATATTGTTTCTGTTACTTTGCTAAGTCCATTACATTGAGTTAAAAATGGTATTAATGGTTGTTGTAAATCAGTAGGAAAACCTGGATATACTAAAGTTTTAACTTTTACTGATTTATAGTTTCCCACTTCTTTTACTGTTATATAGTCTTCTCCTACTTCCATTTTTACTCCTGCTTCTTTTAATTTAGAAATTAATGATTCTATATGACTTGGTATTATTTTATTTATAGTTAAGTCACTACCTAATAATGCCGCAATTATTAAATATGTTCCCGCTTCTATTCTATCAGGTATTACTTCATGAAAACATCCTTTTAAAGTGTTTACTCCTTCTATTTTAATAATACTAGTACCTGCTCCAGTTATTTTAGCACCCATATTATTTAAATAAGTAGCTACATTTACTATTTCTGGTTCTTGAGCAGCATTCTCTATAGTAGTTTTTCCTTTTGCTCTTACAGCTGCTAACATTATATTTATTGTTGCTCCAACACTAGGAATATCTAAATATATTTTGTTTCCTTTTAGCTCTTCTGCTTCTATTTTAATATAATTTCCTTCTTCACTAATAGTGGCCCCTAGTTTTTCAAATCCTTTTAAATGTAAATCTATTGGTCTTTCCCCAATTGAACATCCTCCTGGGAAATACATTTCAACTTTATGAAATTTACCTAATAATGCCCCCATAAAATAATATGATGCTCTTAATTTTACTGATAATTCTTCTGGAATAACTTTATTTTCTACATATTTAGAATTTATAGTAACACTATTTCTATCTCTTTTTACATCAGCATTTAAACACATTAATATTTCTTCTAAACTATCTACATCAGAAATTTCTGGGACATTTGTTATTGTTGTTTCTTCATCACATAATATAGCAGCAGGAATTAAAGCTACTGCACTATTTTTGGCACCACTTATATTAATTACTCCTTTTAATAAGTGTCCACCCTCTATTTTTATTTTAGACATAAAGTTTCCTCCTAACTTATTATATGTAATATAACATTTTGTGCTTTTATCATATTATATACATCCCTTTTTGGCCAAACTATTGTAGCATATACTATTATCTATTGTCAATTATTTTATTTTTTATAATATTCTCTATTTCTTTTATTGCATTTTCTAAATTATCATTAATTACTACATAATCATATAAATAAGTATTTTTATTTTCAATAACTGCTATTTTTAATCTTTCTTCTATTTCTTCACTTGTTTCAGTTCCTCTTTTAATAAGTCTATTTTTTAACTCTTTCATTGAAGGAGGTAATAAATATATTAATAAACTATTTTTAAAATCCTTTTTTATTTGTTTTGCACCTTGAACATCTATTTCACTAATTATATTTTTTCCATCATTAATTTTACTTAAAATTTCACTTTTTAATGTACCATAATATTCATTATTATATATTGCATATTCCACAAATTCATTGTTTCTTATTTTCTTTTCAAAATTTGTTTTATTAGTAAAATAGTAATGCACTCCTTCTTTTTCATAGTCTCTTTTTTCTCTTGTGGTCATTGACACAGAATATTCTAAGTCTATATTTTTATTTTTCACGAGAATATCACAAATAGTACCTTTTCCCACTCCAGAAGGACCTGATATAACAATAAATAATCCTTTTCTCATTATTTTTTCTTCTTTCCTTTTTTATTAGTAACTTTTTTCTTTATTGGTATTTCTTTTGTTACTTCTTCATATTCTTCTATGTCATCATTTTTTTCCTTTTCACTATCTTGTACTTCTTCTTCTAAATGTATTCCTTCATTATTATTTTTTTTATTTGAAATTATTTTGTCTAATAAATTTCTAAAACTAGGAACAAAAAATCCAATAACAGGCATCTTATAATTTTCATAATACCATATTTTCATAGATGTTATTACTACTACTAAAGTAATTAATATTGTAATTGTTACTGATAAAATATTCATTGTTGATACTACTAAAGTAGAACCAGAAAAATTATTTAAATTTAAACCTACATTATAACTTGTTGGAAACATTATAATCCATATTAAATTAAATATTAATGTTATTATTGATACAAGTATATATAAAATTGTTGCTTGAGCCATTTGATCTTTTACAAACTCACTCTTTTTTTCTATTATATATATAATTAATGGTAATATCCATGCAAAATAGTTAATATTGATTATCCACGTTAAAAATAATCCTCCTAAGTATCCTATTAATACAATAAGGTTCGTGTCTATTCCACTTATTGAAGATTTATTATCTTTCATATAGTTCCCTCCATTTTCAAAATAATTATACTATATTTTAAAATTTTAGTCATTGTTTTTATTATATTAAAGATTTTTTTACATAAATTATGATATAATTAAACATATATTTATGTTTTCACATATTTTAAACATAATTTTATTATATTTTTATATGGAGGGATTTTTTATGAAAATATATAATTCATTAACTGATAAAATTGAAGAATTTAAACCAATAAAAGAAAATGAGGTTACTATGTATGTATGTGGACCTACTGTTTATAATTATGTACATATAGGCAATATGCGACCTGTAATAACTTTTGATATGGTTTATAAATACTTTAAATATTTAGGCTACAAAGTTACATATGCATCTAATTTTACTGATATTAACCCAAAAATAATTACTATGGCAAAAGAAATGGGAATAACTGAAAGAGAAGTTGCTAATAAATTTATTGATGCTTATTTAAAAGATTTAGAAAGCTACAATTGTTCAAAAATTGATAAAAGACCAACTGTTATAGAACACTTAGATGATATTTTTGCTTTTATAGAGAGACTAATTGAAAAAGATTATGCTTATGAAAAAGATGGAGATGTTTATTTTAGAGTTAATAAAATTAAAGATTATGGGATTTTATCAAATCAAAATGTATCAGAATTAGAAGCTGGATCTAGAGTAGATATTGATGATAAAAAGGAAGATCCCTTAGATTTTGCTTTATGGAGAAAAACAACTGAAGGAGAACAATTTAATTCACCTTGGGGCAAAGGAATTCCTGGATGGCATACTGAATGTGTAGTAATGATTAATAGTATATTTGGTAATAAAATAGACATTCATGGAGGAGGCGTTGACTTAAAGTTTCCACATCATGAAAATGAAATTGCTCAAAGTATGGCTTTAAATAATAATCATTTAGCAAATTACTGGATGCATAATGGTCATATTAATGTAAATGGTGAAAAAATGAGTAAAAGTTTAGGTAATTTTATATTAGCAAAAGACTTTATAAAAATGCATGATGCCAACATAATTAAAATTGCTTTATTTAAAACACATTATAGACTACCACTTAATTTTACTGATGAATTATTTAATGAAGCAAATAATATTGATAATAAGATATATAATGCTTTAAAATCTGCTAAATTACTATTAGTTTTAAATAATACATATTTAATTGATAAAACTATAAAAGATGAAAAATTTGAAGAATATATGAATGATGACTTTAATACCCCAAATGTTATCTCTTATTTACTTGAGTTATTAAAAGAATTAAATATTGAAATTAGACAAAAAGGAGAAAATGTATTACTACTATATAACAAAATATTAATGATTACTAGTGTATTAGGATTAGTATACAATTTACCAGAAATTACAAAAGAAGATGTTGAAAATTACAATAAATGGCAAGAATATCGAAAAGAAAAAGACTTTGAAAATGCTGATATATATAGAAATAAATTAATTGAAAAAAATATTATTTAGGGAGATGATATAATGGATTATTTTTTAATCAATTATGGACTTGTATTTTTAGGAATAATTATAACATTAGTTGCTCAAATATTTGTTAGTTCTAGTTATAGCAAATATAAGAAAGTAAAAAATAAAAATGGATTGACAGGGTTTGAAGTAGCAAGAAAAATACTTGATGAAAATGGATTACAAAATATTCACATAGTAGAAATTAAAGGAAATTTAACAGATCATTATGATCCAAGTCGAAAAGTTGTCCGTTTATCTACAGAAATATTTAATGGTACTTCAATTGCATCAACTTCAGTTGCCGCTCATGAATGCGGTCACGCCATTCAAGATAAAGATAACTACAATTTTATGAGAATAAGGGGTAAATTAGTTCCAATTGTAAATTTATCATCTAAATTAGGGTATTTAGCAGTATTTATAGGAATTATTTTCAGCTTATTTGACTTAGCAATTTTTGGTATTATATTATTACTTGCAATGTTATTGTTTGAATTAATTACTCTTCCTGTGGAATTTGATGCTTCTAATAGAGCAGCTAAACAAATTGAAAACTTAAATTTATTGGAAGGAAAAGAAAAAGATCAAAGTAAAACAATGTTAAGAGCAGCAGCATTTACTTATGTAGCTGCACTAGTTACTACATTGCTAGAAATATTAAGATTATTTTTATTAGCAACTAATAGAAGAGATTAAAAAAATTAACCTATATCTTTTAATAATTATAGGTTAATTTTTTTCTTTTTTTATTATTAACTAATAATACAACTTCTTCTTCTCCGCTTATTATATTATATTTAATATTTTCTTTATTTAGTTCATATTTTATAACATCAATAGTAGTTATTTTTTCTCCTTGTTTTTTATTTAATTCAATTAAATAATATTCATATATTAATTTACTCACTATTTTATTAATTTTTATTAAAAGACTATTTAATTTATCAGATATACTTAACTCCAAATCTCTTCTTACTTCATAAGTAGCATATTCATAATTTCTTGTTTCTTTTTTATATTCTTCTAATAAACTTAATAATTCATTATTATTATCCATATTTGTATATTTTATATTATCAAAAATATACATGATTTTATCTTTTAAAGTTTCAAAATGTAAAGAATTGTATAAATAAGTTATATTTCGTATATCTTTATATGCAAAATCATTTACAACGAATATGCTTTCAATATCTTCTCTAGGTATCTCTAAAAAAGCATATAATTCATCTATATAATTACTTTTATTATAAGGTAATCCTTTTAATATAGCCTCTGCTTTTTGATTGTAACTTAATGGCTTATACAACTGTTGTTCATCACATAAAAAAACTATACCACTTTTTATAAAATTACTAAAAGCCATCCCTTCTCTATCTATTAAATTAGTAGGAACTACAGATATCCATTTTTGTGAATTACCACCATCAAAATTTCTTGGATAACTTAATTGTTGCATTTGCATTTGTTTATAAGATAATATTCCATAATTTAATATACTTTTTATTCTAAAATAATCAAATCCAATACTATGTAAACAGTCACTTTTAATTAATTCTAACCCACTAACATTTACATGCATTTTTTCCATTTGTTCATAATATAACAAATTTATTTCTTTTGCTAATTCTATTAATTGATGTGAAATATCAAATCTTAAAAATTTATGATTTAATGCTGCATTACATTGTTCAACAAATCTTTTTCTATCTAATGCATCAGCATCTTTTAATATTTTTGCTAATTTTACATATCTTTCATAATGTTTTTCATCTATTTCATAATTTTCAAAATTAATTCTTATTTTTTTATCATTTTGTGAATGATAGTCCATAACAGCCTTAAGAATTTTTAAATTATTAGAATCCATATATATATCTTTATCAATAACTTCATCTATTTTATTAGCACTTGCCATTCCATGAAAAGAATCCTCAAAATCATTAATTCTCCCTATATCATGATATATTGCCGCATCTAATATTATTTCCATATCTACATCATCTAAATTTTGATCTAAACCAATTAAATATGCATTAAGAGCAACTTTTTCACTATGATATATACCATGAATATTACTTTTATACATATATTGTTTTTTAATAGACTTTATATGCTCCTTAAAATAAGTTATTTTTTCTTGAGACAAGTCTAATAATCTTTGTTTTAAATTTTTATAATTATCTAAACTATCTAAATTTTCTAATATTTGTTCCATCATGTTGTCCATATTCATTCTCCTCTGATTTTTCTCTTTCATATTCTGACAAATCTACATATTCTGAAATTTCATCATATGTTTTTTTATATAATAATTTTGTTCTATCATATACAGCATCATAATAAAACCAACCATCAAATGTTTTAATTCTTAATAATGCATGATTATTCACCATTGAATAATTATATCTACGATCATGACAATGCACATTCTCACTTTCTATACCTAGTATACTAAGAATTATATGCATTAAGTTCACAATTCCTTCACAATTTCCATAATTAAAATGAAATGTACTATAACTATTATGTAAAAAACTTAATCTTTTTTTATAAAAATTAGGAATCCCTTTATATTTGTTTAATATCTCTTCATATAAATTTTGTCTTTCTACTAATTCATCTTGAGCAAATTTTATTTTCAACCCATAATTATAAACAAACTGTATTTTTTCTTCATCTGTTTTATCAAAAACTTTATTAGTTTGTAATCTTCTTCTTATTTTTGTATACAATTCTGTCATATTCGATAAATAAGTAGTTGTATATTCAAGTAAGCCACTTTTTTCTGAAAACTGAACATTTATTTTACCACTTATTGATTTTTCATATAATTTTGTAGCATCTCTAACTGATTTAACCTTTGAAAAATATGTATTAGAATCTAATATATTTATCGTTGCATCTAAAGTATTATCCAAATATTCATCAAAATTTTCAAATACCTTTA
>ERZ1643249.4370-NODE-4370-length-11880-cov-8.435433_pt1 | contig 11880 bp, 12 predicted proteins | sample MGYA00579263_ERZ1643249 | MGnify/ENA primary metagenome ERZ1643249 (study PRJEB29033, sample SAMEA4952264) | chicken gut metagenome | biome: Broiler Chicken; feature: Gastrointestinal Tract; material: Caecum | place: Ireland | collected 2018 | study: Broiler...
CCTTTGTAAGAAAGATCGAGGTGGAGACAGAAAATCTGGATATGGTGAAAGAAGCTCTGGAGGCAGGGGCGGATATCATTATGCTGGATAATATGACGCCGGAAATGATGAAAGAAGCGGTAGCCCTTATAGACGGCAGAGCCCAGACGGAATGCTCCGGGAATGTGACAAAAGAGAATATCGAAAATCTGGTGTCTATAGGCGTGGATTATATTTCCAGCGGTGCGCTGACTCATTCTGCGCCGATCCTGGACCTTTCTCTAAAGAATCTTCATGCAGTGGATGGATTGCCAAATGAGTAGAAATACTCGCTTGGCTCTCCGCTTTGTGGTATACTAGAGATAGAAACCAGGCATAGAAAGGTTAAGAGGAGAGATTTTTAAACAGCGGAGGAGAAGGCAGTGCAGATGGCAGGAGAAGAGCGGAGACAGGAGATCTTAAAATACATAGAAGAGAGCGAAAAACCGGTATCCGGGCAGAAGCTTGCGGAAATCTTCCATGTGAGCAGGCAGGTGATTGTTCAGGATATTGCTTTGCTGAGAGCCGGAGACAGGGAAATCCTTTCCACGAACAGAGGTTATGTGTGTAAAGATGAAAAAAAGGCTGTCCGGATCTTCCGGGTTTTCCATACCGATGAGCAGATCGAGAAAGAACTGAATATCATCGTAGACTGGGGAGGAAGGGCGGCAGACGTTTTTGTGGAGCATAAGGTCTATGGAGAACTTCGCGCTTCTCTGAATATCAGTTCCCGGATGCAGGTCCGAAAATTCCTGGAAGAGATCCAGAGCGGCAAGTCTCGCCCCCTGACCAGCCTTACCTCAGGGTACCACTGTCATACGGTCTATGCAGACAGCGAGGAGATCCTGGACAGGATCCAGGAAAGCCTGAAGGAGGCCGGGATCTTATCTGCGTAATGCCTGGCGCACAAAGTGTTCAAGCCCCTCAAGATTGAGGGGAGAGGGAGCTGAAGTGGGATTGCCTACTTTGCTCTTTTCTGGTTGCAGAGAAAGGAGAAGGCTTATGGGTAAAAGAGTGATCACAATCAGCCGGGAATTCGGCAGCGGAGGAAGAACGATCGGAAAGAAAACAGCAAAACGTCTGGGAATTCCTTACTATGATAAGGAACTGATCCGTAAGATCGCAGAAGAAACCGGCTTCTGCCAGGAATTTGTTGCAAGACAGGGAGAGGAAGCTTCCAGTTCCAACTGGTTTTTCTACAGTCTTTCACAGGGACAGGCTATGGGACCTAACGGAATGTCTATGTCTGACTATCTCTGGTCAGTGCAGTACAAGATCATTCGGGAACTGGCGGAAAAAGAACCTTGTGTGATCGTTGGAAGGTGCGGTGATTATGTGCTGGAAGACAGGGACGACTGTCTTCATGTATTTGTCCATGCTCCTCTGGAATTTAAGAAAGAAAGGATCCTCCGGCTCTATGGAGAGCGGAAAGAAAGACCGGAAAAACGTCTGGAAGAAAAAGATAAAAAAAGAAAACTTTATTATCAGCACTATACAGGAAGAGACTGGGGAATGGCCAAAAACTATCATCTTTGCCTGGACAGCAGTCTCATAGGAATTGAAAATTGTGTAGATATTATAGAGAGACTGGCGAAAGGACTTTAAGAAACGTATGGGTGATATATTGATCAGAATGGCAAGACCTGAGGAAGCCGGAAGTCTGGCTGAAATTGAGGGAATCTGCTTTCCTCCCCTGGAGGCGGCTTCGCCGGAGCAGGTAGAGGAAAGGATGAAAACCTTCCCGGAAAATTTTGTGGTGGCAGAGGCAGAGGGAAAACCTGTAGGCTTTATTAATGGAGGGACTACAGACAGACCCTATCTTCCTGATGAAATGTACCATGAGGTAAGCCTTCATATTCCAGGAGGAGATTATCAGACGGTTTTCGGACTGAACGTGCTGCCGGATTACCGGCGCCAGGGAATAGCAGGAAAACTGGTGGATTATTTTACAGATCTGGCCAGAAGCCGGGGAAAGAAAGGTGTGGTCCTGACTTGCAAAGAGAAGCTTATCAGATTTTATGAAAAGCATGGCTTCCAATGCTACGGGGAGTCGGATTCTTCCCATGGGGGAGCCAGGTGGTATGATATGAGAAATATATTCTGAAAGAAAGAACCGGACAGACAGCTGGAGATTTCCAGTCTGCCTGTCCGTGTTTTTTTAACAGAGAGTTTAGAACTCACGGGTAATATTTTTCAGCCACTTATAGCTTTTATAATGGCGGTAGACAAAGGGAAGTTTTACAAATTCATCAGTGCAGATGAGAAAATATACCCACATAGGGGGAAGCTTGAACACAAAAGCAGAGAGAAAGCCCAGAGGAACCGCATATATCCACATGTCTATAAAATCACAGATAAATCCCCATCTGGAATCTCCGCCTGCCCGGAAGATACCGCTGATAACAGAAGAATTCATAGCCTGCCCTATAACATAATACATGTTGATAAAAAGCATAATGTTCAGGTATCCCCGGGACACAGTACTCAGGTCAGACATATTCATGAATACAGGACGGAGAAGAAAGATCAGGATCCCTCCTGCAACGCCGCTGAAAAAGGTTATTTTACAGAAACGGGATGCGTCTGCTTTTACCAGCTCCATACGTCCGGCTCCAATGGATTTTCCCAGAAGGATGGCACCTGCATTGGCAATTCCGAAACAGACTACAGTTCCCAGGTTTCTGGCTACCACTACTACCGCATTTGCCGCTACCATATCACTTCCCAGATGCCCCATGATCACAGAATATGTAGAGAAGGCAACGCCCCAGGCTACTTCATTTCCAAAGGCAGGAAGAGAATATCGGATAAAGTCGGCAAAAAGCAGCCTATGATGCTGAAAGATTGTGATAGGCCGAAAACGCAGGGTTTTAAATCTTAAAGTATCCATTATACACAGACTGAGCTCTACAAAACGGGCGATCGTAGTTGCAAGAGCAACTCCTGCAATTCCCATTTTCGGGAGGCCGAACAGTCCGAAGATAAAGACTGCATTTAGAACAATATTTAAAACCAGTGCAGTCCCGTTTACAACAGTAGCAAAGATTACCCGTTCAATCGTCCGCATGGTACAAAGATATACCTGGGAGATGCTCATAAACAGATAAGAAAAGCTTACTATGCGCAGATAGGTTTCTCCGGGACCGAACAGAGAAGAGTCATTGGTAAAAATATGCATGAGCAGCGAGGGGCTGAAAAGGGCCAGTATAAAGAAGAGGAGGGAGATCAATATGGAAAGACGCATGCCGATTCCCATGATCTTTTCAATAGTCCGGGTATCCTTTTTTCCCCAGTATTGTGCAGCAAGCATAATGATCCCGGAGGAAATCCCTGTATATACAAGATTCAGGATAAACATGATCTGGCTGGCAAGAGAACCGGCAGCAAGGGCTGTCTGACTTACAAAGCCAAGCATGACTACATCCGCGGAGCTGACGGCTGTAGTGATAAGGTTCTGCATGACGATAGGCAGAGCAAGACGGATCATGTCTTTGTAAAAAGTAGATGTATTATCTTTTGTTATCCTATTCATTTCATAAATACCTCCATGTATAAAAGAAGACTGCTCCATATTAGCGAAGCCTGATATATTTCGGCCGGCATTTAATGGAACAGCCCTTTAGAGCTTAAACAATATTATAAAAGAAACAGGTAGGTCCGTCTTTCAAAAAAACGAAAAAAAACTACAAAATTATGACTTTTGCTTTTGCGGAAATAGCAGGTCCGGCTCATTGATCTTTATATGATTTTCCAGAGAAGGCCGATCAATCAGCGCAGGCACCACCCCTGTTCTGGAAACGCAGAATCCGGCCGCATAAGAAGCAATCCGAATGGCTTTTGTCAGGGGATATCCTTCTGTGAGGTAAGAGGCCAGAGCGGCGATAAAGGCATCTGCCCCTCCTGTAGAATCTACCGAGGGAAAATTGGAGGCAGGAAAATAAAGACTTTCTTCTGAAGTCCGTAAATAGCAGCCTTTGTGACCAAGAGTTATAATCACCACCGGGCAGCCTTTAGATAGAAAAAAGTCCGCCTGCTTTTCTACAGAAGCTTCTCCGGGACACAGTACTGCCGCTTCGTTTTTATTTGGAACAAAAATATCTGTATTTTCCAGCAGCCCCTCAGGAAGAGCAGAAAGAGCAGCCGGTTTGACAATGGTTTTTCCCTGATGATTCTTTGCAGTTTTCAGAGACTGGATCACCGTTTCTTCAGGGATTTCCGTAGAAATCAGACAGTAGCCGCAGCCCTCAAACAGATGTTCCCTGGAAAGAATGTCTTCCGGGGTAAGATGAAGATTGGCTCCTGGCAGGATGGTAATGCTGCTTTCTGCGTCTTTCAGTACATGAATATATGCTTTACCAGTGAGAGCACGGGAATCCCGACGCAGTCCATGGGTGAGAACATGTTCCTTTTTTAGTGTATCGTAAACCACGTTGGAATCAAAATCATTTCCCGTTTTTCCAAGGATCACCACTTCCCGGCCAAGTTTTGCGGCGCCAATGGCCTGATTGGCTCCTTTTCCTCCCAGGGTTGTAGAAGAAGAGGTAGTGATTACCGTGGTACCCGGCTTGGGAGCCTCATCCACATTTAAAGTGATATCTGTATTAATACTGCCTACTACCACGATTTTTTTATAGCGAAAGGATGGGGGCGCATCGATACTGTCCTCATGATCAAGGAGAAGATCTTCCGGTTTCAGTGTAAGAAGCTCAGAAGGTTTTGCCTGCTCGCACTCCGCAATAAGATTTTCACATACGTTTTCTCCAAAACGCCGGTAGGGGATCCGTATTGAAGAGATGCGAGGAAATCGTATGGCTTCTCTGGCGTCCTCCCGCAGACTGACCAGGGACAGATCGGAGGGAATGTGGTAATGAAAGCTGTCTACTTTTGCATAAAGAGCCAGGGCCGATTCAAAATGCGTGCTGACAATTCCGGTGAATCCCTGAAGAGAGATCTTTGTATAAAAATCTTTGTCAAAGATAGAAATCTGCATATCTTCCGTATAAGGAATTTCATGATCGAAAAGACATTTTTTAAACCCCTCGAAGACCATGGCGGACCGGAAACTGCCAGGCTTGGTCAGGCAGGCAATATTGGTATGCCGGTAATCCAGAAGCGTTTGGGCAGCAGCATATCCCATCAGAGTAAAATCCAGGCATTGAGAGATACCGGGGCTTGGTATATTGATAAAAGAAAAAGGGATGTTCACCTCTTTAAAATAGCGCTGCCGTTCCATGCTGTCTTCACATACCGGTTCCCAGATCACCCCGTCTACATGATGGCGGCATAAGGCAGTAATATGCTTCAGTTCCTGCTCCTGGCTGTCATTACTGTCACAGATCAATACATTATATCCATGGCGCTGGGCAGATTCCATAATGCCGTTTTCTAAAAGATTGGTTTGAGAAGAATGCTTCAGTAATACGCCGATCAGGAATGTTTTGGCATTTGAAAGGCTTTTGGCCGTTCCGTATGGGGTATAGTTATATTCTTTAACGATTTTTAACACCCGGTTCCGGGTTTCAATATTAATATTTTCTGCTTTATTGTTTACAATCTTAGAGACTGTGGAGATGGAAACTCCTGCTAAATTTGCAATTTCCTTTATAGTCATAGGCAATACCTTTCCTTGTTATTCCCTTTTAAAATCATGTTTATAAAGTCATTATTGACTATCTTGTTCTTTTTGTCAATATAAGGAAAATGCTCCTTTCATTGCAATCTTAAGAAAGATGTGTTAATCTCATTATTGAAATATTTACGACAGAAAACAGAAGATCATGCATTGTCCGGTCTGTATTCGTGCATGGTCTTCTGATGTTTGTACGATTTTTCAGAAAGCAGGACAAGAAAATGCGCTACAGAAAACCACAATATTATCAAAATTTCCAATGTATTGCCGGCAGATGTCCGGACACCTGCTGTGCCGGATGGCAGATTGTGATTGATGAGCAATCTCTGGAAAGGTACAGCAATGTAAAAAGTGATTTCGGTACCCGGCTTGTAAATTCTATTGACTGGTATCAGGGAACTTTTGAACAGTATAACAGACGCTGCAGCTTTTTAAATGAGGAAAATCTCTGCGATATCTATCAGGAGCTGGGACCGGAGGCCCTTTGCCAGACCTGCCGTCAGTATCCCAGACATGTGGAAGAGTTTGAAGATCTGAGAGAATATTCCCTTTCTCTTTCCTGTCCGGAGGCAGCCAGGATCATGTTGTCCACAAAGGAAAAGACAGAATTTGAGGAGACAGAGGATGCTGTGGAGGAGGACGAGGAAGACTATCAGGATTTTGATCTGTTGCTTTTCGACCGTCTGGAGGAGGCCAGGGAACTTATTTTTGCTGTGATCCAGGACCGGTCTCTGAATTTCTCCAAGAGAATGGCAGTTCTGCTCCGGTTTTCTTTTGAAATACAGAAGGCTCTGGACAAAGGAGAATTGTTTGAATTGGAGCTGAAAGCGTGTATGGAAAATATCCTGAAGAAGGAAGAGAAAGGAAGCCTTAAAGCCAGATTCCGGAATATGCAGGCCATGGCTAAAGATCTGGAAAAACTGGAAACCCTCCGGGAGGACTGGGGAAAAGAGATTGAAAATCTTCAGACGCAGCTTTATGATAGAGGAGAAGAAACCTACAGGAATATCTTGGAGAGATTTCATGAATCTCTGAAAAAATCCGGGACAGCCCCCTATTGGGATATCTGGGGAGAACAGATCCTGGTTTTCTTTGTCTATACTTATTTCTGCGGAGGGGTATACGACGATATGATTTATTCAAAGGCAGTTCTTTCGGTGTTTTCCGTACTCTGGATCCGGGAGATCATTTTGGAGCGATGCTGCATCCATGGGGAACCCTTGGAATTAGAAACCGTCTGCCGGGCGGCCTGGAAGTTTGCCAGAGAGATTGAACATTCCGATGAAAATCTGAATTTGCTGGAAGAGATCTTTGATGGATCTGCTTTTTATACGCCGGAAAATTTTCTGTCTGCACTGGTGTGCTGACACCATAGGAAAGAGGTAAGTTTATGAGTGAAGAAAAAGAAAAACCGTATTGGGAAGGAAAAAAATATTCTTTTTTCTGTCATAAAGAATGCGAGTATTTTCCCTGCCATAAAACCAGTGACCCGGAAAATTTTAACTGTTTGTTCTGCTATTGTCCTCTGTATGCTCTCGGAGACCGGTGCGGAGGAAATTTTAAATATACAGAAAAGGGTGTTAAAGACTGTACCAACTGTCTTCTTCCCCATAAGAGAAAGAATTTCGGTTATATTATGAGCAGGTATAACGAGATCAAGGAACTGGCAAAAGAAAACCGGAAAAAGTGATTTCAGATAAAAGCGCTCCCCTTACTTTTGAACCGGAAAAGAGAGGGGAGCGCTTTGGCAGAGCAGGCTTTCATAATTAGTTGATGCTTTTGATAAGAGAAATGATCTTAGAAAGATCCTCACATACATAATCACAGACTGGCAGAAGTTCTTCCGTGTAAGGCGTGAGGTCAGGTACCATACAGGAAATACCTCCGGCAGCCCGTGCAGCTTTCAGTCCGTTGATGCTGTCCTCTACAATCAGGCAGTTTTCAGGAGAAACCTGAAGAGCCTGGGCAGCTTTCAGAAAAATATCCGGTTCCGGTTTGCAGGCAGCCACTTCATCTCCGCATACGGAAGCAGTGATATAGGATGTGATTCCGGCCAGCTCCCAGTAGTGAGCAGCAGTGCGGCGTTTTGTGGAAGTAGCCACTGCTGTGGGGATGCGCTCTTTTTTTAAGAAATTCAGCAGTTCTTTCAGACCTTTCTTTTCCGGTACAGAATACTTGTCAATATATTCTTTTACATATTGACTTCGGATCTGACGTCCCTGATCATAATTTACTTTACCGCCATACCATTTTTGAAACAGCGCAGCGCTCTGGTCTCTGGAACTTCCTCTCATTTGACGCAGGTGATTTTCGGTAATAGTAAATCCCATTTCCCGGCCGGCTTTCATCCATCCTTCTTTCATCAGTTTTTCTGTGTCAAAAAGAACACCGTCCATATCAAAAATAACCGCCTCTATTTTCATAAAAAACATTCCTTTCCTGAATTACAAAAATTCAACTGTATTTCCAGAGGCTATTTTATCACGGACAATAGGGAAAGTCTATTCCGGAAAAAAGAAGTGACGGAAAAAGGATAACATGATAAAATACCTGGGTGAGAAACAAACCAAACCAGAGATAACATATTTGGAGGTCACTAATGAAGATTATTATATCACCGGCAAAAAAGATGAGACGGAAAGAAGAGGAACTTTCTGAGACTACCAGACCGGTATTTTATGAAGAAGCCTGCCGGTTAAGAGAAGAGTTGAAAAAAATGGACTTTGGATCTCTGAAAGCTTTGTGGAATTGTAACGAAAAGATCGTAAGGGAAAATCAGGAACGCCTTTGCTGTTTTGAGATGGATCGGAATCTGACGGGGGCAGTGCTGGCCTATGAGGGGATCCAGTATCAGTATATGGCGCCTCAGGTTTTTACGGACAGTCAGTGGGAATATGTAAAAAAACACCTCCGAATCCTTTCCGGCCTTTATGGGGTTCTAAGACCCCAGGACGGGGTGATCCCCTACCGCCTGGAAATGCAGGCAAAGCTGAAAGCGGAAGGGTACGTTGATCTTTATGATTTCTGGGGAGACCGGCTTTACCGGGAGCTGACCAAAGATGACAGGGTGATTCTGAATCTTGCGTCTAAAGAGTACAGCAAAATCATAGAAAAATATCTGGAAAAAGATGTCCGGTATATTACCTGTATTTTCGGAGAAGAGATCCAGGGCAGGATAAAAGTAAAAGCTACAAAGGCCAAAATGGCCAGAGGCGAGATGGTCCGGTGGCTTTCTGAAAAACAGATCGAAAGACCGGAAGAAATAAAAAAATTTCATGGATTAGATTATAGATACAGGGAAGAATATTCTTCAGACACAGAATTTGTTTTTCTGGAAAAAAAGCAGGATAAGGAGAAAAACGGGTGAAAAAGACAGAGGAGATAAAAGAGATCATTGAATACTATGCAGGACAAAAGGAGCCAAAGGACCAGGAGAATCTTACAGCCATGCTCAGGGAGATCCAGGAGACGGAAGGCTGGATACCTTCAGAAGCCTGCCGGATGGCAGCAGAAAAGCTTGGGGTAAAAGAAAGTGTGCTGAACTGTATCATAAAGCTGTATCCCAGTCTGAAGGCAGCTCCCTATGTCCATGAAATCCTTTTGTGTACCGGAGAGCGCTGCCAGAAGAAAGACAGTATGGAGATCCTGGAAGCTGTAAAGAAAAAGCTTCAGGCAGACAGGGATGGCCTGTCGCGGGATAAGAGGATCCTTCTGACTACCAGAAACTGTCTGAAAAAATGCAGAACTTCCCCAAATGTCTGTATAGACGGCGTCCATTATTCCAATATGACAAAAGAAAAAATATTAAAACTGACAGAGAATCTGAAACAGGAGTGAGAAAAATGCATTATCAGGGAGTATTATTTGATTTAGACGGAACACTGACAGCTTCAGGAGAGGGGATCACCAAATCCGTCCAGTATGCCTTGGAAAAAATGGGAATGCCGGAGCTGGGAAAAGATCGGAAAAAGCTGGAGGTTTTTGTAGGACCTCCTCTTCTGGAGCAGTTTATGAGCTATGCCGGATTCAGCGAAGAAAAGGCAGCAGAAGCTGTAAGGTATTACCGGGAAAGATATAATGTGACGGGGATTTTTGAAAATAGGCCATATCCGGGCGTGAAAGAGCTTTTGGAAGAGCTGAAAAAGAAAGGTATGACTTTAGCAGTGGCATCTTCGAAACCGGATAAAATGGTAAAGATTGTTCTGGACCATTTTCAACTGGATACATATTTTGATGTGATCATGGGCAGCGATATTAACCGGCCAAAGATGACAAAGGCTCAGGTGATTCTTCAGGTCCTGGAGAAAATAAACTTTCTGGACAAGCGGGATCAGGTGATTATGGTGGGAGACCGGCATTACGATGTCCTCGGAGCAAAAGAGACCGGACTTTCCTGCATCGGCGTTACCTACGGATACGGTACCAAAGAAGAACTTTTAAAAGCAGGTGCCGTAAAGACTGCGGCCAGTATCCGGGAGCTGGGAAAACTTCTGGGGCTGTAAAAATTTTATATAAAGGGATATCCCAAGGGGATGAGGAATGTCCGGGCTTTTGTGGGATGAGGGCAGGATTAGAGGAAAAAGGCTGCTGTATTTTACAGATGAAAGACTCTGTGAAATACAGCAGCTTTATCATTTCTTTTTCGGATCAGGAGATACCTGAGCAAGGATAATAGCCCCAAACATCAGCAGACAGCCCAGGATTTCTCTGGGCGCAAGTGCCTGGCCAAGAAGGATCCATCCGGCCAGCACAGAAACTACAGATTCCAGACTGAGGATCAGAGAGGCGATGGTAGGATCCGTGCCCTTCTGTCCGATGATCTGCAGGGTATACGCAATGCCGCTGGAGAATACGCCTGCATAGACGATGGGGAACCAGGCAGCCAGGATCTCTGAAACGGCCGGCTCTTCAAAAAGAAACATCAGCACCGAAGAAAGCAGGCCGCAGACAAAGAATTGTATGCAGGACAGCTTTACCCCGCTGACTTTCTCTGTAAAGTGATCGATGACCAGAATATGCAGAGCAAAGCACAGAGAACAGAGCAGTACCAGAAAATCTCCCTGCCCAAGAAAAAATCTTCCCTTCATGCACAGCAGGTAAAGGCCGATAAGGGCTATGACCACGCTGATCCAGATCTGAAAGGATACCCGTTTTTTAAGAAAGATCCCCAGGATCGGCACCAGGATGATATAAAGAGCCGTGATGAAACCGGCTTTGGCTACTGTGGTATACTGGATTCCCACCTGCTGAAGGGTGGTGGAAAGAAACAGCATGATGCCGCAGAGGATTCCGCCGGTGATCATGTCTCCCGGACGGTCCCCGGCGATTTCTTTTGCCGGATCTTTGTCTTTGACATCTTTCTTTTTCTGACCAAAGAAAAAGACACAGGGGACCAGGACAATGCCGCCCAGTAAAGAACGGACGGCATTGAAAGTGTAGGGGCCGATGTAGTCCATAGCTACGCTCTGAGCCACAAAGGCCACGCCCCATATAAGTGCTGTTAGAAACAGCAGGATAAAATTTTTTGAATGTTTCGCTGACATAATTACAGTCTCCAGATGATGTGATAAATTTTACATGCAGAAAGCCGGACAAAGTCCCAGTCCGGCTCCCTGAAAAATGATTTTACTCCAGCATCTGATGATATTCCTGGAGAGATTTCAGAGGAGAGGCCTCCTTATTCAGCACCGCATGGATACCTTTGGCACTTGCAAGGGCAGCGGACATTGTGGTGATGTAAGGGATCCGCTTATTGATAGCAGTTTTCCGCAGATAGGAGTCATCATACTTACTCTGTTTTCCAGCGGGAGTATTCACGATTAAATCAATCTCTCCGTTTACCATGGCATCATAGATGTTAGGACGGCCTTCCTGAAGTTTTTTCATTGCCTTGCAGGGTACGCCGTTTTCATTAAAGTAGCCGGCGCATCCTTCTGTGGATACGATCTTAAATCCCAGTTCATGAAGCTGTTTTGCCACCTCAAGTGCATCGGGACGGTCATTTTTATTTACACTTACAAGGGCCGTTCCACCCAGCGGCAGCTTGGCATTGGCAGCCTCTTCCGCTTTATAGTAAGCCATGCCGAAAGTTTCCCCAAGACCAAGGACTTCTCCGGTAGAACGCATTTCCGGTCCCAGAAGAGGATCTACCTCCGGGAACATATTGAATGGGAAGACCGCTTCCTTTACTCCGTAGTAAGGATGTTCTTTTTCCTCATATTTGGTCACATCCG
>ERZ1643249.4372-NODE-4372-length-11878-cov-216.020553_pt1 | contig 11878 bp, 10 predicted proteins | sample MGYA00579263_ERZ1643249 | MGnify/ENA primary metagenome ERZ1643249 (study PRJEB29033, sample SAMEA4952264) | chicken gut metagenome | biome: Broiler Chicken; feature: Gastrointestinal Tract; material: Caecum | place: Ireland | collected 2018 | study: Broiler...
CAGCAGCTCCTCCATCTGCCGGTCCAAGCGGTCCTTCGCTGTCCGGTCGATCTCCGCCAGGTGCGGGTACAGTTTCCCGCTCAGGAGCAGGTGGTTGTAAAGGACTGGACGGTTCTCCTTGAGAAACATTTTCCGCATCTGTCCGTACTTGCCCAGAGGCGGCGGCTGGTTCAGTTCGATGTTCGGGACCAGATAATCCCCGTTCTGCGTGTACTGCAATGCTGTGCTGCTCATCCCAAAGTCTCCTTTCTTCTGCGATGTCGCGTTCCACCTGCCGGATCACCGCCGCGATCTGCAGCAGCACCTCGCGGCTGCTCTCGCTGACGGCGGTGCCCAGGGCGGCCACGGTGGCCGGCGTGTTGAACTCATAAATGTTTCGGAACGTCTCAGCTCCAAAGTGGTTTTCGGGGGCGTACCCGCACCGGGACAAGAGGGCAAAGGTGGTGCTGGCGGTGACAGCCCGCTTGAAGGCGAGCCCTCTGTTGAGTTCATCGTACTCCTCCAGCATGGAATTTGCAAGGATGCCGCCAATCTCCTGCTCGTGGCCGGCCCAGTAGGCGTCTGCCAACTGTCCCGCTGCATCTGCCAACTGCTGGGGCAGGTCTGCCGCGTCAGTGCCGTAGCGGCGCTCCAACATAGCCGCCACCGGAATCCTGTGCCGATCCTCCAGCGTCCACAGCCAGGGGTCGCGGGAGTTAGGCCGCGTGCCGGTGTCAGCCAGGTCGAACACATACCGCAGACGCAGCTGGTCGCCTGCATCATCCAGCAGGGCGATGCCCTTGGAGCCGCGCCGGACATAGCGGTTCATCCGGTCGTTCCAGACATCGTAGGATGCGCAGGCGGTGGCGTCGGGGCGCTGGGCGTAGATCATAAGCTGGTCGGGATAAGGGTACTTGTAAAGCCTGCCGGCTGTCGCCAAAAAGCCCGCCCAGCGCTCCCAGCTTCCGGTCAGGCGGCGGGCGGTGTCCTCGGCCAACTGGGCATAGTAGAGTGTTTTTTGAGACATGACGCCTCCTTTCACGAAAAAAACGGAAAGCCATCCGTTGTGGCTTTCCGCTTACGATTTTTGCTTATTCTTTTTGTGCTACGGCCTTCACCAACAGCATCATGGGGCGGCGCAGTTCGTCCCGCATCCCGGGCAAGTCCAGCATCTCCTGGGAGGGCTGGGCTTCCTCCACCGCGTCGATGGCAAAGCTGCTGGCGCGCAGTCCCATCAAGATTTGGGTGAGGGTGTGATGCTGCTTTTTCACCTCGCAGCCCAGAAAGTGGGTCAGGCGCTCCCCCGGCATAAAGTAATCATCTACCGGCCAGTAGAGGGGCTGGCCGGACGCATCATAGATCCAGTCCTGGCCGGGCCGGGCAGTGAACACCGGGTGCTCGATATTGAACAGAAACACCCCGCCCGGCCGCAGCGTATGGCACACCCTCCGATACACCGCATCAAGGTCTGCGATGTAGTGCAAAGCCAGGTTGGAGACCACGCAGTCCCACCTGTCTGCCGGGTATTCGTAGTCCTCAATGCCGCAGACGCGGTAGGTGATCCGGCTGTCGGCGTTGCGCTGCTCTGCCTCGGCGATCATCCGGTGGCTGAGGTCGATCCCCAGCACCTCCGCCGCGCCCTGTTCCGCCGCATACTTACAGTGCCACCCATACCCACACCCCAGGTCCAGCACGGCTTTGCCCTCCAGTGGCGGAAACAGCGGCTGCAGCTGATGCCACTCCCCCGCCGCGGGCAGCCCGCCCTGGCTGCGGCCCATCTTGGCGTATTCCTCAAAGAAATGCGGATCATCGTATTCGTTGTATGCCATCGGCTTTATCCTCCATCCATCGGTTGTCTGCATTATACAGACTTTCGAAAACCAAGTCAATCAGACCTTTCGCTCCACCCTTTTTCTTTGTGCTTGCGGGGCAACTTGCCCGCGGCCTCCTTGGAGTGTGATTCTCTCAGTTCTTTTAACACCGACTTTCGCAAGCTCGGCTTGAGGGGATGTTTCCAGCGGCTGAAAGTCACATCCTTCGGCTCCATCGCGCCCGGTTCATAGGCGCGGACCCGGTCAAAGCCCAGGTCTTTCCGCATCTGCCGCAGGATGTCCATGACCTCGGGGCTTTGGTTGAGGGACGCCATCCGGGTATAATCGTCCACCAGGTAGTTTTGGCCCTGCCGCACATGGAGCAGGTCGGCAGCGCTGGGCGGTTCCTCCCGCTGGACCCCAAAGGTCAGCCGGGCGCCCGGCACTTCTTCGCTGTTGTAGGATTCCGAACGCAGCTCTTGGAACCGAGTCGCTGCCTGTTTGTAGCTGTCGTAAAACTCGATGGGCGTGTAGGGTTTGCTCCCCGCTGCACCGGTCCAGGTGGCAAGGTCGGGGATGATATAGCACTGCCATTTGCTGTCTTTTTCGTCTGCCATAAGCCCTCCCTCTCAAATAAAATCCGGGTACAGTTCCAGCGCGTCAAACTCGGCATTGGTCATGCCGGCCAGCTTATCCAGGGTGCTGTCGGTCAGGTCCCGCAGTTCTACCTCCGACCAGGTAAGATAGCTGCGCATCTCAGTTAAGACTTCGATCAGCCGCTCCCGGTTGCCGGTATTGTAGAGGGCCATGAGGTTGACTTCTTCATAGGTGAAGTTTTTCATCGTGCGTCCCTCTCTTTACGCTTCTTGATTTTGGCCTTGGGTGCGGCCTCTTTGGCCTGCTTTATTTGAGCGGCCACCGACTTTTGGGGCCGGGCCGCCTCTTTCATCTGCTCCAAAAAGCCCGGCAGCTCCTTGAAACCGATCCTGTCCACATAGAACGCCCCGGCCTGACCTTCGCGGTTCAGCACGACCACATCGCTGACCGAGAGGCTGTGCCCACTAAAATCCGGCGGACGCCTCAAATTGAACGTAACGTACAGCTCCTCCAGCACCTCCGCGTTGCTCATGCCGTAAAAGTACGCAGGGGTGTTGGCAAAGTAGACGGCCCCGTAGTGGTCGGGATTCGGTGCCCTGCCCATCTGCTCCAGACGGGCAAAAGATTCAAACCGCACATCTGTGGTTTCCGGCCCGTCTTTGAGCTGCAAAATCAGGTACACATCACTCTCGGCGGCGAAAAACCGCTCCAAAACATCCTGCATCACCGTACACCCCCGTTCTCAAATTCCAGGCTGAACTTGGCCCGGCCGTCGGCCTCGGTGGTCATCAGGACGGAGGCGTTGTAGGTCTTGCCGGTGCGCTGGCTCTTGCAGTCCTTGAGGCGGGCGCGGCCGTCCCGCAGGAGTTTGTCCACCACCTGCCGGGTGGGGCGCTTGCCGAGGCGTGTAAAGAAGGCGTTATCCTTCCAGATGACAAAGCGGCACTCGCGGCTCGTGCAGAACCAGCCTTTTTCCCGCTCGGCCACATCCGAGCCGCAGTGGGGGCAAGTGCCCACTACCGGCGCACCGCTGGTGACCCTGGCGGGAGCATTGGGGACGTTGACGTACTGATTCACAAGCGTTTTCATCATAGATTCGATTTCCTCCATAAACTGTTCGGGCGCATACTGGCCCTTCTCGATTTGTGTGAGTTTCGTTTCCCATTCAGCAGTCATGGCCGGGGATTTGAGCTGCTCGGGCATCGCGGCGATGAGGGTGCGGCCTTTCTCGGAGGGAATAAGGTGCTTTGCCTTGCCGCCGCCCTCCCGGGCAAGAAAACCTTTCTGTACCAGCTTTTCGATGGTGGCCGCCCGGGTGGCGGGCGTCCCGATGCCCCGACGCTCGGCTTCTTCCGGCATAGCGTCTGCGCCGGCAGATTCCATGGCCGCCAGCAGGGTGTCCTCGGTAAAATGTTTGGGTGGGGTGGTTCGGCCCTCTTTCAACTGGGCGTCCAGGATAGGAAGCGTTTCCTTGTCCTGCACTTCTGTCAAAACACCCAAATTCTCGTTGCCTTTTTCAGTGGTATCGCCAAGAATGGCCCGCTCCACAGCCTTCCAGCCTTCATCCAAAACCGTCCTGCCTTTAGCCGTGAAGGTCTGCCCGGCACACTCGAATTGTACCGTAGTTTCGGCATAGCGGTAGGGTTCACCCACAGCGGACAGCAGTCGGGCGGCGATCAGACGCAGGATACTGGCCTCACCCACGGGCAAAGAAGAAAGGTCAGCCCCGGCCACGCTCTGTGTCGGCAGAATGGCGTGGTGGTCGCTGACCTTTTGGTTATTGATGACCTGCTTTGCATGGACCGGAATGGCACCTCGGAAGCCAAACGCTACCGCTGTGTCCATGACCAGGCCGGGCAAACCCGCCGCCATGTCCTCGGTAAGGTAGCGGCTGTCGGTGCGGGGATAGGTGATGAGCTTTTTCTCGTAGAGCGACTGGGTGTAATCGAGGGTCTGCTGGGCCGAATAGCCCAGCAGCCGGTTGGCATCCCGCTGGAGCGTGGTCAGGTCGTAGAGGGCCGGCGGGCGCTCGGATTTTTCCTTGCGCTCGCTCTTTTGCACAAGGGCCTGGCTGCTTTTCCGGCATTTTGCCAGAAGATCCTCGGCCTGGGTCTTGTCTTTGAATCGTTCACTGGACGCCATATAACCCTCCATCTGTAAAAATATTGTATAAAAGGGTTCAGGGTGGAAGGCAGCGATAGCCGCTTCCCGTTCCACCGTCATGGCAAGCGTCGGGGTCATGACCCGGCCCACGTTGAGGGTGACGCCGTGCAGGCATGAAAAAAGCCGGGTCGCGTTGATGCCGACCAACCAGTCGGCGCGCTCCCGGCAAAGGGCTGCTTTGTACAGCGAATCGTATTCGGTTGAGGGCTTCAAATTGGCAAAGCCCGCCCGGATGGCGGCGTCCTCCATGCTGCTGATCCAGAGGCGGGAGACCGGCTTGCGGCACCCGCACTGGTGATAGACCAGGCGGAAGATCAGCTCGCCCTCCCGCCCGGCGTCGGTGGCGCAGACGATGCGGTCCACGTCCGCCCGGTGCATGAGCTTGCACAAAACGTCAAACTGCTTTTTGGTGGAACTGCTCACAAGATACTGCCACCTCTCGGGCAGGATGGGCAGGTCGGCGCGGTCCCAGCGCTCCAAGCGCGGGTCATACGCCCCGGGCGGGGCCAGCTCCACCAGGTGTCCCACACACCAGCTGATAAGGTAGCCGCCGCCTTCCAAATAGCCGTCGCGGCGGGCAGTGGCACCCAGGACCTTCGAGATGGTGCGGGCGACGGAGGGTTTCTCGGTGATGATCAGGTTATGCAAAGTATCGGCTCCTTTCTGCTTTGAAAATAAAAACAGCCCTGCAATCGCAAGGCTGTAAAAATGTTTGTTAAAGCTGTTCCAGCAGGGCTTTGCACCCTTCATAGATGTCACGGTAGGCAATGTCAAAGCGGTCGCTGTACCAGGGGTCCGCCACATCTCCGCCCCGTTCGGTATAATCCAGCAGTTTGTGGACCTTATGCTCGGGGTCCGACCCCAAAATACGCATCATATTGCGGATGTTGTTTCCATCCATTCCGATCAGGTAGTCGTACCGCTCATAGTCGCTTTTTTGCAGTTGTACCGCGTGCCTGTCCGGGCAGGGGATGCCATGTTTCAGCAGTTCTTCCTTGGCAGGCGGGTAAACTGGGTTGCCAACGCCGTTCCATATCTCTTCCCGGCTGGTCGCACAGGAGGCAATTTCAAATTCCTTTGCCCGGCCCGCTTTCTGGACCAGGTCTTTCAGGATAAACTCGGCCATCGGGCTTCTGCAAATATTGCCATGGCAGACAAAGAGCACTCGAATCATAGCATTTTCTCCATATTCACTCCAGCATCCACTTCAGAACATTCCGCTTCTGGATGCCTTCGTAGTTCATCTCGCCGAAGGCTTCGTCCATCGTCAGCAAATACTTGGGGTAGTTGTCTCGGATCTGCCGCAACGGGGCCAGCTCCCGCGCCAGGACCTGCTCGTCCAGAGTGGTCTGCGCCACCTGATAGTAGATGGGTACTCCGTCCCGGATGGCGACGAAGTCCACCTCGCCGTCGGTTCCATACTGGCCCACATAGACCTCCGGGTAGCGGCGCTTCAGCTCCAGATACACGACGTTTTCAAGGATATGCCCGATGTCGCTGTCCTGGCTGCGCACTAACAGGCTGCGCAGCGCCACGTCGCAGACGTAATATTTGCTCATGGATGCCAGCAGTCTTTTCCCCTTGATGTTGTAGCGGCGCGCCTCATAAAACAGCAGGCTGTCGGTCAGGCCGCGCAGATAGCGGTCCACCGTCTTGGGGTCGATCTTCCGTCCCTGCGAGGTCATGGTATTGGCGATGGTGGTAGGGGAAGTCCGGTTGCCAATGTTGTGCATTGCAAAACGCGTGATGGCTTCCAGCATATTGACGTCCGCCACGTTCAGCCGCTTGACAATATCATTGAGCAGAATGGTGTTGTAGATGCCGCGCATATACTCGCGGGCTTCCTGCTCCCCGTAGCCGTACCGCAGCACATAAGGGAAAGAGCCACTGCGGATGTACCGCTCAAATTTTGCGTTCAAAGAAGCGCTGTCATCGGCAAGACCGGCGCAGAACTCCTTGAAGGAGAGCGGCATCATGGACAACTCGACATAGCGGCCGGTCAACAGGGTTGCCAGCTCGCCGGACAGGAAATAACCATTGGAGCCGGTAAGGTAGAGGTCACAGTTTTCCCGCAGAAAGAGGCTGTCCACTGCCTTTTCGTAGCCTTCGACGTGCTGGATCTCATCCAGGAAGATATAATTCATCCGGTCAGGCAGCAGACGCGCCTTGACATACTGGTAAAGCGTCTTGTAGTCGGTCAGGTCTTCAAAGTCAAGGTCCTCGAAATTGATGGCGATGATCTGCTGCGGCTCGACGCCCTGCGCCCGCAGGTAGTCCTGGTAGATGGCAAACAGGGTGGATTTGCCGCAGCGGCGCACCCCTGTCACCACCTTGATGATCTGCTGGTCCTTCCACTTGACCAGCCAATCCAGATAGTTTTTCCGTTCCAAACGCTGCATGTTCAGCCCTCCCTTCATATAGAGTATACTCCGTTTTTTGCCTGAATGCAACGTCGAAACGGATTTCATTCCTTTTTGCAAAAATTGAGGGAGGCCCCCGCGGCCACCCCCATATATTTCTTTTACTCATGTCTTACTCCTCATACCCATCGCTGCCCTGATACGCCTTCCGCTCGGCGTCCTCGTCAGGTTCGCTCTCCGGTTCTTCCTCCGGCAGAACGATCTCCTCCTCATCCTCCCGGTAATCGGCGTCGGGGTCGGGCTTGTTTTCCTCGGCCTCGCGCTTTTTCTGCTGCATCTTCAGCCAGAAGTATGCGCCGCCGCCGGCAATACCGGCCAGCACCAGCAACACCAGCACAAATTTGCCCGCACCATCCTCTTCTTCGGGTTCCGGTTCGGGCAGCGGTTCAGGTTCCGGGGCGGGAGCCGGTTCCGGTTCCGGCTCGGGAATGTCCTCCTCGTCCATCAGGGCCAGCAGGTCGGCTTCGTCCACCATGTTGAGGAAGTGGGCCGTCTGGTCGCCGTCGGCGGCCCGGTCGATGATAAGGTAAAAATAGGTCCCCGACTTGCTCACCAGGGTGATGAACTGCTGGGCCGTCCCATCCGAAAAGGTGGTCTGGTAATCGTCCATCACGGTCAGATTGCCCTCGGGGGTCAGGGGGCCGATATTCTGTTCCGTGATGGTCACGGGTTCCTCCTCTGTCTCGAAAATGGACGGAGCTTTGGCTTCCTCGCCGGTTTCTTCTCCACTGTAAGCAAAGGCCGGGGTAGCCATGCAGCCCATCAGGAAAGTCAATGACACGGCCATACAGGTCAACTTATTCAAAATTTTTCTCACGGTTCCTCCTTGTTCGTATTGGCCCCGACGGCTGCCAGCGCGGCGGGGTTCGGGGTGGTGTGGGCGTTCTGCTGCAGCAGGGCGGCCAGCTGCTCCGGGGTGAGGTTTGCCACCCGCACCATCTCGGCCACCTCTACTTTCTCTGCCTCCGCGATGCGCCGTTCCAGCAGTTCGATGCGGTTGTTCAGCTGGATACGCCGTTCCCTGGCCCGTGCCAGGTCGGCCCGCAGCTTGTCCAGTTTTTCGCTCATTGTGCACCTCCGTTTCACTTGGGAATCCTGCCAAAACCCAGCAGGTGTTTGTCCCAATAACTTGAGTGGATGTTCGAGTATTTGATGGGGTCTCCAGCGGAAATCATCATACCGTCGCCGACATACAGCCCGACATGGCTCGCGCCTGGGGTGTCGTAGGTGCCCTGGAAAAAGACCAGGTCGCCTGGCCTGGCCTCATGCTCCGACACTTTGGCCGATTGCTGCCACAGACCGTTGGCCGTGGTGCGGTCCACGTCCCAGCCGGACTGATTGAGCACCCAACAGACGTACCCGGAGCAGTCAAAACCCGTTTCCGGGGACGAACCACCCCAGACATAAGGGGTACCCAGATACTTTTCGGCTTCCTCCAGCATGGCGGCAAACTCCGGGTCGCTGAGCGCTTCTGCCGGCACCTCGTAGTCGATGCCCACCTCGCCGGAGCCGTCCGAACCATACCCCACCGACACCCCGCCGAACAGCTCGGGGCGGTTGCCCTGAGTCTCCTGCAAAATGTCATAGCGGTCCAGATCGTCACCGGATAACATCCCGCGGGCCACGCTGTCGATCCCGAAATTCAGCAGGGTGATGTTCAAGATCCGCCACTCATACTGCACCTCCACCTCATAGGTGTAGGTGTCGCCGGTGGTGGGGTCGGTGCCGGTGCGGGTCTCGGTCCGGGTGCGTATCTCGATGGTCTCGGTCAAGATGATCTCATACTGGGCGTCAAAAATAGACTGCATGGTGCCCTGTACCTCGCCGCGGGTGTAGGCTTCATGAATAGCCGTCAGCACCGCGGCTAACTCGTGCGGGTCATGGGTGATGGGGGCCAAGTCCCAGGTATACTCGTCATAGTCCGGGTAGCTGGATGGGATGGCTGCCACCTCGGCCCGCAGGGCTTCTTCGAGAGCCTGGTAGTCGGCCTCTGCGCCCAGAATGTCCTCGTCCTCGGCGGTGTAGGAGGTGGTCCAGACCGTGCCCATCCCGCCCGGAAAGAACACCGAGCAGGACGTGATAAAGCAAAAGATCACCAGGATCAGCAGCACCAGCACCCCGCCCATCAGGAGCATGTGGGCGTGGGTAGAGGCAAACTGCGCCGCTTTGGCCGCGGCGGCTTTGGCCTTCTTGGTGGCGGCGCTGCGGGCGGTGTTGGCCGCGCTGCCGCTCATCTTGCTTCCGGTTTTTCTGGCGTAATAGCTGGCCTTGATCTGCTGCCGCTGCTTCCAGCGGGAGATGGGATTGGATGTGGGCTGCACGGCCTGCTGCTTGCGCCGCAGCGCCTGGATGTTGGCCTTATCGGCGGCTTTGTCCAGCCTTTCGGCCTTCTTGTAGGCTTTTAGTTTCTTGCTGTACTTGCCGTCCTTCAGCTTTTTGACCGCGCCCTCGGCCAGGCGTTCCCCCTCGTGGGCGGCCTGCACACCGGCGTTTTCATCCTGATTCTGCTTGTCCACCTGACGGTGTGCTTCGCCGCCCAGCAGCGTCTCTGCGCCCGGCTTGCGGCGCTTGGGTTTGGCGATCTCCTCCCCAAATTCCGCCTTGCCGAAACGGAGCTGGGCGCTTCGCTCTTTGGCCTTGTCGGTGTCCATCTTGAGGCCCCGCTTGGGCGGGGCGCGGGTGGAAAGTTTCGCCTTGGCCTTGTCGGCCTGGTCGGCGGCGCGGGCCGCCTTTTTGGCTGCGCGGCGGATGTTCGGGTTTGCCAGTTCTTCCTCGGTGAAGGTCAGACAGGTGGTTTTCCGTTTCATCCGGCATCACCCGTGCCGTCCGAGAACTTGGTAGTCATGATTTTGTAGAGTTCGGTGTCCTGGGGGAACCGGTCCACAAAGGGCAAGATCACGTTGCCATAGAACAGCAACCCTTCGCCCTCGCCCGAGTGGGTCACATAGGACAGCTGGTGAGGCGAGATATTGAGCTGCTTTGCCAGAATTTGCCGGTCGCCAGCGGCCTGGTTGAGCATGAGGATGAAGTCAGAGTTCTCAAAAATATTCGACACTTCGTGAGAAGCCAACAGGTCCTTGACGTTCTGGGTGATACCGGTGGGCGCGCCGCCCCACTTGCGGAAGCGCTTCCAGATCTCCACCGAGTAGGCCGCGGTCTGTTCCTCCCGCAGGAGGAGGTGGAATTCGTCTATAAAAAATCGGGTCGTTTTTCCAGCGTAACGGTTCGTAGTTACACGGCCCCAAACGGCATCCTGTACCACCAGCATCCCGATCTTCTTGAGCTGCTTGCCCAGCTCCCGAATGTCGTAGCAGACAAAGCGGTTGTCGATGTCCACGTTGGTCCGATGGTTGAACAGGTTCAGGCTGCCCTTGACGTAGATTTCCAGGGCCGTGGCGACATGGTGAGCCTCCTTTTCCTCCTGCTCCAAGAGGGCCTTGTAGAGGTCCTCCAGCAGCGGCATTTTCTCGGGCCGCGGGTCCTGAAAGTACGCCTGGTAAATTTGATGCACACAGCGGTCGATGACGGTTTTCTCGACGGGAAGCAACCCCTCCTTGCCGCCCACCACCAGCTCGCACAGCGAGAGGATGAAATCCGATTTCAGCGCAATCGGGTTATCTTCTTCACTGTAATTGCTGTTGATGTCCATGGGGTTGATAAATTGGGTGCTGGTAGGCGAGATTTTGATAACCTGACCATGCAGACGCTCCACCAGGGCCGCGTACTCTGCCTCGGGATCACAGACGATGATATCATCGTCTGTGGAGAGGAAAGCGTTGGTGATTTCCCGCTTTGCTGCGAAAGATTTCCCGCTTCCGGGCGTGCCCAAAATCAGGCCGTTGGGGTTTTTGAGCCGCTTGCGGTCCACCATGATGAGGTTGTTGGAGAGAGCATTGAGGCCGTAGTAGAGTGCGCCGGGCCCGGCCTGGAACAGCTCCTGTGTCGTAAATGGAATAAAGATGGCGGTGGAACTGGTGGTCAGCGCCCGCTCGGTCTCCACCAGGTTGTGGGCCAGGGGCAGGCTGGACATGAGGCCCTGTTCCTGCTGCCAGTCCAGGCGGATGAGCTGGCAGTTGTGCTTCTGGGCGATGCTGGCCGCCTGGAACACGTTGGTTTCCAGTTCCTGGGGTGTGCGCCCAGTGTTGAACACAAGGAAGGTCAGCAGAAACATCCGCTCGTTCTGGCTTTGCAGCTCCTTCAAGAGGTTCTTGGCGTCCCGGCCATAGGTCGCCAAATCCGACGGCAGAATGTCGATATCATAGCCCGCACGGACGGCTTTCTTCTGCTCCTCGATCGTGTTGCGGTCCAGCTCGGTGATGGTGCGCTTCACCGTCTTGATGGCCTTGTTCTGGTCTACCGAGTGGATGTGCATAGTGACGATCTGGCTGGATTCTATGCCCAAAAAGTCCTTGAGCAGTTGGTCGCTGAGGTCGGACGCCGTGATGGACAAAAAGCTCATGGCCCCATGCAGGCCGCCCACCTGACAGGTGCGGGTGTTGAAGGCAAAAGCACTCGGCGCGATAAAGTCCTTGGCAGAAAGGCCCGACTTGGGCAACTCTTTCCAGTCGAAACGGAACTTGCTTTCGCCGTCCATGTGGAACAGGTCGTGCATGAGGCGCAGCCGTTCCCAGCCGTTCAGGACGCGGGCCGCCGCGCCAAGGCGGCGGAAGTTGTTGAGAATATCGTTCTGCAAATGGTCCAGCCGGGGCTTGGCCTGCCGCATGGACGCCGCCTCGATGCCAAAAGTCAGGTATTTGGTTTTGGTCAGACCGTTGTTGCCCTGGGCCAGCTGAGTCTTCAGCATCTGGCTGTACTCAGCCCGGATGTCGTCGAAACCGTCCTTCTGGGGCGGAATGCGGATGCTGCGCTCAAAGCTCTCGGCGTCGGCGGCCATGTTGACGAAGGAAA
>ERZ1643249.4374-NODE-4374-length-11877-cov-6.090509_pt1 | contig 11877 bp, 14 predicted proteins | sample MGYA00579263_ERZ1643249 | MGnify/ENA primary metagenome ERZ1643249 (study PRJEB29033, sample SAMEA4952264) | chicken gut metagenome | biome: Broiler Chicken; feature: Gastrointestinal Tract; material: Caecum | place: Ireland | collected 2018 | study: Broiler...
AAATGAAAGGAGAAAAAGCGGATGCTGCTCAGACAGATGAAATATTTTGCGGCCGTCGTTGAATGCGGGAGCTTTACAGAGGCGGCAGAGCAGTGCTATATTTCCCAGTCAGCCATTTCCCAGCAGATCCGAACGCTGGAAAAGGAGCTGGGCGTGGAACTGCTTCACAGGGGGAACCGTAAGTTTACGGTGACTGCGGCGGGCGAATATTTTTATTCCCAGTGCAGGGCGGTTCTGGCTCAGGTGGAGGAGCTGGTGCAGGAGACAAGGCGGCTTGGAACCGATCGGGAGCTTCAGCTTCGTATCGGGTATCTGCGGTGCTATAGCGGACTGGAGCTGCACCAGGCAGTTGCGGAATTTTCCAAAATATATCCGGAGGTTTCCATTCACATTGTGGACGGTACGCACGAAGAGCTGTATGATTTGCTGCGCTCCGGAGAGGTCGATTTGATCCTGAGCGATCAGCGGAGGGCCTTTTCTGATACCTATGTCAATTTTGAACTGACCCAGTGCGGCTGCTGCGCGGAGATCTCCCGGAGCAATCCTCTGAGCGGAAAGAAATTCGTCCGGCTGGAGGAGTTAAAGCGGCTGCCCTGTATCCTTATCTCTTCCCGGGACCAGCAGGACGCAGAACAGGAATACTACCAGCATACGCTTGGATTTGGCGGGAATTATCTGTTTGCGGACAGCTTGGAAAAGGGAAGGCTGCTTGTGGTCAGCGGCAGGGGCTTTCTGCCCATAGAAAGCGTGGGAACTCTGCCGCCTGCCGGAGATTTCATCTGCAGGCTTCCGATTTGTCAGGGAGAGCGTCAGTTTATGCGCAATTACTGTGCTTTCTGGCGGAAGGAGCAGGCGAATTATTATATCGAAGAGTTTGCAGATACGCTCAAAAAGCTTTTGGAAAAACGAAAAAACGGATAACCGCAAAGTATCCCCGGCGGAACTCCTGCACTTTGGCAGCGTGAGTATTCCGCCAGGGATACTTTTTTCTTTCTACATCTGTTCCATGAACGCGTTCAGACTGCCGCATAAGCAAAACTTATCCGAAACAAAAGAAATCCAGATTGAAAGGCAGTACCCCAAGCCCTAAAATAAAGCCAGAAAGAAAGCCAGAAAGAAAACCAGGCAAACAGGAAAGGAAGGTTATCATATGAAAGACGTAATGCTTTTAACCGGGGCGGGACAGATTGGCATGGCCATCGCACGGCGCATGGGATATGGAATGAAAATCGTGATAGGGGACAAAAAAGCAGAACATGCAGAGACTGTTTCCAGAATGATGAATGAAGCGGGATTCGATACGAAGGCGGTGGAGATGGACCTGTCCTCCCGGGAATCGATTCAGAGCATGATTGCCGAAGGGCAGAAATACGGGCCGGTTGCGATGCTGGTAAACGCAGCAGGCGTGTCGCCGAGCCAGGCTCCGGTCGAGGCGATTCTGAAGGTGGATTTATATGGCACTGCTGTACTCCTGGAAGAGGTGGGAAAGGTGATTGCTCCGGGCGGTGTGGGCGTGACCATTTCCAGCCAGTCTGGCCACAGGATGCCGGCGCTCACGCCGGAAGAGGACGAGCAGCTTGCCTGTACGCCGCCGGAAGAGCTCCTGAAGCTTTCCATCCTTCAGCTCGAAAATATCCGGGATACGCTTCACGCATACCAGCTGGCCAAGCGCTGCAATGAGAAGCGCGTGATGGCGGAGTCGGTGAAATGGGGGAAGAAAGGCGCCCGCATTAATTCGATTTCTCCGGGTATTATCGTTACGCCTCTGGCGCTGGACGAGTTCAACGGTCCCCGGGGAGACTTTTACAGGAATATGTTTGCCAAATGTCCGGCGGGACGCCCCGGCACTGCGGATGAGGTGGCGAATGTGGCGGAGCTGCTGATGAGCCGGAAGGGCGCTTTTATTACCGGAGCAGATTTCCTGATCGACGGCGGCGCCACGGCTTCCTATTTTTATGGCCCGCTGAAGCCGGAAGCCTGAAGCTGGCCAGCCTGCTCTATTTGATAAGAAAAAGACCGAAGACGCAGACACCTATGCCGATGAGCTGCCGGAGCGAGAGACTTTCTTTGTACAGGAAAAAGCCCACGAAAACCAGTACGCAGGCAAGGGCAATATTTGCCACAAGCGAGGCGGTATTTACCGTCCAGCCGGCGCGGTAGACGTGGATATAGCCGAATTCCAGAGCGACCACGCTGATTCCCAGGGCAATGGAAGTCCAGTTCAGCTTTGACAGCTCGGCAGTGAACTTCTGGTGTCCGCCCTGCAGCAGGTACAAAAGGATGGCGCAGATGCCTGCGATCAGATAGGTGACTGCGAGAGAAAGAAAGGCATTGGCGCCTGCGGGCGTGGATTTGGTTGAAATGTTATAGACGACGTTTGCAAGGACCACCAGGGCAATGGGCCAGATGTAATGAATCATGGGGATACCTCCTGTTGTCTGTAAAAGGGTGGGCAATAAAAGACAGCCAGACATCAGCCTGACTGCCGGTAGGTGCTCACCCGTGGAATTCTGCGGGGCAGAATCCCAATTTCTTTTTTCACTCTCAAAATACAGAACGATTATAAGGCAGAATCCGTCGGGACGCAAGGGGAAAATAACTTCGCACCTTTTTTTAGATGATTCTGCCATTTTCTTTTTCTATAATAGACTCATAACAAAGGCACAACGAAGAGGGAAGGAGAAAAAAAAGAATGTTTATACTGCAGAATGAAACGGGACGATACCCCTTAAAAATATGGCTGGAAAATGAGAAAGAGCTGGAGGCTTCCTGCAGAGAGCAGGCGTATCATCTGACAGAGCTTCCTTTCCTGAGAGGCTGGGTCTGCCTGATGCCGGATACCCATGCGGGAATGGGAATGCCCATAGGAGGCGTGATTGCGGCAAAGGACGTCATAATCCCCAATGCGGTGGGCGTGGATATTGGCTGCGGCATGGCTTATGTGAAGACGAATATTCCTGTGACGGTCCTGAAGGAGACCATGACAGGCAGCGGAAATCTGGTACAGGGGATCGTGGGAGACATTCTCCGGAATATTCCCGCAGGCTTTGCCCATCACAAGACAGCGATGCCCTGCTATACGCTGGACAGGGCGATGGAGGAATTTTCCCTTTATGAAGAGAACGGAGAGCTTCTGGGACAGCTGGAAGCGGGATATTTTCAGATTGGGACACTGGGCGGCGGGAATCATTTCATCGAGCTTCAGGAAGATGAGGAAGGGCTGCTGTCTGTGATGATTCATTCCGGGAGCCGTCATTTTGGAAAGGCAGTCTGCGATTATTTCCACCAGAAAGCGAGAGAGCAGAACAGGCGCTGGTACAGCCAGGTTCCGGATGAGTACCGGCTGGCCTTCCTGCCCACAGATACGCCGGAGGGACGTCAGTATCTGAACTGGATGAACCTTTCCATGGAATTTGCCCGCGAGAACCGGGAGAAGATGATGCTGGTGGTGAAAGCCGTGCTGGAGAAGTGGATAGGCAGATACACGGAGCTTACCCTGGAATACCAGGAGGAGATCAACTGCCACCACAACTACGCGGCGCTGGAGCTGCACTGCGGGGAAAAGGTGTGGGTACACCGCAAAGGAGCCGTCCGCGCCGGAAAAGACGAGCTGACAGTGATTCCCGGGGCCATGGGTTCTTACAGCTATGTGGTGCGGGGCCTTGGAAATCCGGAGAGCTTCTGCTCTTCCTCCCATGGAGCGGGCAGGGCTTATTCCCGGAAGGGCGCCATGGATGCCTTCACCTGTGAAGAGGTCATGGTAGATCTGAAGGACCGGGGCGTGGTTCTTGGAAAGAAGAACAAAAAAGATGTGGCAGAAGAGAGCCGGTTTGCCTATAAAGACATTGACCGCGTGATGGAAAACCAGAAAGATCTGGTGGTTCCGGTCCGCCGGCTTTCCACCATCGGCGTGGTCAAGGGATGATATGGCATACCCTTGAAAGGACGTGTTCGAAGAACATGGGAAATGCTTTCTTCCGGAGCAAAGGACTCCGGTGGAAATAGATTCCGCTTTTTTCCCGGGGCTTCAGGCTTTCTGCCTGGGCGGTGCCGCGGTCTGGTAGGCCGCCGGTATGCCGAAAACGGCGGAGAAACAACGGTGTTACGGAGGTTCGAATCCTCCCCTGTGAGAGACAGGTAGCTTAGTGGTAAAGCGATCGTCAAAATTGGAACAGACGGTTCAAATCCGTCACCAGTGCACCTGTAAAGTGCAGTTTATGGCGGGAGTATGTGTTCAGGGCGGTTCCCCGGGGACTGGCGAAAAAAGCCGGGAAGCTTATGCAGAATGGCTTTTCAGCCAGAGACCCGGCCTGCGGAAAAGGCAGCACAGAGCCGGGAACCGGCGCGGAAGAGAAGAGACAGCGCTTCGCTTTTTGGGAAGCGGAAGGGCCCTCTCTTTTCCAAAGCGCCGGAAGGCTTTTGTCCCCGTTTTCGGGGTGGGAAAGCCCGGACGCGCTTCCATGAAAAAGGAGAGAAGAACATGAAGTATGTAATTAAGACGCAGGAATGCGGTTATCTTTTCAAAAACGGGATTCTGAAGAAAATCCTGTTTGCAGGAAAATACAGAATCCTTTCGATGTCTGGATGGGAGCTGAAGATCACGGAAATGACGGGAAAGGTGGATACGAAGGGGCTTCCGGCAGAAATTCTGATGGAGCAGCCGGAATTTGCCTCCCGCGTAGTCCGGGTTCAGATTCCGGATGACTGTATCGGTTTTCACCTGGTAAACGGAGTCTATAGGCAGGTCATCATGGAAGGAGAAGCGCTCTACTGGAATGTGTTTGAGAAGAACGAAATCCGTCTTGTCAATGTGACGGGAACGGAGATGACGGAGGAGCAGGTCCCGGCCATGTACCGCCATCTGATTCCGGTGCGCCTTTATAAGCGGTTTTCCGTCGGTGAGGGGGAGACAGGGCTTCTGTACATAGACGGAAAGTTTGAAAAGCAGCTTTCCTCCGGGACGTATTTCTATTGGATCTACGCCCATGAGGTCAGCATGAAACTCTACAGCCTGAAGGTACAGCAGCTTGAGATCTCCGGCCAGGAGATCCTGACCTCAGATAAGGTGGGCGTCCGCCTGAACATTCTGTGCAGCTACCGCATCACAAGGCCGCTGGAGCTGATGCAGAAAACCGACAATGTGGCAAATCTTCTGTATACACGGATTCAATTGCTGGCCAGAGAGTATATCGGCGGCTTCCGTCTGGATGAGCTGCTTGCGCAGAAAGAAGAGATCGGGCGCTTCCTGATGAAGCAGATTCAGGGAACGCAGGAAGAATACTGTGTGGAGATCCTGCATACAGGCATCAAGGATATCATCCTGCCCGGCGAGATTCGTGACATTATGAATACGGTGCTGGTGGCGGAGAAGAAAGCACAGGCCAACGTGATCATGCGAAGAGAGGAGGTGGCCTCCACCAGAAGCCTTTTGAACACGGCAAAACTGATGGAAGAGAACAAGGTCCTCTACCGCTTAAAGGAGCTGGAGTACCTGGAGCGCATCTGCGACCGGGTAGGCTCCATATCCTTAAGCGGCGCAGGAAATATTCTGGGGCAGCTGGCTGCGCTGGCGCTGCCGAAGGATTAAAACTCTCAGAATCCTTCTGGCCGAAATTTTACTGTTGAGAAAATTCTTCATTAATGGTAAACTGGAAAAAACGTCGAAAGACGTTTAGTAAAGGCTGGAGGAAAGATAAGATGAAGAAACTGATGGTAAAAAAAGGATCTACCTGTATGGCATGTCTGGAGTGCGTCAGAGCCTGCTCTGAAAGCTTCTATAAGGAATTTGATCCGGACAAATCCTGCATTCAGATTGTAGAGAAGAAGAGTGTGCGTCCGCTGGCATGTCCCCAGTGCGGAAAGTGCGCGGAGGCCTGCGAGGCCGGCGCGATCAAGCAGAACGCAAAGGGCGTATACATGGTAAATAAAAAGCTGTGTACCGGCTGCGGAAAGTGCGTGGAGGCCTGTCCGTTCGGACTGATGGTAAAGGCGGAAAGCTCCCCCACCGCTTCCAAGTGCATCGCCTGCGGCATCTGTGCGAAAGCCTGCCCGATGGATGTGCTGGAGGTTGTAGAGTCATAAAAAACGCGGGAGAAATTTTTTGATTCCGCAGATACAGGGATGCTTCGGAAAACCGGGGCATCCCTTTTTTAACGGGGGCTTTTCGCTACTATACAGAAAACGGTCTGTGTGCTATGATAAAAAAGGCACAGGTATCCTTTTCCGGTATGCCTGAGCCTGGAGTTTCATTCAAAAAGAAGGAGTGAACATCATGCAGATTTACATTATCCGCCATGGAGAGACCGACTGGAACACAAAACGTCTTCTCCAGGGCGCGACAGATATTCCCCTGAACCAGAATGGGATTGAGGCCGCGCGTCTGACCGCGGAAGCGCTGAAGGAGATTCCCTTTGATGAGATCTATACCAGTCCCCTGCAGCGGGCTGTTCAGACGGCGGAAATTATGCGCGGGGACCGCAGAATTCCGATTATCAAAGATGAGAGACTGAAAGAAATCAGCTTCGGTCCTTATGAAGGACTTTGCTGCGGGAAAGAAGGCTACAGCATACCTGATCCGGAGTTTGTGAATTTTTTTCAGAATCCGGCTCATTACAATCCGCCGGAGGGCGGAGAGTCTATCGCCCAGCTCTGTGTGCGGACTACGGATTTCCTGACGGAGCTGATTGAAAATCCGGACAACCGGGAGAAAACCATCCTCCTTTCCGGCCATGGCGCCTGTGTCAAAGGGCTTTTATCCAGTCTGCTGATTACGGATTTGAAGGATTTCTGGAAAGGCGGCGTACATAAGAACTGCGGTGTCTCCATTGTTGAGGTAAAGGACGGAAAGGCCCGGGTTCTGCAGGAGAATGTGATTTATTATGACGAGAAAAGAAGTACAAAATATATCGAATAACCGGCCTGAAATGATGAGAAAAATGTATTATCAGTCGCCTGTGGGAAGGCTGGAGCTGACGGCTGACGAAAAGGGACTCTGCAGCCTTGCTTTCGGGGAGACAGAGCAGTACGCGGAGGTCCAGGAGGAGGAGACGCCTTTTCTGAAATCCGTCTGCGGACAGCTTCAGGAGTATTTTGCGGGAAAACGGAAGAAGTTTGAGGTGCAGCTTTCTCTTCATGGAACGGATTTTCAGCTTCGGGACTGGCAGGCGCTTTTACGGATTCCTTATGGGGAGACGAGAAGCTATGGAGAGATCGCCCGGCAGATCGGATGCCCCAGGGGCAGCAGGGCAGTGGGGATGGCCAACCGGAACAATCCGGTTGCGATTATCGTTCCCTGCCACCGGGTGATTGGCTCAGACGGAAGCCTGACCGGCTATATGGGAAAGAACAAATCCCTGGATATCAAGGAATATCTTTTAAAGCTGGAAGGAGCGCTGTAAAGCGGAAGAACAATGGAGCGGAATATGGAAAAACAGAACACAGAAAAACAGAATACAGGAGTGCCGGGCTTGACAGAACGGCTCCGGGAGCTGTCAGATTTGAAATACCGGGATTTTCACAGTAAACTGCTGCCGGGAACGGAGAATGTGATGGGTGTGCGCACACCGGAACTCCGGAAGCTGGCAAAGGAGATCATAAAAGGTGACTGGGAAACCTTTCTGGAGGAAAATGACCGCGCCTGGTATGAAAATGATATTCTTCAGGGACTGGTGACTGCCGGAGCAAAGATGACGCCGGAAGAACGCCTGCGCCGCGTGCGGGCATTTCTGCCGAGAATTGAAAACTGGGCAGTCTGTGATATTTTCTGCGGCTCCTTAAAGGACGCGGAAAAGTATCCGGAGCTCTACTGGGAGTTTCTAAAGCCTTATGTTCAGTCGGAGAAGCCCTATGAGATCCGTTTTGCGGTGGTAATGCTGTTAAGCCATTTTGTAAAGAAAGAATATCTGCAGGACGCGTTTGCGTATTTTGACGGGATTCATATGGATCATTACTATGTGCGTATGGCGGTGGCCTGGGCGGTCTCCGTATATTTTGTACATTTTCCGGAAGAGACATATCAGTATCTGAGGGAGAATCGGCTGGATGACTGGACCTATAACAAAGCCCTGCAGAAAATCACAGAATCATACCGGGTAAGTCCGGAAACAAAAGGACAGATTCGCGCGATGAAACGGAAGAAAAGTGGAAATCATATGGACGGGAGGGGTCAGATATGAAAAGAAGGATTGCGGCAGGCATCATGGGACTCTGTTTTGTACTGACTGCGTCAGGCTGCATGCTTCGGAGCGGTATCAGTTCGGAAGAGCTGGAGGCGGAAACGACAGAAATTGAGGAATCGGCGGAAACAGCAGGAACGGCAGGAAATGGGACGGATGGGGCGCTGACAGCAGAGGACCCGGAAAGTCCGAATGGAGTGGAGGAGGAATACTATCTGTCGGAATCTATCCCGGCCGAGAACTTTGCCTATACCATAGAACCCAGCCCGGAACAGGGAGATCAGATTTTTACGGTGCAGAACATATCAGAGCAGGATTACAGCTATATTCAGGCGGATATGCTTTTTTACGATGGAAATGATCAGATTGTAGATTATTATTCCGGCTTGTATCTGTACAATCTGTTTGCCGGAAGCGAGCAGATCCTACGTTTTGCGCCCAGCCTGACATCGGAACAGTATGATCATGTGGAAGTACTGTTTTCCGGCGATCGGATGGCGGATGAAAAGACTGCCGATCCTGCAGGAATCCGGATTGAGGAGCAGGCAAGGCTTGCGGATAACCGGATTGTGGCAAAATGTGTCAACGATACGGGAGAAGACATTTCCACGGCTTCTTTCCAGATAGATTATTATAAAGGAGAGAAGAAGGTGGCTACGAACTATACGGAGGCCAGTATGCTGGTGAAAGACAGGGTGTTCGTGGTTTCCTTTGAGGCTCCGTCGGACGGCTGGTATGAGCCTCTTCCGGATGACTATTTCGACAGCTGGGAGATCACAGTTGTAAGAGCTGCGGCGTTTGCGGCAGAATAGCATCTGCTGTGTCTGCTGCAGACTGTTTTGCGCAGTTTGAAGACAGCTTCATTGCATGGACATAAATTTGACATCTGTACTGCCATGTTATATAATGAGAAAAAAAGATTAGTTATGACTAACTATATAAAAAGGAGAAACGGACAGATGACGGGAACAGTTATAAGAGGAATTATGATTCCGTTTTTAGGGACTTCACTGGGGGCGGCCATGGTATTTTTCATGAAGCGTGCCCTTCACGAAATGGTGCACCGGGCGCTGACAGGTTTTGCGGCGGGCGTCATGGTGGCAGCTTCTATCTGGAGCCTTCTGATTCCGGCCATGGATCAGGCTGCGGATATGGGAAGCTGGGCCTTTGTGCCGGCAGCAGCGGGTTTCTGGATCGGAATCCTGTTTCTGCTGCTCCTTGATCATGTGATTCCCCATCTCCATATGAACAGCAGTGAATGTGAGGGCCCCAGATGCCATCTGCAGAGAACAACCATGCTGGTGCTGGCTGTGACTCTTCACAATCTTCCGGAAGGAATGGCGGTGGGAGTCGTCTACGCAGGCATGGCGGAAGGCAATGCGTATATTACGGCCGCGGGAGCCCTAGCGCTTTCCCTGGGAATCGCCATTCAGAATTTCCCTGAGGGAGCTATCATTTCCATGCCTCTCCGCTCGGAGGGAGTGGGAAAGACGAGGGCTTTTCTGTATGGCGTGCTTTCCGGGATCGTGGAGCCCATCGGAGCTCTTGCTACGATTCTGGCAGCTTCTGTAGTGCTGCCGGCTCTGCCCTATCTGTTAAGTTTTGCCGCAGGCGCCATGATGTATGTGGTAGTGGAGGAGCTGATCCCGGAGATGTCATCCGGGAAACATTCCAATATCGGAACAGTTTTCTTTGCGCTTGGCTTTACGCTGATGATGACGCTGGATGTGGCCCTGGGATAGATACTTTAGTGCGCCAGTTCCGGTTTTGCTTTATATCTGCGTTATGTCTGCTTTATATATGAGTCGCGGCCGGAGTGTTCTGCGGCCGCCGCTTTTTCGAAGAAAGAAAAGAGACGAAAGAGAAGTGCCTGTCCAGCAGTCCGCCGATGGCGCCGATGACCTTTCCCATTGTGAATGAGCTGAACATTCTTCCCATAGAGTCTCCTGCCAGTGAGCGGAGTTTTTATATGATTCATGACAATCTTGTTTTTATGTCTCCGGCAGTTCAGGATTTCCGGCAGTATGTGCTGGAGAAGTGCAGACTTTGAGTACGGATGGAAAATAATTCCGGGGCAGCCGCTCAAGCGCGGCTGCCCCGGAATTCTGAATACGCCTTGCGGCGCTGCCGGATAGATGCCCCGAAGGACAGAAAACCAGACTCAGATCTCATTGAATACGTATTTGTAGGTGACAGCGCCCAGAGCCAGCGTATATTTGATTCCGCCGCCCTCCATCTCTTCTTTGACAGCCCGGTCAAAATCTTTCGGGTGCCTGCTCTTTACGTAAGCTTCAATATCGTCCAGCTCCATCTCAGAGATAGTAGTCTGGGGAACATTGCTGCCACCGCAGGCATTGGTGATTTCCTGGATTACCTCATATTCTTTCATTTTATTCCGACCTCCGTTCTTTCTATAATCAGTATGCGTCCTGAAACGAAAAACGATACCTGTATCTATATTGTACTCCTAAAAATCTAAAAATCAAAGTATTTTCCGACGACTGTAATAAACGAAATATTTTTGTAATAGTCATGTAAAAATTAAGAAATATTTAAGAAAGATGTAAAGGGAATGAAAGCTTGCGGATTTATAATAAAATCGAAATAAAAAAGGAAGAAATCCCAGCGGAAAAATCGTTTTATTTTAAAAGGATGTTGACAGGCGGGCAGGCAGGAGCCCGGAATGAGGAAGGAATATGCATAAGATATTAATTGTAGAACAGGACAGGGCTTTAAATAACGGCATCGCGCTGGCACTGAAGGCGGAGAGCTATCTGTTTCTGCAGGCATTCGGATTGAAGGAAGCAGATGAACTTTTGAAAAAACAAAAGGTAGAGCTTGTCATTCTCGATCTGAATCTGCCGGACGGAGACGAGGTGGAATTTTTAAAGAATATTAAAGAGACATACCATATTCCGGTGGTGATTCTGACGGGCCGGGACATGGAGAAGGATGCGGCGGCGGGCCTGGAATCGGGAGCCGACGACTATATCACGAAGCCCTTCAGTCTGATGGCGCTGCGGGCCAGGGTGAACAATCAGATTCGAAAGACGAGAAGCAGCAGGCTGCAGGTCTATCAGTCCAGAGACTTTTACTTTTCTTTTCAGCGGATGGAATTTTCAAAAGGAGACCGGAAGGTGGATCTGAGCAGGACAGAGCAGAAGCTGCTGCAGCTTCTCGTGGAGAACCGGGGACTGACGCTTTCAAGAAATGAGCTCGTCGAGCGGATTTGGGCGGACAGTACCCAGTATGCGGATGAGAATGCCCTTACCGTGCTCGTGAAGCGTCTGCGGGATAAGCTGGAGGACAATCCGGGCGCTCCCCGTTATATCAAGACAGTATATGGGATTGGATATACCTGGGCGGACGGACGGGAACGCCTGAGCGCGGGAGCTGGCCGCGGGTAGTAAGAGCGTCCTTTAGAGGAGTACGCAGCAGCTGCAGAGCTGCATAAAAAATGAGCTATAAAAATGTGCTATAAAAATGTGAAAATTACCAGAAAAAAGTACTTGATCTTTCTGAAAAAATGTATTAGAATACACTTTGTTTCAGAACATAATAGTAGAATAAGATCATCGGAGGACGAACCATCGCAATGGTTCCCAGGATAGCGGACTTGGAGGATGTGCCTGCACATCCATCCAGAAGAAGCTGTCTGGCTGTCGAGAAGATGTCGGGTGCGCCCGGTTATTGTCAGGATAAC
>ERZ1643249.4375-NODE-4375-length-11876-cov-6.431774_pt1 | contig 11876 bp, 16 predicted proteins | sample MGYA00579263_ERZ1643249 | MGnify/ENA primary metagenome ERZ1643249 (study PRJEB29033, sample SAMEA4952264) | chicken gut metagenome | biome: Broiler Chicken; feature: Gastrointestinal Tract; material: Caecum | place: Ireland | collected 2018 | study: Broiler...
ATTTTATGATATAAATAAGAAAAATATGAAATTTGCAACGCTCCGTTGCAAATTTAGAAAAAAGGAAATGCCAATATGATAGTAGAAAAAATAAAAATGAAAAATTTTAAAAAATTTGAAGGGATAAAAGAAATAAAATTCAATGAAGATATAAATATACTAATAGGAGATAATGAAGCTGGTAAAAGTACAGTACTATTAGCTTTAGATATTGTTTTTAGTGGTAGTTTTAGTAAAGTAGATTCCATTGGAATTGATAATTTATTTAATGTTAATGTAATTAATAAATTTTTGGAAGGTGATAGGAGTTATTCAAATTTACCAGAACTACACATAGAAGTATTTATAAAAGATACAGGTATTTCTGATTTAAATGGAGAAGACTATATTGAAAGCAGTAATATTGAACATGATGGGGTAAAGTTTTCATGTATTCCTAATGAAGATTACTCAAAAGAAATAGTTGAAATATTAGCTAATGAAAATTGTGTTTTTCCATTTGAATATTATATTTGCAATTTTTCAACATTTTGTAATCATCCGTATAATAGTTACAATAAATCTATAAAACATATTTTAATAGATAATTCAAATATTAATAGTGAATATGCAATTAGAGAATATACTACATCTGTATATAAGGCATATACAGATAAGAACATCCAAAATAGCAATAGAAATCTGTACAGACAATATAGAAGTCAATTTGAAAGAAATGTGTTAAAAAATACAAACGATGACTTAAAAAGCATTAGATTTGGATTATCTAATTCTAAAAAGTTAAGTTTTGAAAATAATTTAGCCGTCTATGAAAATGATATAAATATATCAAATAAAGGCACTGGAAAGCAAACAATGATAAAGACACAGTTTGCATTACAGAAACAAATTGACAATATTGATATAATTTTAATTGAAGAACCAGAAAACCATCTAAGCTATGCAAATATGAAAAAATTAATAAATAGCATAATACAAGCGAAAGATAAACAAATTTTTTTAACAACGCATAATAATATGATATGTTCAAGACTTGATTTAAGAAAAATAATTTGTATGAATAGTAATACTGATGAAGCACTAGAATTTAACAGGATAGAAGAAGATACGGCGAAGTTTTTTATTAAATCTCCAAACAATAATATATTAAATTTCATATTATCAAAAAAAGTAATACTAGTTGAAGGGGCAGCTGAATATATATTGATGGAAAAGTTTTTCGAAATGCTAGAACATAAAAAAGTGGAAGATTGTAATATTAATATAATAGCTGTTAATGGATTAAGTTTTGAAAGATATTTGGAAATAGCACAAAAATTAAATATAAAGGTAGCAGTAGTAACAGATAATGACGGAGAGTATAATAAAAAGGTAACAGAAAAATACAAAAGATACAAAGATTTTGATAATATTGAAATTTTTGCTGAAAAAAATGAAGAATTTTATACATTTGAAATATCGTTGTATAACAATAATCTAAAATATCTAAATGATAATAGAATTACAACAAGTATAGATATTAAAAAGTTTATGATTAATAATAAATCTGAAAATGCATATAGGATACTAGAAAAATTAGAAAATACTGAACAAGATTTTGTGATACCACAATATATTTGTGAGGCGATAGAATGGATAAAAAAATAATATTAGCAGTTGCTGGGGCAGGAAAAACAACATTATTACTGAATAAGTTAAATGAAAAAGATAGATTTTTAATAGTGACTTATACAAAAACTAATTATGAAGATTTAAAAAAATCAATAGTAAAAAGATTTTCATATATACCATCTAATATAAAAATATATACATATTTTGTATTTTTATATAGCTTTTGTTTTAAACCTTTTGAGATTAATATATGCCCAACGATTAATTTGAGGACTAAAGGATTAAAATTCAAGAAACCAAAAGATGATTATCATTTAAAAAGTACACAAATATCATACTATATGGAAAAGAAAAGTAAAAAAATGTATTCTAATAGATTAGCTAGATTATGTAATAAAGAAAAAATGTTTTTAAAAATTAAACATAGACTAGAAAAATATTTTGATTATTTTTTTATAGATGAAATCCAAGATCTAGCAGGAAATGATTTTAATTTTGTTAACAACTTAACAAGATGCAATATAAATACTATTTATGTTGGTGATTTTTATCAACACACTTTTGACACAAGTAGAGATGGAAATGTGAATGTAAATTTACACAAAAATATAGATAGATATATAAAATGTTTTAAAGATACTAATAACAATTTAGAAATAGATTTAAATTCCTTGAAAAAAAGTATAAGATGTAAAAAAGAAGTATGTGAATTTATTAGAAATAATTTAAATATAGAAATATATCCATCGGAAGATAAAAGTGTAGTTGTTAAAGAAATAGTGAATCAGAAAGAAATTGACTATGTTATGAATAATGACAATATAATAAAATTATTTTATCAAAATAGTAAATTATATAAAGGAAATGTAGAAAATTGGGGAAATAGTAAAGGCTCTACTTATAATAATGTATGTGTTGTATTGAACCAGAATACATATAATTTATATAAAGAAAATAATTTAAAAGATTTAAAAATGGCAACAAGAAATAAATTATATGTTGCTTGTACTAGAACAAAAAATAATTTGTTTTTTGTAGAAGAAAGAAAATTAATAAAGTACAAAAAGGAGGTTGATTTATGTCAGATATAGAAACTAACCGTATAGAAAACAAAGAGCAACTAAATGAAGATTTTGAACAAGAAGTAATAGCTTTTCTAAATTATAAAGAGGGCGGAATTATTTATGTTGGAATTAGAAAAGATGGACAAGTAGTTGGTGTCGAGGATATTGATAGAATACAGTTACAAATAAAAGATAGAATAAAGAATAATATACAACCATCTACATTAGGATTATTTGATGTTATTGTAGAGAAAATAGAAGAAAAAAATGTAATAAGAGTTGTAATATCAAGCGGTACAGAAAAACCTTACTATTTAAGAAAAAAGGGAAGAACACCAGAAGGATGCTATTTAAGAGTTGGAAGCAGTAAAGAAAGAATGACTTTTGAAATGATTGATAATATGTATGCCAAAAGAGTAAAAAACACATTAAAAGAAATTGAATCCCCAAGGCAAGAATTAACTTTTAATCAATTAAAAATATATTATGAAGGACAAGGTTTACAATTAAATGAAAACTTCTTAAAAAATTTGGATTTATTAACAAGTGATGGGAAATATAATTACAATGCATTTTTACTTGCTGATGAAAATAATGTTTCTATTAAAGTAGTAAAGTATTTGGGAACGGACAAAATGGATTTAGTAAAAAATCAGGAATATGGATATTGTTGTTTAATTACTGCTACACAGAAGGTGCTAGATAGATTAGAAGCTGAAAATACTGTTTATGCTAAAATAGAATATAAAGGAAGAAAAGAAGTGGAAATGATTGATAGTAAAGCATTAAAAGAAGCGGTTATTAATGCTATTGTCCACAATGATTATTCTTATGGTAATTCACCAATAATAGAACTATATTCTGACAGAATTGAAATTACATCTGCAGGAGGTTTACCACAAGAGTTATCTAAAAGTGATTTCTTTAAAGGTGTTACCGCACCAAGAAATAAGGAATTAATAAGAGTCTTTAAGGATGTAGATTTAATTGAAAATATAGGATCCGGAATATTAAGAATTTTGAAAGCTTATGATAAAAGTTGTTTTATTTTTATGGATAATTTTTTAAGGGTTTCATTTAAGTATAGAGAAAATCCATTCAAATATGAAAAAACAACTACCCAAGAAACTACCCAAGAAACTACCCAAGAAAATTATGCAATGTTAAACGAGACACAAATGCACATTATAAAATTGATAAAAGAAAATCCATCAATAACTCAAAAAGAAATAGCAAAAGAATTGGAAATGACAAGAGATGGGGTAAAATATAATATGAATGTTTTAAAAGAGCTGAGCATAATTTCGAGAGAAGGTTCGACTAAAAAAGGAAAATGGAAAATTTTAAAATAAATAATCTAATGAGGTAAATATGGTAAAACAAGAATTATATGATATGTGCAAGAGTATTATATACTTGAATAAACAAAGATATGTTATAATAAAAGATGATATTGAAAACATAATAAGAAACAATATAAAAGAAGATAGATATATCCAAAGAACATTAGATGGAATGCTAGATGTACTACTTTTTTATGAAAATGCAGATACTTTATTATCATTTAAAAAACTTTGCAGATATTATTTTAATATAAATCCACAAGCTACAGTTCGATATATTAGTTATTACAGAGAACAAAATGATTCAGAATAACTACAACCAAAAGAATAGAGAAAAATATTGAAAACAAAAAATGAAAATGTTACAATTATTATGAGGTGAATCAAATGAGAAAAGGATTAGAAAGTGTAAAGCCATTAGATGCAGATGTAGAAAAAGATGGAGCAAAAGAAATAAAATATGACAAAGACAGCTATGATTATTTATTTAGTCCAGAAGAGTTGTTAGAAATGGAAGAAATGTCTAACGGGTATCAACAAATAGACGATGATGATAAAGCAATATTAGATTCAATTAGAGTACCATCAGATGGAATTTCAAAAGCAATAGCAGAAAGTGAAATAAAAGAAAAACCAAGAGAACTATGGAATGCATCAGACTTAGGTAAATATACAATAGGAACACCAACTCAGGAAAAGCAAGGAGCTGAAGGTATAGAGCAAAGTTTGGAACTTACAGGAAAGGAATTTGAGGAGCTTGCTAAGAAGATAGGTATTGATGATGCAGAATTACAGGCGGAATATGAGCGAATGGCAGAAGAACTAGAAGGCATATTTTAAAATCTAACTAAGGAGGAAATAATATGATAGCAGAAAACTATGCTTGTGCATATAAAGAAGTTATTGAAGTATTAAAATATACAAAAAGAGAAGATGTAAATAAAATACCTAAATCTAGGATTTTATTATGGAGAATCAATATGAATAAGGATTATGATTTTAAAATAGACACAACAAAAACATTAGAAAAACAAAACTTGTCAAAAGAAGCAAAAGCAATAATTTCTAATATATTTAAAAAATACTGGGCGACAGATTATCAAAAAGAAAGAATAGAAGCTAAAGAAAAATATGATATAGAACAAATGGAAAAAGAAAAATATCAAAAATACAACCCTGATGATATTTTTAAAAATAGAAAACAAAATATTCAACAAGAAGAAGTAGCAAGTAAAACGGTATCAATGGTCGAATATAGAGAGCCGTTATTCAAAAGAATACTAAATAAAATAAAGAACATATTTAACAAATAATATAGAAAGTATTGTCTTTGACAAATGATATATGTAGTTAAATTATAGAATAATGGGGGAGTAATTTTGAAAAAAATAAATAATGTTCATATAACTTTTTTTAGAATTGGAAATAAATATAATCTTCCACAATATGTTAAATTGGATATGACAGGAAATAAAATGAAATATTATTACAATTATTGTATGGCTGATTTAACTGATGATGAAGAAAAGATAATAACCGAATATATAGAAAGAAACTTCAATAAGGAAAATGGATTTTTTGAATTTGACAAAGAACAATCAGTAAGAATTCCTTTAAATGATGTGGAAAAAAATTATGAAGATATGAATATGCCTTGCCTTTATGTTATTGTAGAATATGATGACGGAAGTAAATTGTTACAAGCTAGTGGAAACTTATTTTTTGAAGATGTACCAAATGTTATTGATTGTTTTTTAAAGTCAATAAAAATTATAATGAATAATCATAAATATGATGAAATTAATTTGGAAAAATCTATGATAGAAATAGCAATATATCTTAGAATGTCAAGAGCAAGTGAAGAACAAAATCTTTATCTTAATGAGTGTATATATTTTTTAAGAGATGAAATATGGGCAAGCCAGGATGGACATCCAATATATCAAATTGATAGAGGAGATCCTATAAATAAGTTATCTAGCTATTTTATAGGTATAAATACTGAACAATATAAACAAGTTATAGAATCAGTTATGCAAAAAATTGGATATTACAGCAAAATAACAGCAGGAATGCCATTAATGGAATTAAGCTCTGAAAAGATGGTGGAGAACTTAGCCTATGAAATAATATATGTAAATAAAGGTACGGAAGAACTAAAAAAAGAGATTAATGTTAATTTATTTGCTAAATATGAATTAGCAGTAAGGTACGAATGTTCTGAAATGTATGAGAAAGCATATAAATTATATGAGGAATTGGCGGAAAAAGGATTTATAAAAGGAATAATAAAAAAGGCAACTTGTTTGTTTTATGGTAGAGGAACAGAAAAAAGTTGTAAAAATGCTTATGAATTGTTAAAGCGTGCAGTACAACAATCAACATATTCGAGTGCAATATTGTTACTTGGTAAAATGTATTATACTGGGCAAGGAACAGAAATAAATTATGATAAGGCTTTTGAATTGTTTTCAGAAATTGGTAACTGGAATTTAGAAGCCAAATATTATTTAGCATATATGCATTTACAAGGATATGGAACTGTAAAAAACGAAGAAAAAGGTATAAGATTAATGAAAGAAACTGCTAGTGAAGGATACTCAAAGGCAATAAATTATTTACAGATAAATAATAAAAATTAGGAGGAAATGATGAAAGAGAAAAAAATTAAAGTTGAATATATAATATCAGGTAAGGGAAAATATGAAAAAACAGAATTAGGAGGAATAAAGGTAGGGGAAAAATTTAATTTAGGAAATGATTCAATGGATACAATAAAAGTCGAAGAAATAAATGATGATTCTTGTGTATTACTATTCAATTGCCACTTTTTAGAAGTTCAACCTGATAGAGGAGAATATATTGATATTATTGAAAAAGATGAGAGAACAAATTTGAATATTCCAAGAAGAGTATATAGAATGACTGTTAAATTGAATGAAGAAATCAGTTTTGAGCCACCTATGCATCCATCTCCAACATATAATATGAAAATTATTTCAATATATGAAGAAGAAAGAACTTTATGGAGATAGTTTGAAAAATAAAAATTAAGATTGTAAGAAGATGGAATGAGGAAAATGAATATAATTACAAAACATTTACAAAAAATATTAAATAGAAATGTATCATATGAAGAACAGTTATTAAAGAAATATGGAAATGCAAACAATTTGAAAAAATATAATCTCAAGATATTATTTATAGCAGATACACATAATTGTTTAAAAAATAATAATGAAACTTTAAAATATATAAAAGCACAAAATAATTATGATTGTTGTATTTTATTAGGAGACCATTCAGCAAGTGATTTAGAGGAAATTTTAAATATAGTTCCTGTTAATAAAATTTATGGTGTATTAGGAAATCATGATAGCTGGGATAAATATGATATATATGGAATAAATAATATAAATGGTAAAGTAATAGAAATAAATGGTGTAAGAATAGCAGGAATAAGTGGAGGATTTAAATATAAAGATTCTAATGATTATGCATTATATACGCACGAAGAGAGTATTGAGATTGCAGATAGAATGGAAAATGCAGATATTTTAATAACACATGATAAAGCATTTACTGAAGATAAACATAATCCTGCACATGATGGATTAAAAGGAATAACAGAATATATATACAAAAATTATATAGCCTTACATATACATGGTCATTTACATGAGGAAAGTGAACAAATATTAAAAAATGGTACAAAAAGTATTTGTTTATATATGGCGAAATTTATGGAATTATAATGTAAATATATTGATAGATTATGATATAGTAAAATAATATCATAATCTATGATGAAATAAAAATAGGTTTAAGATGCAAAAATATTTTGAAAATTATTGCAATACCTAAAAATTTATGTTAAATTATAAACAATAGTTGTAGCAAAAAATTGCCAACTTGTATATACAATTCTTGCAATATATTGCTATAACTACATTTGAAACGGAAATAAGTAACTTTTTTGCGATAGACTTTTCGAAAACGTCTCTCGCAAAGGAGCCATAAAATAGCAGATAAGAAATTATCTGTTATTTTTTTGCTTGTTCGCTAGTTTTTCTATTAGAAATCATATATACTGTAAGCAAGGATGTGAAAATATATGATAAAAATATGTGAAATATGCAATGAAAAATTTGAAACAAAATCTTCTACAAGAATATATTGTTATCATTGTAGTGGGGAATCCACGAGAAATGATAATGCAACAAGAAAGCATCAGAAAACAATATTGAGAAGAAATATGAAAATACAAGCAATTAAATTATTGGGTGGAAAATGTTCTATATGTGGCTATAATAAATGTATAGATGCACTAGAATTTCATCACGAAAATCCAAATGAAAAAGAATTCAAATTAGGTTCAGGAAATACAATGTCATGGAAAGAATATAAGCAAGAAGCTTTAAAATATATTTTAGTATTTTCAAATTGCCATAAAGAGATACATAGTAAATTAGGATACAGGTATAGTGAAAAAATTTAAATTATATAAAAGTGCAAATATTAAAATTGCAATATTATGATGCGATTTATAAAATGTAGATAGTTATTATATATAATATTAAGGATAAAATAATTAAATAATCTAAAAGAATGTATTTAATGGCATTATTAGAAATTGATATGAAAGGAAAATAAAATGATAAGAATTATAATTTTTGATTTAGGAAATGTGATTATAAATTATAATCAAAAACAAATAATCAATAACTTTACTAAAAAAGAAGAAGAAATAAAATACATATATGATGAAATTTTCATGCTCCAGAGTGGAAGTTAATGGATTTAGGAAATATTACTAATGATGAAGTAATACAACTAATCAATGAAAGAAATGAATTTAAATATCAAAAATTAACAGAGGATTTTCTGCATGAATGGTATAAAAAACAACCAATTAACAGAGAGATTGTAGAAATAGCAAAAATATTAAAGAAAAATGGATATAATTTATTTGTTTTATCTAATATGGCTAACTTAACATATGAATATTTAAAAAATGAAGAATTCTTTTCATTATGTACAGGAATCATTATATCAGCACATGAACATTTAATAAAACCAGATGAAAAAGTATTTAAATTACTTTTAGATAGATATAAATTAAATGCAGAAGAATGTTTGTTTATAGATGATGATCCATCAGAAGAAAACTATAAAACGGCTAATAAAATAGGTATAAAAGGTAGAAGAATTGCGCCTAACCAAGCAGAAGATATTAAAAAATTACTATTAGAATTTAACATAAAAATATGAAGCTAATTTGTAGCTTCATATATTTTACAATGTATATAATATATTTTTGATTTGTTCTTTAATCATATTCAAGGCAACTGTATTGTTACCTCCTTCAGGAACAATAATATCAGCATTTTTTTTGCTATATTCAACAAATTGCTCATGCATAGGTTTCACAGTAGAGCAATATTGTTCAATAACAGAATCAATACTTCTTCCACGTTCATTCACATCACGAACAAGTCGTCTAATAAAACGAATATCTGCATCTGTATCAACGAAAATCTTAATATCCATTAAGTTTCTAAGTTTTTCGTTTTCAAAAATAAGAATACCTTCAACAATAATAATTTTCTTTGGTTCAACAAGTACAGTTTCTTTTTCTCTATTATGCTTAACAAAAGAATAAACGGGATGTCTAATAGATTTTCCTTGTTTTAAAAGTTGCAAATGTTTTATTAAAATATCTGTATCAAAAGCAAGAGGATGATCATAGTTTAATTTTTGACGTTCTTCAAAAGTAAGTTCATCATGTTGTTTATAATAAAAATCATGGCAAAGAACTGTAATATCATCTCCAAATTCTTTTTTCAAATTTTCAGCCAAAGTAGTTTTACCAGATCCACTACCACCAGCTATTCCAATGATTATAGGTACCATAATATATCCTTTCACTATATAATTAAATTCTCTATATATTATAAGACATTTTTTGACATATCACAAGTATAAAGTTAAAAATACCTTGAAAAATTGGGATTTATATGGTATTTTTTTATCTATTTACTAGTTTTTATATTAGAAATCATATATAATATAGAAAAGTAAAATAGAAGGAGTATATTATGAATGAGAATGTAGAAGAATATTTAGATTTTGCAAAAGATATTGCCAAATATGCAGGAGAAGTGATGCTAAAATATTTTAGAGATAATAATGGTGCTAGTTATAAAGGAGATAAAACGATTGTAACTTTAGCAGATACAGAAATAAATACATATTTAATCAAACAAGTAAAGGAAAAATATCCTTCTCATTCAGTTGATGGAGAAGAAGAACAATTTGGAAAAAGTGATTATGTATGGGTATGTGATCCTGTTGATGGAACAGCCATGTATGCTAGACATATTCCAGTTGCTGTATTTTCACTTGCTTTAGTTATAAAAGGAGAATCAAAAATAGGAGTAGTATTTGATCCATTTACAAACTCTTTGTATACTGCTATAAAAGGAAAAGGTGCATATAAAAATGGAGAAAAAATTAATGTAAATGATTATAAATTAGAAGATATGAGAACTGTATGTCATTATGATTTATGGGTAGGAGCAGAATATAATATATCTGAAGTGATACAAGAATTAGCAAATAAAACCTATTTTATTGGTCTAGGAAGTATTATTAGAGCCTGTATGTGTGTGGCATCTGGAGATTTTACAGTTGCCATTTTCCCAGGTACAACACATAAAAATTGTGATATCGCAGCAGTAAAAGTAATTGTGGAAGAAGCAGGAGGAATGGTTACAGATTTATTTGGAAATGAACAACCATATGATAAAAGCATTAATGGTGCTGTAATTAGCAATGGAAAAGTACATAATGAAGTGGTTGAAACAATAAAAAAATATTTAGGAGATAAAAGAATTTAAGTATAAATTTTATGGAGGTAAAAATGAAATTTTATTTATCATCATTAAAATTAGGAAATAAAACAGAAGAGTTAAAAAAATGGATAAAAGATCATGATAATAAAATATGTTTAATCCCAAATTCAAGAGATGTGTATCCTGATAGTGAAAGAAAAACAGCAGGCATTCAGGCAGATACTAAGGAATTAGAAAATTTAGGATTCGAGGTTACAATAGTATCACTAAAAGATTATTTTAATAAAAAGGATGAATTGATAAAAAGATTGGAAGAATTTCATGCTTTTTATGTGATTGGAGGAAATGCGTTTGCCTTAAGACAAGCAATGTATTTAAGTGGATTTGATAAATATTTAAAAACAATAGAAAATAATCCAAACTATTTATATATAGGATATAGTGCAGGAATATGTGTATTAGCAGAAGATATGCATGGATTAGAAATGTGTGATGATCCGAATATAAATCCATATGGTATAGACACAATATGGGAAGGATTAGGCTATTTTGATTATCTATTTCTTCCACACTATCAATCAGACCATAAAGAAACAAAATTAATAGATGATTGTGTAACATATTGTGATAAACATAATATTAGATATAAAACACTTCATGATGGAGATGTTATAATAGTGGAATTTGATAAAGGAATAGGAAAAGAGATAGAAAAGGAGTAATCAATGGAACTAAAAGAAGAATTAGCAGATTGTTTTATATATTTACTTAGTATAGCGAATATGAATCATGTAGATATGTTTAAAGCTTTTAAAGAAAAAGAGGAGAAAAATTGTAATAGAACATGGAAATAAAATAATTAATTTAGGGGCAGAAAATGAAACAAGAATTAAAACAAGTTGTAGAGCCAATCGTAAAATGGTATCAAGAGCAAGAAAAAACGTTACCTTGGAAACAAGATAAAGAACCTTATCATATATGGGTTTCAGAAATTATGTTACAAC
>ERZ1643249.4376-NODE-4376-length-11876-cov-4.537010_pt1 | contig 11876 bp, 14 predicted proteins | sample MGYA00579263_ERZ1643249 | MGnify/ENA primary metagenome ERZ1643249 (study PRJEB29033, sample SAMEA4952264) | chicken gut metagenome | biome: Broiler Chicken; feature: Gastrointestinal Tract; material: Caecum | place: Ireland | collected 2018 | study: Broiler...
TACAAATTTTGCAGTCCTTTTTGTCAGGATTGTAGGGGCCGGGTTTCCCGGCCCGCGTTTTTTGCAGACATAATAAGGGGCGAACAGAGTTCGCCCACGCGGCGTTTCGGGAAATCCGGCGGGCGGGGAGACCCCGCCCCTACAAATTTTGCAGTCCTTTTTGTCAGGATTGTAGGGGCCGGGTTTCCCGGCCCGTTTTTTGTTTTGTCTCACATTTACGCCCCACAACCCCCTTCATATGGTATTAAAATGGATGAATGTAGAATGAATTTCTTCCAAAATAAATCCAGAATTTGCCAAAAAGTAAATGATTCAATATAATAAAAAGAAAAAAGCGGTGGGGGTTCTATGAAAGACAAAAAAAGTATATCAATCCGGCTGGAGGGGGATTTGCTGCAAAAGCTGCGTTATGTTGCAAAATGCAATGGCCGCAGCGCAAACGGACATATTGTCTTGATGATTCGCCGCAATGTAACGGAGTTTGAACGGAAAAATGGAGAAATAACGGAGGAAAAACTCCAAAAGGAGGATCTATATGGCTGATTTTTCAAAATATACGGATATGCCCCTGGCGGCGAATGCGGCGGATTTCGCCATGGAGGAATACGACCCGGAAAACCCGGTCATGCCGGAATGCCCCTTTGTGACCAGCTTTTTCCAGGAAGGCAGCTTCTGCGACGAGTGCTATTCCCGGGCTTATGAGGCGAGAAAACAGCTTCTCGATTTGCTTTCTGTCGTAAATTCCGAAATTCTTTCCGCGCAGACGGAGAATCAGTTGGACAGAACGATTCAGCCCTTTATGGAAATGGCGGAATATATGGCCATGAAAATGTTTGAAGCGGGCTGGAAAGCCGCAAAAGCTGAAAAATAAAAAATACCCCTTGACAAAAGGCGGCGGATGTGATAAACTATCTAAGAAACAAACAAGTGGAACAATCCGTTCTCACCCTTCGCCTTTTGTGTTAGATGGGTCGAATACCGATGAAAACCGGCTTTATTGGCGGTTCTTGTGGGCATGGACGGATTCGTTCATGCCTTTTTGATTTGGGTACTGGAGGTGCTTTACCATTAGCAAAAAAGACTCGCTCATCAATGAAGAAATCCGTGAAAAGGAAGTCCGCGTAATTGATGCGGACGGCAGCCAGCTGGGCATTATGCCGACGCGGCAGGCCCTCTCTCTGGCAATCGAAAAGGGCTTGGACCTGGTCGATATCGCGCCCCAGGCTACCCCCCATGTCTGCCGGATCATGGATTACAACAAATTCCGCTATGAGCAGGCCAAACGGGAAAAAGAAGCCCGGAAAAACCAGAAAACCGTGGACATTAAGGAAGTGCGGATGTCTATGAACATCGACACCCACGACTTTGAAACCAAAGCCAACCAGGCGATCAAATTCCTGAAGGGCGGCGACAAGGTGAAGGTATCCGTCCGGTTCCGCGGCCGGGAAATGGCCCACACCGATCTTGGCAAGGCGCTGCTGGACCGCTTTAAAGACGCATGCGCGGAAGTTGGCGTCATTGATAAGCCTGCGAAAATGGAAGGCAGAAGCATGGCCATGTTTATTTCGCCCAAACCCGCCAAGTAATGGCGGCGGCCCCAGAATTGTTTAAAAATCACAAGGAGGATTTCCGATATGCCTAAGATTAAAACTCACAGCGCTTCTAAAAAGCGTTACAGCCTGACCAAAAACGGCCTCGTTAAGCACGGCCATATGGGCAAACGCCACATTCTGACCAAGAAGAGCACCAAGCGCAAACGCAACCTGCGCAAGGGCGCTTATGTGGATAAGACCTGCACCGCAGCCATCAAGAAGCTGCTGCCTTACGCATAAGGACTGGAAATTAGAAGAAGTATCAAGGACACAAGATTTTTGGAGGTAACAGACTATGGCTCGTGTAAAGGGCGCAATGATGACCCGCAAGAGAAGAAATAAAATCCTGAAGCTGGCCAAGGGCTACTGGGGCAGCAAGAGCAAACACTTTAAGATGGCCAAACAGGCCGCGATGAAATCCGGCCAGTACGCTTTCATCGGCCGCCGCCAGAAAAAGCGCGAATTCCGTCAGCTGTGGATTGCCCGTATTTCCGCCGCCTGCAAAGCAAACGGCATGAATTACTCCCAGTTCATGAACGGCCTGAAAAAATCCGGCAGCACTTTGAACCGCAAAATGCTTTCCGAGATTGCCATTCATGACGCCGCCGCTTTCACCGCGCTGGTTGAGCAGGCTAAAAAAGCTTTATAATCTGCTGAATGTCACGCCCCCGGTATGCACAATGCCTGGGGCGTTTGCCGTCTTTGGCCAGAATACCCGGCGCAGATGCAAGGGCTTTGCGGGAAAAAGCCTTTGCATTTGCGGCCAGAAACGAGGTACCAGATGGAAAAAATCGAATCCCGGGATAACGGCCGGGTGAAGGAATACGGGAAAATTGCGTCCTCCCGGAAGCAGCGGGAGGAAAGCGGGCTGTTCGCCATTGAGGGGGTCAAACTGCTGGGGGAGGCCCTCCGCTGCGGCCTTTCGGTGGAGCAGGTCTTTGTCACCGCCCAGTGCTTCAAATCCCACGGGGAGCTTGCCTCCCTGCTGGAAAAATGCCCCCGGGTGTTTGAGATTTCCCGGGGAGTGGAAGAAAAAATTTCCCAGTCCCAATCTCCCCAGGGGGTGTATGCCCTCTGCAAAAGGCTTGACAAACGGGAAAACATGGTTAAAATAGACAGTAACGGCAGTTACCTGGCCCTGTGGGATTTGCAGGACCCCGGAAACGTTGGAACCATCCTCCGGGGCGCCGACGCCATGGGCCTTTCCGGCGTCATTTTGAGCCGGAACTGCTGCGATTTGTACAACCTGAAAACCATCCGCGCCGCTATGGGTTCCCTGTTCCGGGTGCCGGTGCTGGTGACGGATATGGAAAAGTTCCTGGGGGAATCGGGGCTTAAGTCCTATGCCGCCGTGGTTTCGCCGGACGCCCAAAACGCCGCCGGGATGGATTTTTCCGGGGCTGTGGTGGTCATCGGCAACGAGGGCAACGGCCTGTCGGCAGAACAGGCGGCGGCCTGCGATACTCCCATTACCATCCCCATGCGGGGAAACGCGGAGTCCTTGAACGCCGCTATGGCGGCCACCATTTTTATGTGGGAAATGGCCCGCGGGAAAATTATTTAAGGAGGGAACCGGATGAAACGCATTGAAAGCTTCTGCGTCAATCACGATTTGCTGACCCCCGGCTTGTACCTGTCCCGGGTGGACGGGGACGCCGTCACCTACGATCTGCGGATGGTAACGCCCAACGCCGGGACTTATTTGGAAAACGACGGCATCCACACCTTTGAGCATTTATTCGCCACCTTTGTCCGCAATACGGAATATTCGGACCGGGTGATTTATGTGGGGCCTATGGGCTGCCGCACCGGGTTTTATTTTGTGGTGCGGGACAGCATTTCAAAGGAAGAAGTCATCGCCCTTTTGCAAAAGACCATGGAATTTATCGCAGAATATGAGGGGGAAATCCCCGGCGCTTCCCGGATTGAGTGCGGCAATTATTTGGACCACAATCTGGAAAAAGCCAAAAGGTACGCCTCCTCCATGGCTTCGGTGCTGGAAGGCTGGACGCCGGAAAAAATGGCATACCCGGCCTGACTTTTGGGAGAAAGGATGAGGCAGATGGAGGATGCGCTCCGGTATTGGGTATGGCTTTCCCAGTGCTTTCCCTACGGCAGCGATAAACCCTGCGAGCTTCTGGAAAAGGGGGCGACCCCGGAAGAATTGTTTCAAAAGGGAAGGGAATTCCGGGCGTCTTTAGGCGTTTTGCAGCCCCGGGAGCTGAAACGGATGGACGCCGTATCTTTGGATGCGGCAGACCTGATTTTGGAAAAGTGCCGGGAGGAGAGCCTCTGGATTTTGACTTTGGAGGGCGAGCTTTACCCGGAATCTCTGCGCCACATTTACGGCGCGCCCCTGGTGCTCTACGGAAAGGGCCGGAAGGAAGCCCTGTCCGGTTCCCCCTGCCTGACGGTGGTGGGGACCCGGAAATGCAGCGAATACGCCAAATCCGCCGCGGCCAATATCAGCTGCCGCCTTTCCAAAGGGGGAATCACCATCGTCAGCGGCTGCGCCGTGGGCATTGACGAGTACGCCCACCGGGGCGCGGTAAAAGCCGGCGGATGCAGCATCGGCGTTATGGGCTGCGGTTTGGATGTGGACTACCCTGCACCAAACCGGGAGCTGAAGGAGTATATGCTGCTGCGGGGCGGCGCGCTGATTTCCGAATTCCCGCCGGGGACGCAGCCTTTCAGGAAGAATTTCCCCATTCGGAACCGGATCCTGGCGGCTTTGTCCGACGGGGTGTTCGTGGTGCAGGCCCCGGAGCGCAGCGGGTCCCTGATTACCGCGGAATTGGCGGTGGAACAGGGAAAAACGGTTTTCTGCCTGCCGCCCTGCAACATTTTCGATCCCCTTTACATAGGCGTAGTGCCCTATCTGCGGGACGGCGCCAAGGCCGTTTATTCCGCGGAGGACATTTTGGAGGAATATGAAGCCCAGTGGGGGGATAAGATAAACCGAAAGGCCGCTATGGGAAAACTGGTTTCCCGGGGAGAACAGGCAAAAACAGCGTCTGATCCCCTCATCCAGCTGGAATCCCGGACAGACGTGATCCCCAAAGTGGCGGAAAAACCCCATTACCAGGTTTCTAAGGAAACACGGCCGGCTGAGCCGGTTCCCGAGGAACTGCAAGAGATTTACCGCCTGCTGACAAAAGAACCCCGCCCCATGGACGGGATTATCCGGGAGAGCGGGAAAAAGCCCCAGGAAGTCCTGGCCGCTTTGACGGAATTGGAACTCATGGGGCTTATCCGGGCCTATCCGGGCCGCCGGTACGGGCAGGCGTGACAATAGAGGAGGAAAAGCATGGCAAACCTTGTGATCGTGGAGTCGCCCACCAAGACCAAGAGTATCAAAAAATATTTGGGCCGCAATTATCAGGTGGTGGCGTCCAAGGGGCACGTCCGCGACCTGCCCAAATCCACCTTGGGGGTGGACGTGGACAACGACTTCGAGCCCCGGTATATCAATATCCGCAAACAATCCGATATTATCAAAATGCTCCGGGCCGAGGCCAAGGGCAAGGATAAAATCTATCTGGCAACCGACCCGGACCGGGAAGGCGAGGCCATTTCCTGGCACTTGGCCCATATTTTAAAGCTGGACCCGGAAAAGGTGGACCGGGTCACCTTCAGCGAAATCACCAAAAACGGCATCAAAGAGGGCATGGCCCATCCCCGGAAAATCGACATGGACCTGGTCAACGCCCAGCAGGCCCGCCGGATTTTAGACCGGCTGGTGGGTTATAAGATCAGTCCCTTCCTTTGGAAAAAGGTCCAGCCCAACTTAAGCGCCGGGCGGGTGCAGTCGGTGGCCGTCCGCATCATTGTGGACCGTGAAAAGGAAATCGAAGCCTTTGTGCCGGAGGAGTACTGGACCATCGACGCCAAATTTCTGGCCGCTTCCTCCAAAAAGCCTTTTGCCGCCAAGTTCTACGGCAAGGACGGCAAAAAAATGGAGCTGAAAACCAAAGAGGACGCCGACGCGGTACTGGCAGATTTAAAAGGCACGGAATACCTGGTCAGCGGTATCAAAAAGGGGGTCCGGAAAAAATCCCCGGCGCCGCCCTTTACCACCTCCACCCTCCAGCAGGAGGCTTCCCGGAAGCTGGGGTTCCGTTCCCAGCGGACCATGAAGGCCGCCCAGGAGCTTTATGAGGGCGTGGAACTGCCTAAGCTTGGGGCCGTGGGTTTAATCACCTATATGCGTACCGACTCTTTGCGGATTTCCGACGAAGCCCGGGACGCCGCCGCCGCTTATATCGGGGAAAAATACGGCAAAAAGTACCTGCCGGAATCCCCCCGGGTCTATAAGACCAAAAACAGCGCCCAGGACGCCCACGAGGCCATCCGCCCCACTATGGCGGAGCTTTCCCCGGACCAGGTGAAGGAAAGCCTGACAGGCGACCAGTATAAGCTTTATAAGCTTATCTGGGAGCGGTTTATTGCCAGCCAAATGGCAAACGCGGAGTACGACACCGTTTCCGCCGACATTTCCGCCAAAAATTACCTTTTTAAAGCCAGCGGCTTTTCCGTCCGGTTCGACGGCTTTACCGTCCTTTATGAGGAGGGCAAGGACGGCGACGAGGAAAAGGAAGGGGTCCTGCCTCCTTTGGAACAGGGCGACCCTCTGACCTTAAAGGACCTGGCGGGCAGCCAGCATTTCACCCAGCCGCCTCCACGGTTTACCGAGGCTTCCCTCATTAAATTCTTAGAGGAACACGGCATCGGCCGGCCCTCCACCTACGCCCCCACCATTACCACCATTACGAAGCGCGGTTATGTGGAAATGGAGGGCAAGCAGTTAAAGCCCACCCAGCTGGGGGAAATCACCACAAAGCTCATGGAGGAGCATTTTGCTTCCATTGTAGACGAAGCCTTTACCGCCCACATGGAAAGCGACCTGGACCTGGTGGAAGAGGGCAAAAAGCCCTGGGTGGAAGTCCTGCGGGAATTTTACGGGGACTTCTCCAAAACCCTGGAAAAGGCCGAGGAGGAAATGAAGGACGTGAAGATGAAGGTCCCCGACGAGGTGACCGATGTTATCTGCGAAAAATGCGGCCGCAATATGGTCATTAAAACCGGCCGCTACGGCAAATTCTTAGCCTGCCCCGGATTCCCGGAATGCCGCAACACCAAGCGCATCGCCGTGGAAATGCCCGGCGAGTGCCCCAAATGCGGCGGCAAGATTTTGGAGAAGAAATCCAAGCGGGGCAAGAAATTCTACGGCTGCGAGCACAACCCCGACTGCGATTTCCTTTCCTGGGACCCGCCAATCGAGGAAAAATGCCCCCAGTGCGGCAAAACCCTTTTGAAAAAATCCGGCCGGGGCGCGCGGATTTACTGTTCCAACCCCGACTGCGGCTACCAGCGGGCTGTGGAGAAAGAAACCAACTGAGACAGGAGAATTTATGAAAGCAACAGTCATCGGCGGCGGCCTGGCCGGATGCGAGGCCGCTTACACCCTGGCCCGGTACGGCATTGAGGCGGAGCTTTGGGAGCAGAAGCCCGAACACTATTCCCCGGCCCACAAATACCCGGGGCTGGCGGAATTGGTTTGCTCCAATTCTTTAAAAGCCGCCCGGCTGGATTCCGCCTCCGGGATGCTCAAGGAGGAAATGCGGCGGCTGGGGTCCTTGATTGTCCCCTGCGCCGAAAAAACGGCGGTGGCGGCCGGCGGCGCATTGGCCGTGGACCGGGAGGCCTTTTCGGACGCGGTAACGGCGGCCATACGGGAAAACCCTCTCATCCGCCTGGTGGAAAAGCAGGCGGACGCCATTCCGGAAGGGCCGGTGATCGTGGCCACAGGCCCTTTGACCAGCGGCGCCCTGGCGGAGGAAATCGTCCGGCTCACCGGGAGGACGGGATTGAGCTTTTTTGACGCGGCGGCCCCCATTGTCACCGACGAGAGCATCGACCATTCCATCGTTTTCGCCGCTTCCCGGTACGGCCGGGGCGAGGACGATTACTTAAACTGCCCCATGAACAAGGAGGAATACGAAGCCTTTTACGAGGCATTAGTTTCCGCCGAAAGCGTGGAGCTCCACGCCTTTGAAAAGAAGGATTTCCGGGTGTACGAGGGCTGTATGCCGGTGGAAGTCATGGCCAAACGGGGACCGGACACCATCCGGTTCGGGCCGTTAAAACCCGTGGGTCTCCGGGACCCCCGTACCGGCCGCCGTCCCTGGGCGGTGGTGCAGCTGCGGAAGGAGAACAACGGGGGAACCCTTTATAATCTGGTGGGGTTCCAGACAAACCTCAAATGGGGGGAGCAGAAACGGGTCTTTTCCATGATCCCGGGCCTTGCAAACGCCGAGTTTGTCCGGTACGGGGTCATGCACCGGAATACCTTCTTGGATTCCCCCCGGCTTTTAGACCGGGAGTTCCGCTTGAAAAGCCGTCCCAGCATCCGCTTCGCCGGGCAGATGACCGGCGTGGAAGGGTATGTGGAATCGGCGGCCAGCGGCCTTTTGGCCGGACACCATTTGGCCCGGGAGCTTCTTGGCCTTGCGCCCCTGCAATTGCCGGCGGAATCCATGTTGGGGGCTTTGACCGGCCATGTGGTCAATGAAACCGGGGATTTCCAGCCCATGGGGGCCAATATGGGCATCCTGCCGCCTTTGGAGGAACCGGTCCGGGACAAGCGGCTCCGGTACCTGGCTTTGGCAGAGCGGGGCGTTTCCGCCCTGGAAAAGGCCATAAAGGAGGCGGGACTATGATTACTTACCGTATTATGGAAGAAGGGGACATTGACCGGGTCGTCCCCTTTTATATAGAATATTACAACACCCGCGACGGCGACGGGTGGACATATGAAACCACCTGCCGCCGGATCCACCAGGTTTGGAGCCGGGAGGACTCCTACTGCCTCCTGATGGAGGAGGGCGGCGCTCCCATCGGCTTTGCCATGGGATATTTGGAACAGTTTCACGATATTGCCGCCTACGACCTGGCGGAAATCGTGGTGGACGGCCGGTACCAGGGCCGGGGTCTTGGAACCCGGCTCATGGCGGAGCTGGAACGGCGGGTAAAGGAACTGGGGGCGTCCATGGTCCAGCTTTTGGCGGTGAACGATGAAATGCACCGCCATTTTTACGGGAAACTGGGCTACAAGGACGCGGACAACCTGGTAATGAAAGGAAAATGGCTGTAAATATAGGAAAGACGGGGAGTGCGGCATCATGAAAATCATTGTAGACGGCTTCGGCGGGGACAACGCGCCTTTGGCAGTGCTTCAGGGCTGCGAAATGGCGGCGAAGGAATACGGCGTGGAAATCGTCGTCACAGGGGACGAGGAAACCTTAAAGAAAACTGCCCAGGAAAACGGCGTTTCTTTGGAGCATATTTCCTTCCATCACGCGCCCTCCGTGATTACCATGGAGGACGAGCCAACCTCCATCCTCAAGGAAAAGGCGGACTGCTCCATGGCGGCGGCATTCCAGCTGGTGAAAGAGGGCAAAGGGGACGCCTTTGTCAGCGCCGGAAACACCGGAGCCATTTTGGTGGGAGCCACCTTCCTGCTGAAACGCATCAAGGGGGTCAAGCGGGCGGCCTTGGCCAGCGTTATCCCCACGGCGACAGGCTGCTACCTGCTCATGGACTGCGGGGCCAACGTGGAGTGCCGGCCGGAAGTCCTGACCCAGTTTGGGGTCATGGGCAGCCTTTATATGAAAAAAGTCATGAAAACGGCCAATCCCAAGGTAGGGCTTATTAACATCGGCGCCGAGGAAACCAAAGGCGGGGAGCTGCAAATTGCGGCCCTGGCCCAGATGAAGGAAGCCCCCATCAATTTTACCGGCAATGTAGAGGCCAGGGAACTGCCCAAAGGGGCGGTGGATGTGGCGGTGGCCGACGGCTTTACCGGCAACATCGTTCTGAAGCTCACCGAGGGCATGGGCTCCCTTATGTCCGCGAAGCTCAAGGAGATTTTCGGCGGCGCTGTGGGAAAGCTGGCCGGGGCGCTGGTGCTCAAAAAAATCAAGGCCCTAAAGAAATCCATGGACTACACCGAGTACGGCGGCGCGCCCCTTTTGGGCATTACCCAGCCGGTCATCAAAGCTCACGGCAGCTCCAATCCCAAAGCCTTTAAAAACGCCATCCGCCAGGCCAGGGATTTTGCCCAGTCGGGGATGATCGAGGAGCTGGGGAACACCGTTTCTTCCATGAAAAAGCCGGAAAGCGGCAACTAAAGTTTGGTAAGACAGAGGGCGGGCCAAGCCCGCCCAAGTGTGAATGAACACGCGGCTCTTGATGCGTATGGAAACCCGGTTTTCCCGGGGCATGAAGGGCGGCGCGTAGAAAGGAAATGCGTATGCTATCAACGGAAAAATTAGAAGAATTGCAGCAAAAAATCGGCTACACCTTCCGCAACGACCAGCTCCTTTTGCAGGCGCTGACCCATTCTTCCTACGCAAACGAGGGGAAAAAACACGGCAAAAACAATGAACGCCTGGAATTTTTAGGGGACTCGGTGCTGTCGGTAATCGTGGCCCGGCACCTGTTTTTGACCTACCGGGATTTGCCGGAAGGGGAACTGACAAACCTCCGGGCCAGCCTGGTCTGCGAAAAGGCCCTGGACGTTTTTGCCGCCCAGTTCGGCTTAGGGGAGTACCTGCTTTTGGGCAAAGGCGAGGAAATGAACGGCGGCCGGGAACGGCCCTCCATCCTGGCCGATGCTTTTGAGGCGCTGCTGGCGGCCATTTACCTGGACGGCGGCTATGAGGCGGCCCAGAAATTTGTCCTGGGCTTCATCCCGGAACATCTGGACGTCAAAAAGAAAGCCAAGCTCTCCGACTACAAAACCCCTCTCCAGGAGATTGTCCAGCAGAATAAAGAGGAACGCATCGAGTATGTGCTGGTGGACGAGCAAGGCCCGGACCACGCCAAAACCTTTACGGTGGAAGTCCTGTTAAACTCCAATATCATCGGCAGAGGCCAGGGACGCTCCAAAAAACAGGCGGAGCAGAACGCCGCCCATGAGGCCTTAAAGCTTATGGGATATTACCAGGAGGATTGACCGTGGCCTGCGTCAATGCCGCCCACGCCAACGTCGCCTTTTTTATCCCTCACCGGGGATGCCCCCACCGCTGTTCCTTCTGCGACCAGCGGGCCATTTCCGGGGAAGGGCAGGCCCTGACCCCGGAGGATGTGGCGGAACAGTTAAAAGCGGCCTTTTCCCGGGATTTAAACCCGGATACCACGGAAATCGCCTTTTTCGGCGGCAGCTTCACCTGCCTGCCGCCAAGGGAAATGGAAGGCTTTTTGCAGGCGGCGTTTCCCTATGTCCAGTCCGGGAAATGCCGGGGAATCCGGGTTTCCACCCGGCCCGACGGCATCAGCAAGCCCATTTTGGACCTCCTCAGCCGGTATGGGGTGACGGCTATTGAACTGGGGGCCCAAAGCCTGGACGACAAGGTGCTTCAAATAAACGGCCGGGGCCATACGGCGGAGGACGTCCGGACAGCGTCGGAGGAAATCCGGCGGTATCCGGGGAACCCTTTCTCCCTAGGGCTGCAAATCATGACCGGCCTGCCCGGGGAGGACGAAAAGAGCCGGGAGCTGACCCAAAAAGCGGCGCTTTCCATCCACCCGGACACCCTGCGCCTTTACCCCACAGTGGTAATCCGTGGGACGGAGCTGGCCCGGTGGATGGAGGCAGGGATTTATTGCCCGCCCAATTTGGAAGAAACCGTGTCCTTCGCGGCCCCCATGCTGGAACAGTACGAAAAGGCCGGTATCCGAATCATTCGGGCGGGGCTGCACGCCAGCCGGGAATTGGAGACGGAAATGCTGGGGGGAGCCTACCACCCGGCCTTCCGGGAACTCTGCCAGTCGGAGCTGTTCCGGCAGAAGCTGGAAAAATCCCTGGCCGGACAGCCCAAAGGGAAGGGGATTTTAACCGTCCATCCCCGGTTTGTATCCATAGCTATCGGACAGAAGCGGAAAAACCTCCTTTGGGCGGAAGGACAAGGATACCCCTTAAAAATCCGCACGGATGAAACCCTGGAACCGGGGAATTTTACGCTGGATTTCGAAAATTAAAGTTTTCGTCCACCTTTTTTAAAAGGTGGTGGGTTTGGAAAGGGCAAAGCCCTTCCTCGCGCTCCGCAGAGCGCGAAATTCTACTCCTTCGCGCCCCGGGCGCGAACAAAAAGAAAAAAGGCGCTCCGCAGAGCGCCCGGCGATGTCCCGCCGCCCGGATTTTCATTAGAAAATCCGGGTTTAAAATTTCCTAAAATTTGCTCTGCGGTTTATTTGCGTCAGCAAATCACACGCCTTTGTGCA
>ERZ1643249.4377-NODE-4377-length-11869-cov-11.809379_pt1 | contig 11869 bp, 13 predicted proteins | sample MGYA00579263_ERZ1643249 | MGnify/ENA primary metagenome ERZ1643249 (study PRJEB29033, sample SAMEA4952264) | chicken gut metagenome | biome: Broiler Chicken; feature: Gastrointestinal Tract; material: Caecum | place: Ireland | collected 2018 | study: Broiler...
AAATCCAAATACTATAGCTTTATGTATAGATTTAGATATATGACTTGCAGAGCAGCTATAATCTGTAGCTAATTTTTCCATTGAAATATTATCATAAACATATCTTTTACATATGTTAATTATGTCAAACTTAGTTAATTTACTTTTCATATTATACCTCCTAATATTAATTTTTGAGTATAAGATGTAAGTTATATTTAAATTATAGCATGAAATATTTTATGCGTCAAGAAATTATGTTGACATAAAAATATAAAAGTGATATAATTTAAATATGTTTAAAAGATAAGAGGCAAAGAGCTAATGTCTATTGCAAATTTTACGCCTTAGATTAGAAAGGAGTGATATGATGAATATCAAAAATGTTTTATGTGGACTATTAGTAGTCTTATTAATTGTTATAGGAGGTACATTGATATATATGGACAATGTAAAAAGTGGTTCTAAGCAACAAGTAAATAGTGATCGGGAAAATATTAGAAATTGTGAATAAGCAAAAAAAATACTTTGAAGAATATGATGACGAGTTTTGGGAAGTTACATTAAAAAATGTAACTGGAAATAAATTAAAACGAGTTAGATATGAATTTTGTGATGATACTATTCAAGAAATATATGATATAAACCCAAATGAAGAGTATAAAGTAATTGCATTTACTAAAGAAGAAGATTTTGACATTTCAGTAATTTCTACTGAATTTGAAATACCAAATATTTATGGTCAAGAATTTGAAATTACTGCTAATATAAGTGATGGAAAAATTTTAGGATCTATAAAAAATAATTCGCAAAGGACCTTATATCCTAATCAGGTTATAATATTATTTAAAGATAATACTAATAATAGCATTTATCAAAAAACTATAGAATATGCAGGATGCTTTGACAAAGAGAAAGTAATTAAGTCTGGAGATGAATTTTCATTTGAAATGGAAGTACCAGAAAATACTAGTTTTATCTCTCAAAAAGGTATTACTTTTAAATATTCAGATTTAGAGTTTAAAGAGTATCAAATATATACTCAATATGATATAAAGATGTAATTAATTTTACATCTTTTTTTCTATGCAAATATTAATTTTATTGATAATTGTATCATGGTATGGTATTATATTTGTGTATAGAAAATGAGGTAGAAAAAAGAAGAAATATAGAAGATCTTAATAAAGCGTTAACTCATTTAGATATAAATTATATTGAGAATGCAAAAAATTGTATAAAATTAATTTTAGAGGTATATTATGAAAAAGAAGAATATTTTGTTAATTATATTATTAATTATTTTTAGTATTAGTGTAGTAAGAATTGAACTTCAAAATGACACGTTTTTTTCTATTGCTGTTGGAAGGCAGATAATGGATACTGGCATTGATATGCAGGAACATTTGACATGGCATGAAGGACTTATGTATACATATTCACATTGGCTATTTGATTTAATTAATCTTTTCTTGTTTAATTTTGCTGGACTTAAAGCTATTTATATTTTTGTAGTTTTAATGACGACAATAACATCAATTACGTTATTTACAGTACTGAAGAAATTAAATAAAAATTCGTATGCTATTCCATTTATAATAACAATATTTGTGATTATAATGGGAAGTCAGTATTTTGCTGCAAGGGCGCAGATAATAAGTTATGTATTATTTATATTAGAAGTATATTTTATTGAGAAATTATTAGATACTAATAAAAAGCTATATATTTTAGGACTTATAGTTATACCAATAATAGTTGCAAATACTCATGCTGCTATGTGGTTATTGTGCTTAGTATTTTATTTACCATATTTTGCAGAAGCTTTTTTCGGATATTTTAGAGCTAAAAATAGGTGTAAAAGATTAATAACTAAAATAGAAAAGAAATTAGAATTAGAAAATAATCCTGATAAAATAGAAATATTAAAAGAAAAATTGGAAAAATTAAGAAAAGATTATGAATTATATAAAGAAAATGATAATAAAAATAATAAAATTTATATTAATGAGCATAAATATATAAAAACTTTGATTATAGTTTTTATTATAACAATGTTTACGGGATTGCTAACTCCTATTAAAGATACACCATATACATATATTTTTAAAACAATGGGAGGAATTTCTCCACAATATATAAATGAACTTAGAGCAGCTATTCCAATAGTAGATGTTGGATTTTTAGTTTATATAATTGCAAGTATATTTTGTATTGCTTCAAATAAGACAAAAATAAATTTAGCTGATGGATTTATGATGTTAGGACTTATCTTTATGTCAATGTGTTCAGTAAGATGTATATCTTATTTATTATTTATAGGAAGTATACCACTTACAAGACTTATATTTAACTATATTGGAAATTATAAGTATGATGCTGTAGATATAGCGTATGAAAAAGGAATAAATAAATATAGATTTTTAAAAATATCATTTGTTTTCTATATGTTTGTAATGGCATTATCTGTATTTGTTCAAATTAATTTAGGTGGAAAATTTGTTAATGAAAAGTCATATCCAGTTGAAGCTTGTGAATATATATTAGCTAATTTAGATGTTGAAAATATGAGAATATTTAATGGATTTAATTATGGTAGTTATTTAGAGTATAAAGGAATTCCAGTTTTTATAGATTCAAGATCTGAAATGTATACAGAGCAGTATAATGATATAACTGTATTTCAAGATTTTGTAGATATTCAAAAAGGAAAAAAAAGTTATATGGAAGTCTTTGATAAATATGATATAACTCATGCATTACTTCCAAAAGATGATATAGTTACAAAGTATATATTTAATGATTCGAATTATAAATTAATATATGAAGATAGTAATTTTGTTTTATATGAAAAAGTATAATTTATATTAAAAATAGTGAGGAAAAGAAGTATGATAGAAATAAAAAATGTATCAAAATCATATGTAAAAGGAAAAAAATCAGTAGACAGTTTAAATTTAGATATTAAAAATGGTGAAATTTTTGGATTTCTAGGACCAAATGGAGCAGGAAAGACAACAACCATTAGAATGATAACAGGAATATTAGATATCGATGAAGGAGATATATTAATAGATGGAGAAAGTATAAAAACAAACTCATTGCAAGCTAAAAAAAATTTTGGATTTGTTCCAGATAGTCCAGATATGTTTTTAAAACTAAAAGGCATAGAATATTTAAACTTTATGGCAGATATATATGAAGTTCCTAAAGAAAAAAGAGTTGAAAAAATAGAAGAACTTACTAAAAAATTTGAAATATATGATGAATTAAATAGCCAAATTCAAAGCTATTCTCACGGAATGAGGCAAAAGATAGTAATATGTGCTGCTCTTTTATCTGAGCCTAAGAATTGGATATTGGATGAGCCTATGACAGGATTAGATCCAAAGTCATCCTTTGATTTAAAAGAGATGATGAGAGAACATGCAAAGTCTGGAAAAACAGTTTTCTTTTCAACACATGTATTAGAAGTAGCAGAGAAACTATGTGATAGAGTAGGAATAATAAACAAAGGAAAATTGGTATTTGTTGGAACATTTGATGAGATGAAAGAAAAATTTAAAGAAGAAGGAACATTAGAAGAATTGTTTTTAGAGATAACAGAGAAATAGATGAGTATTGGAGATTAAAATATGAATAAAATAATAAATTTAACAAAAGTTTTTTTAAAAACATCTTTTTCAAATATGAATACTCAAATGGGAATGCCAAGTAAAAGCAATAAAATAGTTTCTAAAATATTATATGTAGTATTGTTTTTATATTTAGCAGCAATAGTATCACTTTTTAGTGGAGGAATGGTTGAATCTTTAAAGATAATAAATCAACAAGAAATATTTATAGGACTTATATTATTAGTTGTAACAGCATTTTGTGTTATTCAAACTATATTTTCTAGTATTAATGTTTTTTATTTTACAAAAGATAATGAATATATTTTGCCATTGCCACTTAAACCATATGAAATTATATTAGCTAGAACTAATGTTTTAATAATAACAGAATATATTGTTACTGTATTAATAGGATTTATACCACTTCTGGTTTATGGAGTTCTTACTAGTGCTAGTATGTCTTATTATTTACTAATGTTTGTAGCATTAGTATTAGTACCAATTTTACCAATATTACTTGTAAGTATTATTGTAATGATAATAATGAGTTTTGCAAAAATTACTAAAAACAAAAATAAATTTCAGCTAATAGCAACTATTTTGGTATTATCGATTGTCATAGCTCTTTCTTTATCGACAACTAAATTACAAGATGATATCACAAATGAGCAATTAGCACATATGTTGGTAGAAGCAAATGGAATGGTTGATTTATTAAAAGGATATTTTCCTACTTTAGATTATGCAATAAGTTCTTTAACAAGTGATTCTATAGTAGTGGCGTTAATTGAATTATTAAAAGTTTTAGTGTTTACAATAAGTGGTGTAATAGTATATGTATTTATAGCTCAGAAAATCTATTTTAAGGGATTGGTTGGAAATTTATTTAGTAGTAGTTCAAAAAAGAAAAATATAAAAATTAATACAAATAAATATAATAATAGCAAGCTATATAAAAGTTATATATCTAAAGAATTTAAGTGCTTAATAAGAAACCCAGTATTTTTTATGCAGTGTTTATTACCAGCCATTTTAATTCCATTACTAATGATAGTAATGGTAATATTACAAATGAAAAATTCTATTACTCCTCAAATGAGTGAGCAGTTAAATAGTTTTAATGGAAATACTTTTATAGTTGCTTGTGTAATATTAGGTGTTATACAGTTTTTTTCAATGTTTATATATATAGCTATTACAGCGATATCAAGAGATGGTAAAAATGCAATATTTATGAAATATATACCAGTATCTTTGTATAAACAATATATATATAAATGTATTCCTAATATTGTTATGGGAAGTATTACTTCAATAATTTCTATAGTTGTAGCAAATATAATATTAAAATTAGACATGTTAATGATTGTATTGGTATTTATAGCAGCAATTATAATGAATGTAGCTGAAAGTATTATATTAATAATTATAGATTTAAAAAGACCAAAACTTGAATGGGACTCAGAATATGCAGTAGTAAAGCAAAACTTTAATTTGATTTTTCCAATGATAATATCTATGATTGCAATTTTTATTATTATACTAGCTGGTGTTTTTTTGACAAATATTAATGTATATATAGGTATTATAATATTATCTTTAATTTTTGTAATTATATTATATTTTGCTAATATGTATTTATATAAAAACCAAAATAGATTAGCAAGTAGAATTATGTAAGAATTGGAGGTGAATAGATGCAGATAAAAGAAATAAAAAATGACTTAAGTGAAGCTTTAGATTTGGTATGGAGAGTATTTTTAGAATATGAAGCTCCTTTTTATACAGATGAGGGAATAGATACTTTTCATAAATTTATTATGGACAAGGAAAAAATGAGTACATTAACTTTTTACGGAATGTATGATAATGAAAAAATAATAGGAGTCATAGCTACAAGAAATAAAGGAAATCATATTACATTGTTTTTTGTTGAAGGAAAGTATCATAAAAATGGTATAGGGAGAAAGTTATTTGAAAAAGTGTTAAAAAATGCTACATCTAAAGTAATTACTGTAAATTCATCAGTGTATGCTGTAGAAGTATATCATAAGCTTGGATTTATAGATGATGATACAGAAAAAGTGGATAACGGAATAAGATTTACACCAATGAAATTAATATTAAAATAAATTAGGAGGAATATAATTATGGGTAAAAAGAAAATTGTATTTATTGTTATAGGAATAATAATTTTAGTTCTATTAGGAATATTTGGATATATGGTAGTTGATGAGATGAATCAAACAAATAAGCTAATAATAGAAGTAGGTGAAGTATCTCAAATGTTTAATCAGACAAGTTTAGATTATGAAATTATAGAACAAAAGCTTTCAACAAATGTATCAAAAGGGGATTATTTAGTAGTTGAAAAAGCTGTTAAGCAATATTTATCTGATGCTTTAGCATCAATGAAAGAATTGCAATCAGTAGTAGATGATGACAGAATTACTACATTATTAACTATAGATAATTATGCAGAAGATGGACCGGATTTTGTAAATACTAAAGAATATATACAAAATACAAGAACTACTTTAGAAAATCTAAAAAATGAATTTATTTCATATACTACACAAGAAAAAATGGATGAATATATAAGTGATAAAGGTTTAGACGAGTATTATATAGAGCTATATAATGAGCTTATGGGTGGAGATGAAATAATGCAAGCAGATATAGAAGAGCTAGAAAGCTCACTTGATAGTATTATAAATATGCTAAATAATACAGAAGTAGTAATAGATTTTTTAATAGAAAATAAAGATTCTTGGGAATTACAAGGTGAAAATATTGTATTCTTTTCAAATGATTTAGTAAATGAATATAATGAACTTACATCAAACATATATTAATATAAAAATATGAGCTAAATTTTAGCTCATATTTTTATATAAAATTTGTATAAATATGTAGATAAGTAGATTAAATAAATAGATATATTTTGTTGTTTAAATAGTCTAAAAGTGGTATAATTATAGAGCATGTATATGCATTTTTTAAATATTTATATCATATTTTAGGAGGATAATATGTCTTCAAATACTGTATTTTTTTGTAAAGAGTGCGGATATGAATCGGCAAAATGGCTTGGAAAGTGTCCTGGATGTAATAGTTGGAATAGTTTTGTAGAAGAAAGAGTTAATAAAAAAAATAGTTCAAAAACGAATTTAAGCTATTCGACTAGTTTTTCAAAAAATAATATTGTAAAAAAATTAAATGATATTATAGTAAAAAAAGAAGTAAGATTAGATACTGGTTTTGAAGAATTAAATAGAGTATTTGGTGGTGGAATAGTTGAAGGATCTTTAAACTTAATCGGTGGAGAGCCTGGAATTGGAAAATCTACATTAATAATGCAAGTTTGTTCAAATTTATCACATAATGGTACAGTCTTATATGTATCAGGAGAGGAATCAGAAACGCAAGTAAAACTACGAGCTGATAGACTTAAAGTTAAATCAGATAATATATTATTTTTTAATGAGACAAATATAGATAGTATAGAACAAAAAGTTGAGGAGATATCACCTAAATTTTGCATTGTAGATTCAATTCAAACAATGTATGATGAGCAAATAAGTTCTACTCCTGGAAGTGTTTCTCAAGTTAAAGAAGTTACAGCTAGACTTATGTATCTTGCAAAACATAAAAATATAACTACTATAGTTATAGGTCATGTAACAAAAGATGGAGTAATAGCAGGTCCTAGAATATTAGAACATATGGTAGATACTGTTATTTATATAGAAGGAGAGAGGTTTCTAAGTCATAGAATAGTAAGAGGAGTAAAAAATAGATTTGGATCTACTAATGAAATTGGTGTTTTTGATATGAAAGATGAGGGAATGGTAGAGGTAAAGAATTTGTCTGATGTTTTTCTTACAAAATCTGAACAGAATTTGCCAGGAACTGCTATAGTTGCAACTGTTGAAGGTACGTCTACAATACTAATGGAAGTACAAGCACTTACCACTCACTCATATTATAATATACCAAGAAGAGTTGCAAATGGAATAGATTTAAATAGATTAAACATGTTAATTGCTGTTTTAGAAAAAAGATGTAATTTTAATTTAAGTATGCAGGACATATATGTAAATGTTATAGGAGGTATGCGTATAGATGAACCTGCTGTAGATCTAAGTATAGCTATGGCAATAATTTCTAGCTATAAAAATATACCTATAGATCAGAAAACTGTTTTTTTAGGAGAAATTGGACTTACTGGAGAGATTAGAAATATAACAAATTTTGAAAAGAGAGTAAAAGAAATTTCTAAACTTGGATATAAGACAATATATACTAATAAAAGACAAATAGATAATTTTAAAGATAAAATAGATGCTAAGCTTGTAGGAATATCATCTATTGATGAGGCAATTTCTAAAGTATATAGTAATTAAGGGGGTAAAAATTGAAACAAGAAGAAGTTTTAGATATATTAAGAAAAGTAGCACCAGGAACAGAGTTAAGAGCAGGATTAGATAATATTTTAAAAGCAAAAACAGGAGCACTTATTGTATTATCTGAAAGTGAACAAGTAATGAATATTGTTGATGGTGGATTCAAATTAGATTTAGATTTTACACCTGCTAATATATATGAACTATGTAAAATGGATGGAGCTATAGTTGTAAGTAAAGATTTAAAAAAAATATTAAGAGCAAATGTACAACTTGTACCAGATCATAAAATAAAGACTGTTGAAACAGGCACAAGACATAGAACAGCTGAGCGTACTGCAAAGCAAACAGATGAGATAGTAATATGCATATCTCAAAGAAGGGGAATTATAACAATTTTTAAAGGTGATTTTAGATATGTTGTAAATGATACTGAAGCTGTTATAATGGAAGCAACGCAGATGTTAGAGACTCTTGAAAAGTATAAAAGAGTATTTGATCATATGCTTAATGTTTTGACAGAACATGAATTTGATGATATTGTATATTTAGAACTTGTTGCAAATGCAATATATAGAAGTGAAATGATTATGAAAATGAAAACGGAAGTTGAAAGGACTATAGTTGAACTTGGAAATGAAGGAAGACTTGTAAATATACAACTATTGGAGCTAATAGATAATGTAGAGCAAGAAGAAAAACAAATAATACAAGATTATATGATACCTAGTAAAATAAAGGATAAAAAAGCAGCAGACAATATTTTAGAAGAAATAAGAAAATTGGATAGAAAGGGGCTAATAGACTCTGAAAAGATAATAAAAATATTAGGATATGAAGCAGATAGTACAACTGAACTTTTAGATATGAATGTGTCTCCAAGAGGATATAGAGTGCTAAATAAAGTTCCTAAGATGCCAGTTAGTGTTATTGAAAAGATAGTTGAATCATTTGGAACTTTACAAATGGTATGTAATGCAACTGTAGCACAATTAGATGATGTTGATGGAATAGGTGAAAGAAGAGCAAAGATTATAAATCAATCATTAAAGAGATTACAAGAGCAGAATATTTTGAAACTATATAATATTTAAGTACCTTTATAGGTACTTTTTTGTATATAAGTAAAATTTATATAGAATATAAAAATAATATATTTTACATAATATTAAAACTGCATTATAATATAATTATAGAATATATTAATTATTTTAAATTGAAGGAGAAATATTTATGGAAAAGAAAAATTTAAATGAAAATTTTATTAAAAAACTAAAAGATACAAAAACTGTTGTAACTCACTTTGGAGATGATTTAGATAATAGATCATCAATATATGCACTAGAAAAATGGGCAAGAGAAAATGGAATCTTAGAAGAAGATGAAACGATTACTGTAGAGAGAGTTCCTGCTGGAAAAGTTAAAGAAGGATTTATTAATTTAGATACTGGTGGACATATAGGATGTAGAGAAGATGAAGAAACTATAGTAATTGATGGTAATCCAAAAGAAGGAATAAAATCTGCAATACAAGCACTAGTAGAAAGGCTAAATATTCAAGTACCAAATCAAATTTTAGAAATAGCAGATACTATGCCAACAAAAATAAGTCCATTTGATACTAGATCAGGTCTTTCTTTACAAAAGTATACTAATATAGAAAATGTTTTTGAAATGGCAAAAGAGGAACTTTTGGATAAAGAATTAACTGATGAACAACTAGAAAAATATGGACTTATGGAAGCTCAAAAATCACAACAAAAAATTGTTGATGAGGCGGTTGAAAAGATAAAAAAATATACAAAGGAGCTTTCAAATGGTGAAAGTGTTGTTATATCGCCCGAATTTATAAAAGCTGGTTCAATTATAGCATATGAAATGGGAATAAACTATTTTGCATCTATTGATGCACATAAATCTGGTCAGGGTATTACTTTCGCTATAAATGCCAAGCCTGGAAAAGTATTACCAGGTAATGTAAGAGAATATGGTAATAAATTGGTTGAGCAGTATAAAAATCAAGACGGAACTAGTGGTGTTTTCGTACATCCAAATAATTCTATGGTAGTTGCAGGAGGACCAAAAAATCCAGATTTTAAAATAGATATGTCAAAAGAAGATATGATAAATAAAATAGATGTACTATTTAAAGAATATGCAAGAGAAGATCTAAAAAAACAAATAGAGCAAGAGGATAAAATGAAAAATAAATTATTAAATGAAAATATTATTTTAGATGAAAAGGAAAATCAAGCTAAAGATTTAGAAAAAGAAGTTCAAGGGTTAAATAAAAAAAATATAGATAAAAGTATAAAAATGTAGGTGAACATATGAAAGATATAAGTATATTAGATAATATATTTGAAATTGAAGAAAATATAAAAAGTAATTTAAATTATATTATAAAAGGAAGAAGACTAGATGAATTATCAGATGAAGAGTTAATTTTATTAAAAGAATTATATTTATTAATCAATAAACAATTAGAAAATAGAATTGAATTTAAAAAGAAAAAAATATCAGATATTAGAGAAAAAATAAGTAACATAATTTATAACAAGTAACAAAAATGTAACAATTGTGAAACATTTTAAAATTATGTAAAATTGCGAATGAGATAAGCTAAATATTCGAAAAAAATAAAATTACATGTTGCTAAATAATCAGCTAAATTTTAATACTAAGTTACATAATTGCAATTTTGAAATTATAATACATTTTTTAAAAAAAATTTTATAATAATTCAAAATATTACATATGTATTACAACAAAAAGTACTAATTTAACATAATAATGAAATTGTGGTATAATATAAGTATAAAGAGGTGTTTAAAATGAAAAGATGGTTATTTGCAATAATGACAATTACATTAAGCTTTAGTATAAATAATATATTTGCTAAAGAACAAGTACAAATATATGATGATCCTGAAATTGTAAATGAGGGAACAGTAACAATAAATTTTTTAAGTAAAATAAGAGATGACGCAGAAGAAGAAATTGATAATCCAAAAGTAGAAGGAGTACAAATAGAATTATATTATAGAGAAAATGGTCAAATGGTAAATATAAAAGAGTTACCACAGTTTATAGGAAAAAATTTAAACTTAGTAAGTGATGCTAATGGTCAAATAATATTAAATAATTTTCCATATGGATTCTATGAATATTATATAATTTATGTTCCATTTGGATATAAATTGGATTCGGAAGTAAGAAAAATCGATTTGAATATTTTAAATAGTTATATTAATAAATATGACTTTATAGTAGAGGATTTGCAATTTGCAGAAGGTAGTACCATAATAGAAGAAGATCCTATTGAAGAAGATCCAATAATAATAGAAGATGATAAGGAAGAAGTAATAATTGAGAATAATACTTCTAATGAATCTATAAAAAATGATCATAATATAGATGAAAATATTGGACAATCAAATAGTTATTTAAATTTAAATAATACAAGTATTAATAGTATTATAAAAGATTCATACGATAATGAAAAAGAAGATAGTGATAGTAATGATGTTTTAAATGATAGAATTACTAATAAGATTAAACCGATAAAAAACAATATTAAATTAGATATTATAAGCGCTATGAAAAATATAAAAATTAATGATAATATAAAAACAGCTATTTTAGATAATTATAGAGATTTTCATAAAATATACATAATATCAGATATGCCACCAGTAAATAAAAATAAAAAACATAAAAAGATTATAACTATTGAAAAAGTGGCAATGAAAAATAGTAGTATAAATAATATTAATTATGTACATTTAGGAGTACAAAGAAAAATTATGAGCTAACAATCACACTTCTTTATATAGAGATGTTCTAGAAATTCTAGAACATCTTATT
>ERZ1643249.4379-NODE-4379-length-11866-cov-5.568368_pt1 | contig 11866 bp, 14 predicted proteins | sample MGYA00579263_ERZ1643249 | MGnify/ENA primary metagenome ERZ1643249 (study PRJEB29033, sample SAMEA4952264) | chicken gut metagenome | biome: Broiler Chicken; feature: Gastrointestinal Tract; material: Caecum | place: Ireland | collected 2018 | study: Broiler...
ATAAATGAGGAATGAAAAAAGTTGACCAAAATATTAATTTTGGTCTTTTATTTTCTGTAAATCTGTGATACAATATAAATACCAAAGAAAAAGGGGATTAAACATGAATACTTTAAAACTTGTAATTATTGATTCAAATTATTGTGATTATTTAAGGGGCTTTGATAGTAAAGTTGCTTATAATTATGCTAAAAAGGATACTAGACCTTTTATTGGTGTATTATTTAATGTGGGAAATATGGAATATTTTGCACCATTATATAGCCCTAAACCAAAACACTTAACAATGAAAGATAATGTCGATTTTTTAAAAATCGATAATGGTAATTTAGGGGTAATAAATTTTAATAATATGATTCCTGTAACTCCAAATAATTATATAATACCTAATTTAAAGAAAAAGAGTTTTAATATGCAGGAATTACAATACCAATTTCTACTTTTGTCCCAATTAAATTGGTTGAATAGAAATGTTCATTTAGTAAAGAATAAAGCCCAAAATCTTTATAATAGATATAGCAATAATAAATTGCCTACTAATATAATGAATAGATGTTGTAATTTTAAATTACTTGAACAGGCTTGTGCAAATTACAACAAAAAGCTCGTAAATACACCTTAATTTTGTGCAAAAACACTTGCAAAATCGTGCGAAAAGTGGTAAAATAATCACGATTTTTAAATAAGGGGAAAAAGATGGCTTATATAAGTGAAGAAGAATTAAATAATATAAGAAGCAATGCTGATATTGTGGATGTAATAAGTGATTACCTAGATTTAAAACAAAGAGGACGAAACTATGTTGCGGTTTGTCCTTTTCATGATGACCATTCCCCAAGTTTAGTAGTCTCTCGTGAACGGCAAATGTTTACTTGTTTTACTTGTAAAACCAGTGGTAATGTATTTTCATTTGTTATGAAATATGAAAATGTCTCATTCCCCGAAGCGGTTCAAACTGTTGCTAAAAAAATTGGCTATACTTTAAAAGGAGACTTTAGTAACTTTAAAGAAAGCAAATATAAAAAAGAATATGAAATAATGGATTTTGTTACTAAATATTATACCAATAATATCAATACAACATCCGGAATAAATGCTTTAAAATATTTAGAAAATAGAGGAATAACCAAAGATATAATTAAAGAATTTAATATTGGTCTTGCTTTTGATAAAAGGGATGATTTATATAATATATTGCTTAAGAAAAATTATTCTTTACAAGATTTATCTGATCTAGGTTTAGTTAATAAAATTAATTTAAATGTTTATGATACATTTATAAATAGAATAATGATACCTATTGAGAATTTACAAGGTAATGTTGTAGGTTTTACTGGGCGTATTTATAATGGCGAAGAGGACACTGCCAAATACTTAAATACTAAGGAAACTAAAATATTTAAAAAAGGTAGTATCCTATTTAATTATCACAATGCTCGTAATGCAATTAGAGAGACCAAAACAGTTGTTGTAGTTGAAGGTAATATGGATGCAATAACATTAAGCGCTAAAGGCATTAAAAATGTTGTAGCTTTAATGGGTGTTGCAATGTCACAAGTGCAAATAGATACATTAAAAAAATTAAATGTGCCCATAATATTAATGCTTGATAATGATGCCGCAGGCCTTGATGCAACTCTTAAAAATGGTGAACTTTTAAGAAAAGCCGGAGTAGATACTAGAGTTGTTAGGTTGAGCGGTGCTAAAGACCCTGATGAATATATTAGAGCAAAAGGAGTAGATGCTCTAAAAGATAACATCAAGCATGCAATTAGTTTTCTAGATTTTCTACTTGAACATTTAAAGCAAGATTTAGATTTAAATAATATAACAGACTTAAAAAAGTATATAAATAGTATAATTTCGCACATAAATTACGAAGATGACTTGACAAAACAGCTAATTATATCTAAAATAAGCAAGGATTATCTTATTGATGAACAAATTCTCATCGGAGAATTAAATATAAATCCGAAGAAGGAAGTTGTTAAAAAAGAAGAAAAGAGGGAAGTAATACCTAAAGTAAGTAAGTATCATAAAGCTGTAAGTAAAATACTTTATATGATGATGCTTGATAACAAATATATTACAATATATAAAAATAAACTTGGGTATTTTAAAGAAAAAATTGAAAGGGTTGTTGCTAGTGAGATAGTATATTATAATAGTGAACATGGAAATATTAATATTGCAGATTTTATTACTTATATAACTAATAATGAAGAATTAAGTGATTATGTAAGTAATATAATAAGTGAAAATAAGAACACTTCAGATAGTGTTTCAGAGTTCAATGATTGTGTTGATGCGGTACTTAAGATACTAAAAAAAGATGAAATGGATGAATTAGTAGAAAAAATAAAAAAAGAATTAGATATGAATAAAAAAATGGAGTTAATGACTAGACTCACAGAGATAAAGAAGGAAGTGTGAATATGAACGAAATAAAAACTTTAGAAGAAAGAGAACAAAGCTTAATTGAAAAGGGGAAAAAGAAAGGTTTTATAACTTATGAAGAATTAGCAGAAGAATTAAAAGGCCTAGATATTGATAGTGATGCCCTAGATAATTTATATAATAAGTTAGTTGAAGCAAATATTTCTGTAGTAACTGAAGAAGATGTAGATTCATCAACTGGAGAAGTAAAAGTAAAACCTAAAGAAGAAGCAGAAGAAATTATTTTAGATGACGAAGATATTACTAAAGATATGAACATAAACGATCCAGTTAGAATGTATTTAAAAGAAATAGGTCGTATTTCTCTTTTATCAAGTGAAGAAGAAATGGAAATATCTCAAAGAGTTGCTGCGGGTGATGAAGATGCTAAAAGAATTTTAGCCGAATCTAACCTTCGTTTAGTTGTATCAATTGCCAAAAGATATGTAGGTCGTGGTCTTTTATTTCTTGATTTAATTCAAGAAGGGAATATTGGTTTAATGAAAGCTGTTGAAAAATTTGACTATGACAAAGGTTATAAATTCTCAACTTATGCAACATGGTGGATTAGACAAGCAATAACTAGAGCACTTGCAGATCAAGCAAGAACTATTCGTGTTCCTGTTCACATGGTTGAAACGATTAATAAAATGTCTCGAGTTCAAAGACAACTTACTCTTGAATTAAATCGTGAACCTAGTGCTGAAGAAATTGCGGAAAAAATGAAGGTTCCTGTAGATAAGGTTAGAGAAGTCATGAAAATAAGCCAAGAACCAGTTTCTTTAGAAACACCAATCGGTGAAGAAGAAGATTCGCATCTTGGAGATTTTCTAAAAGATGAATCAAGCCTATCTCCAGAAGAATATACCGAAAATGAAATATTAAAAGAAGAAATAAAAGAAGTATTAATGTCTCTTCAAGCAAGAGAACAAGAAGTACTAGAGTTAAGATTTGGTCTAATCGATGGAACTTGTCATACTCTTGAAGAAGTAGGTAAGAAATTTAATGTAACAAGAGAAAGAATTCGTCAAATAGAAGCTAAAGCTCTAAGAAAATTAAGACATCCTTCTCGCGCTAAAAAATTAAAGGATTTCTTAGAAGAATGAAACTTCCTGATAGATTACAAACTATTGTAGATTTAGTGCCAAAAAATAGTAAAGTAATAGATATTGGAACAGATCACGCCTATGTACCAATCTATTTATATTTAAATAATATAACTGCAGATATAACTGCAACAGATATATCTAGTAATGTTTTAAAAAGTACTTACAATAATTTAAAAAAATATAATTTAGAAGATAAAATTAAATTAATTTTAAGTGATGGCTTTAAAAATGTTACAGACGCCTATGATTTAGCCATTATTGCGGGTATGGGCACTCATACTATCATAGACATATTAAAAGCTAAAGACTTACCTAAAACCCTTATTATATCAAGTAATAATGATTATCCTTTATTAAGAGAATATCTAAATAGTATAAATTATACTTTATCTAAAGAAATGGCTATACTTGATAATAATAAATATTATTTAATTATGTATTATGTTTATGGTAAAGAAAATTTATCAAAAGAAGAAATATTATTTGGTAAATCAAATAATAATGATTATTATAATTATTTACATAATTTATATTCTAAATATCCTAAATATAAAGAATATTTAGAATTATTGGAAAAATACCGGAGCAGATTGTGAAGACTCATTCACAATCTTTTTATTTTCTTCTATATTTATAGTAGTCTTATTATTACTTGTAGTATTATTTGTATTATTACTATTATTATTTACTTTTAATTCTTGTAATACACTCATAACTTTTCTAGCGCTACCTATCATTGGTTTTATTTCCCTATAAAGGGGTATTGCTTGATTAATTATACCAAGGCCTTTAGATATACCTCCAAGAACACTTGTTAAAGTAAGACCTCTCCCAATATTTGCACCAAACATAGATTATCACCTATAAAATTATATGCATAAAAAAAGAAATATGTTAAATTCCTTTTTCTAATTTTTCATATGTTGGTAATAATACTTGTTCATACCTATATAAAATACATTTTTTATAATATTTTCTTTGTATATCACTAATTACTTTAATATCATTATATTCATTAGGTATTTTATCAATAATCTTAAATATATTTTCTATATTTATTTTAGGCACTATTCTAATGACCGCTTCATTTAATTTCTTATCTTTCATAGTTTCAATATATTTTAATGGATTTACTATTTTTTCATTTAATGAAAATGATGATATCCTACTTTCATAAACATTTTGTCTAAATTTATGTTCATCATTTATTATTTCTTTTATCTTTTCATCATCTAGTTTATTACTAAATGATGCTCCATTATCATATATGGGAGCAAGTCTTATAGCTTGATTTAAACTATTTACAAGTATTCCCCAGTTTCCATTATTTCTATCATGATTGCCAATTAAGGCATCTACAACAAACATATCATAAAATCTATTCTTTAACTCCGGTACTTTCTTAAATATTTGATTATTTTCAAATATTTCTGCAAGTTCTTCAAGAGGTTGTCTACTAGAAACAGATGATGTTTCATCCATATCTTTAGAATATTGATTTTTAATAGCATTAAAATCAAATAATAGCTCATTATCCTTTTTAAAATCCCTACAAGCAACCACAAGTTTATTATCATATATTCCAAGTTCAGTAGCATGAACATCTATACCAATATCTTCACATATATGATAAGAAATATTTACATTTTTCATACTTCTAGTTGATTTAAAAATTTCAAAAACAAATTTTCCCCATTTATATTTATCCCTAATTTTTGCCCAGCAGCACCACCGTATAATTGGTTGTTAATTTGAGCTTTTGAATAATCATTTAATGTCATACATAACCTCCATATTTTCTTTCTATTCCTCTATATTGTTCTTCGGTAATTCTACCAGCAATAAGTAAGTTTTTAGCACCAGTTTCTATTCCTTCATAACAAGCATCATACATAATAAAATCATTATCTTTATCATACTCTTTCAAACTTTTAATATCTTCTTTTATATCATTTGGTAATGATTCTTCATCAAAAACAATAGAATCATCAATAAAATTCCATTTGCTCACTATAATCACTCCTAGTAAAATTATAGCAAAAAAGAATCAAAAAAGAAATAACTTATGCTATTTCTTTAATTATTTTAACAACATCTTCATCACTTATCTCAAGTATTTCAATAAGTAGTTTTAATGTTCTTAAACTAGGTCTGCTTTCTCCACTTTCAATTCTTTGTACTTGTCTAGGTGTTATATTTAAAAGTTCTGCTAGTTCTTCTTGAGTAATATTCTTTTTTATTCTATATTCTTTTAGCATTATAAATCACCTAGACATATAATGTCATATATTAACTTAAACTTCCACGACATTTTGTGTCAATTTGTTATTGACATCAAATGTCATATGAAATATAATTAGAATATAGACATAGAATGTCGTGAGGTGTGATATGAAGAAGAAAAAACTAATAATTGGAGTAAGTAGTATATTTGTAATAGTAACATTTGCTATTATAATATCTTTAACTTTATCTAAAAGTGATAATGATGTGGTATTAAGCGATAATGAAAATAATAAAAACTTTATTAATAATTCATTTTTAACATTAATGTTAGAACAAAGTGATGGCTCGTACCTTGAATCTACAAGTAATACATGGCCAAGTGGTAATTATGCATTTAATAGTGAGTTAAGTAGATGTGAAAATGATGGAGAATTAAGATGGGATAGAGAAAATGGAATAGTAGAATTATTAAGTAATAAATCAGATGCCTGTTATGTATACTTTGATTTATATAATGTAGTAGAGATAAGTAATGTAAGTACTTCAACAACTTATAATAGTATTACAGTAACAGTAACAACATCTGGAGGAGAAAATCCAGTAGACAAATATTACTTTAGTATAGATGGCGGAAACTCATATCAAGAAAGTACAACACCAAGTTATACATTTAGTAATTTAACAATGAATCATGAATACACTATCCAAGTGTATGCAAAAGATACACTTGGATATGAATCGAATGAAGAAGTAATAGAAGTAACAACAGATAACTATGTAAATCCAGTTGTAAATAGTGTAACAGCAACGAGTGTAAGTAATAATAGTATAACAGTAAGTGTAAATGCAAGCGGAGGAACAAATAGTATATCAAGATATTATTATTCATCAAATGGAGGAAGTAGCTATACAAATACAACAAGTAATACTTATACATTTAGTGGCTTAAGTGCCGGACAAACATATCAAATAAGAGTATATGTAGTAGATAGTAATGGAATACAATCAAATGTATATAATTTAAGTGTACAAACAGATGATACAGTATTATTAGCGGATTACATCAAAGGATTATATACATCACAAGGATCAAATGGGATATATTACCATACAAGTTCACTAGCAAATAGTGCTGGAGACAACAGTTATCGCTATGCCGGAGCAAATCCAAATAATTATGTATGTTTTGGATCAAATGCATCGACATGTCCAAGTGATAACCTATATAGAATAATAGGAGTATTTGGTTCGGAAGTAAAATTAATAAAATCAACAAGTTATGGAAATTATTATTGGAGTGGGTCAAGCACAAATCAAAGTAATACATGGAGTAGCAGTACACTAAATACAAGTACATTAAATGGAACATACTTAAATAATTTGGGAAGCGCATGGAGTAACTTAATAGCAAATCATACTTGGAAAGTAGGGGGAGCAGCATTTAGTAATGTATATAATGGGACACCCCAAACAGCATATAATTATGAAGTAGGAAGTAATTCAAGTAGTACAACATACAGCGCAAAAATAGGACTAATGTATGTAAGTGATTATGGGTTTGCAGCAAGTAATAGTTATTGGACAAGCACATTAGGAAGTTATAATAGTTCATCAATAACTAGTAATAACTGGATGTATTTAGGTTCTAACGAATGGACTATTTCCCTCAGTTCGGACAATTCGGGCACTGTGTACTATGCGTTCTATGTGAACTACACCGGTTATGTCGACAGCAACCGTGTGTACCGCAGCAGCTATGCGGTGCGGCCGTCCTTCTATCTTACATTTTCAACTCAATATGTCTCAGGATCTGGAACTTCATCTGACCCAATTCGGATAAATTAAGAAAATTTAACATAACTAATTGTAATTAGTTGTGTTTTTTGATATACTTAATTATAGTAAAGGATAGGTTAATATGTTAGAGATAACTCAAGATGATAAGAAATTAAAACAAAAGAATCATACAAGTTTTACTGAAGTATTTAGAATGATTTATATAATTATATATAACATATTTTATTTTGCTCTTTTAGGGGTAAAACTTGTTTTCTTTGATTTTTGGGCTAATCTTTTTATGGGAGCAAGTTATCAAGTAGATAAAACTTATCGTCATGTTACAAGATCTCAAGAACAAAACTTAACTGAAGAAGAAAGAATATATGAAAAGACTAAAAGATCTAAGAAGAAAGAGAAAGTATATAAATATAGTGCTAAAACTTTGGCAAAATTAGAAGAACAAAAGAAAATGTTGCTTTTAGATTTGCAAACAGCTGGAGCAACTCGTAGTAAAGTACCTCATGTATATTATTATAAGGCTAAAGACACTAAGGGAAAAATTGTTACTGGTACTATGAATGGATATTCTAAACTAGATGTTAATGCTTATTTACTTAATGAAGGTTATGATGTCTATGTTATAAAAACGACAGCTTTTTATGATTTTATGTATCAAAAATCTGGATTTTTTGGGGCTCCAAAAATGTCTACAAAAGACCTAATTTTTTGGTTAACTCAATTATCTACTTATATTAAAGCTGGTATAACTTTAAGTGAAGCCGTTAAAATACTTACTAATCAAATGGGAAAGAGTAAATCTAGAGAGAATGCTTTTAAAGCGATTTCTTATGAGCTTACTTTAGGGGAATCGTTTTCTAATGCTTTAGCTAAACAAGGAAATATGTTTCCAGCACTTTTAATTAATATGATTAAAGCTGCTGAAGCTAGTGGAACACTGATTGAAACTCTTGATGATATGTCTAATTATTATTCGGAAATTTATGAAACTAAAAAACAAATGATTAGTGCAATGACTTATCCATCAATAGTAATGGTATTTTCTATTGGGGTTATAATATTTATATTATTATATGTTGTGCCGCAATTTACAGAAATTTATGAGGATAATGGAGCTGCTGTTGCGGGTATTACGAAAATAGTTATAGATACTAGTAATTTTATAAAAGAACAATGGTATGTAATATTATTAGTTGTGGTAGTTGTAATTGGAACAATTGTTACATTATATAAATATGTTAAAGCATTTAGAACATCTATGCAAGTATTTTTAATGCATTTACCAGTTATTAAAGATGTTATTATTTATAATGAAATGACAATATTTTCGAAGACATTTGCATCACTTCTTCGTAATAATGTATTTATTACTGATAGTATGGATATTTTAAGTAAGATAACTAATAATGAAATATATAAAGCAATTTTATATAAAACAATTAATAATATTGTTAAGGGGGAAAAGATTAGTGAAGCATTTAAAGATCATTGGGCTGTTCCAGATGTTGCATATTACATGATTGTTACTGGTGAATCAACTGGTGATTTGGCAACAATGATGCAAAAGGTAAGTGAGTATTATCAATTAATGCATAAAAATATTATTAATAATTTAAAAGCATTTATTGAACCAATTATGATAGCTTGTTTAGCTATAATTGTTGGGTTAATTATAGTTGCTGTTATCTTACCGATGTTTAGTTTATATGATCAAATTCAATAAGAGGAGTATGTATGGCGGTATTAATATTTTATATCGGTGCTATTATGGGATCTTTTTACCATTGTTTAGGAACAAGATTACCTAAAGGGGAAAATGTTTTAGTAGCTCGAAGTCATTGTGATAAATGTAAGCGCGAATTAAAATGGTATAATTTAATACCTCTTTTTTCTTATGTTTTTCAAAGAGGAAAATGTAGTTTTTGTCATGAAAAAATTGCTAGTAGTCACTTTTGGTGTGAGCTCGCAACGGGTATACTTTTCTTGCTTTCTTTTTTATATTTTCCAATAGGTTATAATTTTTTTGTCGCTTTAATAATTAGTTCTTTATTAATAATTATTTTTGTAAGTGATTTTAAATATATGATAATACTTGATTCTCCTTTAATTGTGGCAAGTATTTTAGTAATTATATTAAAGTTTATATATTATGATCCCCTAGATGTTTTGATTAGTTTAATTAGTGGATTATGTTTATTTTTGGTAATGGTATTAATCTATAAATTAGGTAATTTAGCATTTAAAAAAGAATCTTTGGGGGGAGGAGATATTAAACTTTCTTTTGTAATTGGTTTAATATTAAATTTTAAAATTGGTCTAACGGCTTTAGTGTTATCAGTGTTTTTAGCTCTTCCTTATGCCGTAGCTTCTTTAGAACTTAAAAAAAATAGTGAATTTCCCTATGGACCATTCCTTGCAGGGGCACTATTTATTGTATTTTTTCATTATGAAAAATTTGTATTATTAATAGAGTTTTTATTTAATTTTTAAACTAAATATACAATTATACCAGCAACAACACTACCAACCATTAATAAAAGCATTATCCATACAGCAATTTTTTGAACTTTTTTATTCATTTTGAAATCTCCTTTCATAAGCTATTAATAATTTATCATATTTTTTATATTTTTTCAATATAATTAACTGGTGATATTATGTGGACAAGCTTAAATAAGAAGATTTTTTTATTTATTAGTGTAATACTTGGTATTGGTATAATTTCTGGAATAATATTTTTGATCTTTTTAAATGAAGCGAGTTTGGAAATAATATTTTTAAATATAAATGAATATTTACAAAATTTAGCTAGTTTAAAATGTAATAATATTTTTATTGATATAATTACTTTGTCTTCAATAATAATGCTTGGTATGTTTATAATTGGGATACCTATAGCAATATTTTTTATATTTTATAATGGTTTTACTTTAGGTTTTATTATAGCTAGTTTAAGTTCTATATTTGGTTTTAAAGGTTTTATTTATAGTTTAATTTATATTATTATAAATAAGTTAGTGTATATATTCTTTTTATACTTTTTGTTACTTGCATTATTTAAAATAGTATTAATTATTATTAAAGCTATTGTGTATAGGGAACATAAGAATAAAGATGAAATATTTCATTTGTTAAAAAAAATGGGGTTATGTTTAGCAATTATTTTAATCTATGATTTAATATTGTACTTTTTTGGTAATAAATTATTAATTTTATTTGATTTTTTGATTAGTTAAAGATATACTATATGTGTGATGTATATGGAAAAAGTAATTGTTGGAGTAAGTGGGGGAGTGGATTCTGCAGTAGCTTTAATACTACTTAAAAATCAAGGTTATGATGTGGAAGGTTTATTTATGCGTAATTGGGATAGTACTATAAATAATGATGTTTTAGGAAATCCTAATGATTTAGATGATATTTGTCCTCAAGAAAAGGATTATAATGATGCTTTAGAGCTATGTAACTCTCTTCATATTAAACTTCATAGAATTGATTTTATTAAAGAATATTGGGATTATGTTTTTACCTATTTTTTAGATGAATTAAAGAAGGGCAGAACTCCAAATCCGGATTTATTATGTAATCGGTATATTAAATTTGATTTGTTTGTTAAACATGCAATGGATTTGGGAGCGGACTATATTGCAACAGGACACTATGCCAGAATAAAGAACGGCAAATTATTTAGAGCTGTTGATTTAAATAAAGATCAAACTTATTTTTTGGCTGATGTTAGGCCCGAAAATTTTCGCAATGTTTTATTTCCTATCGGGGATTATACCAAAGATGAAGTAAGAAAGATAGCACTGGATTATAATTTAAATGTGGCTCGTAAAAAGGATTCTACAGGTATTTGTTTTATTGGTGAGAGAAATTTTCAAAAGTTTACGCAAAATTATTTGAAACCTAATCCTGGGGATATAGTAGATGTTAAAACTAAAGAAGTTATTGGTAGACATAATGGGCTCATGAATTATACTATCGGTCAAAGAAGAAATGTTGGTATTAGTGGTTATTCGGATAGACATTATGTTTGTGGTAAAGATGTCGAAAAAAACATTTTATATGTGGCTTTTGGTAGCGATAATGAGTATTTAGAAAGTGATTCTTGTATTATTGAAAATGTTAATTTTATTTCTGGGTTAAGGCCTACTTTTTGTACTGCTAAATTTAGATATCGGGATAAAGATCATCCAGTAGAATTAGAATATCTAGAAAATAATGAAATAATGGTTAAATATAGCGGGGGAGCATCTGCAGTTACTCCCGGACAAGCGTGTGTTTTATATCTTGGG
>ERZ1643249.4380-NODE-4380-length-11866-cov-5.000423_pt1 | contig 11866 bp, 10 predicted proteins | sample MGYA00579263_ERZ1643249 | MGnify/ENA primary metagenome ERZ1643249 (study PRJEB29033, sample SAMEA4952264) | chicken gut metagenome | biome: Broiler Chicken; feature: Gastrointestinal Tract; material: Caecum | place: Ireland | collected 2018 | study: Broiler...
GGTAGGTAAAGATTCGGAAAAAATTACGGAACCAAGTAAAATAAGCAATAAAAAAATAGGTGTTTTAAGTAGTGATCTTGCGGATGTTAGTTATTACATACCTTCAACTAACGCTATTTCGTATACTTCTTACCAAAACGATGAGGAAATAGAAAACGCGCTTTCAAATGGTAACGTTGATTACATTGCAATTCCTAAAACAAGGTATGCATCTTACATAATTTCTAATTCTTATCATGTGGTATATAACATAACTGAATTAAAAGAAGCCTATGTTTTAAAAACCGCTAAAAATGTTGATAAGAACCTTTCTAGTATAGTAAACAAGAAATTTATTGAATATAAAAATAAGTATTTAAAAGATGTTTATAATGAAACATTAATTAATATGTTATTAGTAGAAAATAATATTTCGGAAAAATCTAAGGCTGATTTTTTAAGTAAGAAGTACGTTTTTGGTTACATAGAAAACGAGCCATATACTAGCATGATAAATAATAAATTGATTGGTCTTGATAGTACCTACATAAATTCGTTTAGTGAGTTATCAGGTGCAACTTTTACCATTAAAAAGTATCGTTCAGTTAAGGATTTGACCAAAGATTTAAATGATGGTAAGGTTGATGTTGCTCCTAACTATTATAATTATTCAGGATTAAGTAGTAATTATGTTAAAACAATATCACCATATGAAGAGGAGTATGTTATACTAGCTTATAATACTAGGACTGACGTTGTCATAAATTCAGTAAAGTCACTTAAAGATAAATCGGTTATAACGATAAACAGTACTTTGGCAAAATTTATAGAAAAACAAACGGATGCTAAAGTTAAAACGTATGATAGGGTTAGTCAATTATTAAGTAAAATTAATAAAGATAGCATAATAGTTCTTGATAAAAACGTTTATGAAATGTATAAAGACAAGGAACTTGCTAATTATAGAGTTATATATAATGATAAAGAAAATTTAGAATATGGTTACATAATAAGGGACGTAAACGAAAATAGTACTTTCAAGAGTTTGTTTACTACTTATATGGAAATGATTAACTATAAACAATTATATAACGTTGCTTGGAAAGAATTTTTAGTTGATTCTAAAGAAATAAGTTATGGATATTTGTACGCGATAGGAGCGGTAATTATATTGTTTATAATATGGTTATTTGCAAAGAAAAAACTTAAAGTAAAGAAAAAAGCAAGAAGGGAAGAAACCATAAGGTATATAGATCCTTTAACTTCTTTAAAAAACCGTAATTATTTAAATAAAAATTTCAGCAGATGGGAAAATAACGCGATTTATCCGCAAGCAATAATTGTTATTAACTTGAATAATTTACGTCATGTTAATGATGTTTATGGGCATGAAGAAGGGGATAAATTAATTAAATTAGCAGCGAATATTCTTATAAAAAATCAATTAGATCAAAGTGATATCATAAGAACTGATGGGAATGAATATTTAATATACATGGTTGGTTATGAAAAAAATAAAGTTGTTGCGTACATGAGAAAATTATATAAAGAATTAGGAGAACTTCCATATGGTTATGGGGCTACTTTAGGCTATAGTATGATAGAAGATGATATAAAAACAATTGACGATGCAATTAATGAAGCAGTTTTAGAAATAAGAGCTAATAAAGAAATGAATAGTAAGAGTAAGTAGGCGTATTATGAAAAAAGGTAAGGAGAAAATAAAAGGGCATATAAGTGAAAACATAAAATTAATGAATACCCCTTTAATGTCAATTTTGCCAGGGCAAATCTCATTTTTCGTAATATTATCGATTATTCCACTAGCAAGTATTTTGGCAATGTTAATATCAAAATTATCTTTTAATTTTGATAAAGTTACTAACTTTGTTAGTCATTACTTGCCTAGTGGGGTAACTAACATAATTCTATCAATATTTGACCAACAAAAAGTAACATCGTTTGATATATTCTTTATAGCTATGGCTCTTTATTTAGCGGCCAAAGCGACTCATTCAATCATAATTGCATCCACAAGGATTTATAATGGTGAACAAAAGGATTTTTTAAGAACCAGAATAAAAGCAATAATAATGCTAATTATTTTAATTTTTCTAGTAATAGTATTATTAGGTGTTTTAACAATTGGTGGTAGGATAGTTAACTATTTAAGTGAAGTAAATGGTAGTATTCATCCTGTTGCTTCGATGGTATACACGATTTTAAAATGGCCGTTTATGTTTTTTATGGTATTTTTTACAATAAAGGTGATATATACAATAGCTCCAAACGTAACCATTCCTAGTAAAAGTGTAAATAAAGGGGCGTTATTAACAACATTAATATGGGTGTTATCAACCTATGGTTTTTCGTTTTACGTTACTAATATAGCAAATTACACGAAGTTTTACGGGAATTTATCAAACTTAATAATTCTTATGATTTGGATATATTGGTTAAGTTATGTATTTGTTTTTGGTATGACAATTAATGAATATAAATTTAGTAATAGTGAAGAAAGTAAGAAAATATAAATTATGGTGATTATATGAAAAAGATTTTATTAACAATTTTGGTTTTGCTTATGGTGTTTATTCCGTTATCGGTTAAAGCTGAAAGTAAAATATACTTTGAAACTGATACTTCTAATATTTCGCCTGGAAAAACAAAAAAAATAAACATATTAGTTGATTCAGATGAAGATTTTACTAAAGTTAACTTTGATTTAATTACAACTTCATCGTATATTGGTTTTTATTCGGTTAATTTTGAAGATTCGTTTAAAAGGAACCAATCTTCATCAAGTGACTATGAGTTAGAGGCTAAGACACCTCAAAAATCAGGAACGGTAATCGGTACCGTTACGTTAGTTGCAAAAGAAGATGCTCCTATAGGAGTAGAGGGGTATATAAGAATAACAAAAGCATCAATTATGACAGATTCTTTAATTAGTCTTTCAAACGCTCAAGTTAAAATGTCGGTAACTAACCAAAAATCAACGAATAATAATTTATCTAGTTTAACATCTACTATCGTAGACTTAGAATTTGATAAGGATGTACTAGAATATACCGTTACCGTTGATGATGAGGTAGATAGTTTAGACTTAATAGCAACACCAGAAGACTCTTCTGCAACCGTAACAATTTCTGATCAAAGTTTAAAAAAATCAAATAATGTAATAGAAGTTGTGGTAGAAGCAGAAGACGGAAGTAAAAAAACATACAAGGTTAACGTAAAAAAAGAAGAAGCAAAACAGACCATTGTTGATAGTGATGCCGATGAAGTAAGCACCAGTAATAAGGGAGTTAAAAATGGCTGGGGACTTATTACGGTAATATTATTAGTAATCTTGGTTTTGGACATATTGTACATAAAAAAGAAAAAATAGAAATAAGTTAAATAACCTTAACTTATTTTTATTATACTTATAGCTTATATTGTAGAATTTAGTATTTTTTTATGATATAATTAATAATAGGTGATTTACATGAAAATTATAGGTATTACATTAAGTAGTATACTATTTTTGCTTTATTTATATTTAGCGTTTTTGTTAAATGATTTAGGGCTATTATCAAACAAAATATTATTATCTATTTTTGCGTTCATAGGTTTAATAATATTATTAGTAATTTTTGGAATGTTAAAAACTAAAAAGAATGTTTTAAAAATTTCTTTTTTTGTGATAAGTGTATTAATTATGATAGCGTGTTCAGTTGGTATTTATTATTCAAATTCCACGATAAATTTTATTGATAACATAGGTAATTCAAAAGAAAATTATGATTATTACTACGTAATTGTAATGAAAGATAGTAAATATACCAAACTTAACGATTTAAAAGGTGAAAAAATTGGGCAAATTAATGACTTATCTCAAGATGTTATAGATAAAATAGACATAAAATACGAAAAAAATGCTTATGATAGCACAAACGAATTAGTTAATGCACTTTATGATGAAAAGGTTAGTGCTATTATAATCAGTGATATAGGTGAATATTTAATAGAAAATGAAGATAAAGATTTTACGAAAAAAGTAAGAATAATAAAAACGATTTCCATTAAAAAGGAAGAAGAGGTAGAAACAAGTACTAAAAACATAACTAAAGAACCTTTTATTTTGTACATTAGTGGTATTGATACGGGTGGCTCAATTTCAAAGGTTAGTAGAAGCGACGTTAACATTATTGCAACCATAAACCCCGTATCACACGAGGTATTATTAACATCAATTCCGAGAGATTATTACGTTCAACTTAACGGAACTACCGGAACTAAAGATAAACTTACCCATGCTGGTATATATGGTGTTAATAAATCAATTACTACCATAGAAGATTTATTACAGATAGATATAGATTATTATGCTAAGGTTAATTTTGATACGGTTGTAAACTTGGTTGATGAAATTGGTGGTATAACGATATACTCAGATCAAGACTTGAGTTTTTGCAACATAAAAAAAGGAAATAACACGGTTGATGGAGCTTGTGCACTTAGGTTTGCAAGAGAAAGAAAGTCATATGCTTCAGGTGATAGACATAGAGGAGAAAACCAAGAGGAAGTAATTGAAGCAATTATTAATAAAGTTCAAACTTCTCCTGTTATACTTACAAAATATAATAGTATTCTAAAAAATTTAGAAAAGAATTTTGAAACCAACGTATCTAATGATGTTGTTAAAGATTTTATTAAGATGCAAATAAAAGATATGCCTAGTTGGGAGGTAGAATCATTAAACTTAGATGGATATGATTCTCATAATTATACGTATAGTGGGGGTAATAGTGTTTTATATGTAATGGAGCCTAATGAAAAAAGTGTTAATAAAGCTTCAGAAACGATTAACGCTATAATTAGTGGTAAAACTTTTAAGGATTTGGGTATGTAAGGAGTGGTCTAGTTGGAAACTATTGATATTAAAGAAATGTTAGATTATTTTAAAAGTAAAATTTCATTAATAATACTGATAACTGTTATTGTAGGAATAATTGGATGTATATATGGTATTTTCATTCAAGTACCAGTATATAAATCTTCTTCGACAATCGTTTTAATTAGTGATGAAAGTGAACTTACTTATAATGATGTATCGTTAAACAAGAACTTGGTTAGTACGTATGCAGAAATAATTAAAAGTAAGAAAGTGTTAAATCAAGTTAGTAGCAATTTAGGGTTAAATTATAGTTATGATAAATTATACAAAAGTATAGAAGTAACTTCTATTACTAACACCGAAATAATTAAAATTACGGTATCAGATACTGATAAAAAGTTAGCTGCTAAAATAGCTAATGAAACCGCTGAGGTTTTCTCTAAAGAAATACCAGAACTATATAGTATTTCTAACGTAAATATCTTGGATACGGCCGAAGAAGCTTCTTCTCCGTCTAATATTAGTGTTATGAAGCAATCAGCAATATTTTTAATAGCGGGGTTAGTATTGGGTTGTGCAATTGTTTTTGTAATATATTATTTTGACAGAACGGTTAAAACAACTGAACAGGTAGAGTTAAAGATAGGGCTTCCTATTTTAGGTACCGTTCAAGATATTAAGAAGGGAAGAAAATAATATGAAAGATGAATTAATCGTTGAAAAAAGACCTAAGTCTACCATTAGTGAAGACATAAGAACAATCCGTACAAACTTAGAATTTTCATCTGTTGATGAAAAAATGAAAACATTAATGGTAACAAGCTCAGTTCCTGGGGAAGGTAAAAGTTTTATAAGTAGTAATTTATCTGTTGCTTTTGCTCAAAACGATAAAAAGGTATTATTAATAGATTGCGATTTAAGGTTAGGAAGGTTGCATAAAATATTTGAAATTTCAAATAAAAGAGGTTTATCTAACCTAATAGCAAACATTGATGAGGAATCAGAGTATGAAAAATACATCCAAAAGACAGATATAAAAAATTTATATATAATTTCACGAGGAACAATTCCTCCTAACCCATCTGAATTATTATCTTCTTCTAGGTTTAATAACATATTAAAGGATTTAGAAAAAGTATTTGATTACATAATACTTGATGTGGTTCCGGTAAACGGATTATCAGACTCTTTAGCTTTATCTAAAATAGTTGATAAAACAATTGTTGTTTGTAGTCATGGTTATACTGATATTAACGATTTAGAAAACACAAAAAAAGCTTTGCAGAACGTTGGAGCTAAAGTAGCTGGTGTTGTTATAAATAAAATGCCAAAATCAAGAAGTAAATATGGATCTTATTATTACGACTAAAAGGTTGCTTTGTAAGGCAACCTTTTAATAACGTGTGGTTTTTTAAATAATTTTTTGTTATAATTTAAAGGGTGATTATTATGATAGACATGCATTCGCATATATTATATGATGTTGATGATGGTTGTAAGTCAATACAAGACTCAATTACCATAATAAGAGAAATGAAAAAAATAGGATTTGATAAGATTGTGTTAACACCTCATTACATAAAAGGTTCAAATTATGTATGCGATAATGATACGAAAAAGCAAAGGTTAAATTTAATAAATCAATTATTAAAAGAAAACGAAATAGATGTTGAATTAATTTTAGGTAATGAAGTTTATATAAATGATGAAATAGATGATTTAATAATGTCTAAACAGATATTTACCATTAATAAAACAAGGTATATATTAATAGAATTACCTTTATATAATAAAATAAATAACGTAGAAGACATTATATACGAGCTTAAATTAAAGGGATATTTACCGATAATTGCACATCCGGAAAGATATTTATATTTACAACAAAACAAGCAAGAATTAAAAAAAATATACGAAAGCGGAGTTTATTTTCAGTGTAATTACGGAAGTGTGATAGGTCAGTATGGTAAAGATGCAATGAACTTAGTAACGTATTTATTGGAAAATAACATGGTATCATTCATGGGAACAGACATACATAAACCTGATAGCAACGTGCTTTCAAATTTTGATCAAATAAAGAAAAAAATTATAGAATACGTTGGTGAGGATGGCTTTAAAAGAATAACGTGTGATAATATAATTGATGTAATTAGTGATAAAGATGTTGAAAAATTTAACGTTATTAGAAGAAAGAAGGGTTTTTTCGCTAACTTTTTTAAATGATAAATATTAATAATAATTATAAATTAAAAGTCTTTACTTCAAAGACTTTTTTTTGTGGTATAATTATAGTACTCTAGGTTTTATTAGGAGGATAATATGAAAGTGAAAAATTTATTAATTAATGTTTGTAATAGAATTAAAAACAGAGCAAAGGAAATAAGCGTTATTAGATATATTAAGACTAATATCTTATTTATTACATATGTGGTTATTAATTTAATTAATTCTTGGTTGCTTAGAATTGTAACTATGGGTAATTACTTTAGTATAAAGGCAATTATTTCCGATTTAGCTTTTATTTTAATAGTAGGTGCGTTTGCTTATTTGTTAAAACCAAAAAAACAATTTAAAGTTTTGATGCCACTTACGGTAATAATGAGTTTGGTTTGTATAGTAAATGCTATTTATTATGAAAATTATGTTTCTTTTGCTTCTTTTTCGTTATTATCAACGGCTGCTTTTTTAGGAGAAATGGATGGTGCGGTAGTAACTACTTTAATTAATTTTAAAGACGTATTGTTAATTTTTCCTGTAATCGTTCTTCCGGTTGTGCATGTTTGTTTAAAGAAAAAAAAGTATTATGAGAAAGTGGAGAAAATAGAGCGTGGTAAAAAAAGGTTTTTAAATACTATAATTCTTGGCGTTATAGCTACTTTTCTAACGATTACTTTGATGGAGTCTTCCGATTATAGTAGGCTTAAAAAACAATGGAATAGGGAATATTTAGTAGAAAGATTTGGTATATATGTATATCAGTTAAATGATGCTATAAAAAGTACCCAATCTAAATTTACTAGTTTATTTGGTTATGACAATGCCGCAAAAACCGTAAGGGAATTTTATGAAGAAAAAGATAAAACTGAAGTTGTTGAAAAAAACGAGTATTCTAATATTTTTGAAGGTAAGAACATAATTGTTATTCATGCGGAAAGTATAATGACACAAGATATGACCTTATCTTTTAATAATCAGGAATTAACGCCTAATTTAAATAAGTTAGCAGAAGAGGGGTTGTTTTTCTCTAATTATTATCCTCAAGTTAGTGTTGGAACTAGCAGTGATACTGAATTTACTTTTAATACATCTCTTTTACCTGCTTCAACAGGTACCGTTTTTGTAAATTATTGGGACAGAACGTATGAAGCCATGCCTAATATCTTAAGACAAAAGGGATATTATACTGCGAGCATGCATGCTAATAATGGATCTTTCTGGAACAGAAACGTTATGCACGAAACTTTAGGGTATGATAAGTTTTATTCTAAGGATAGCTATGATTATTCTGATGATAGTAAAATAATGGGAATGGGATTATCAGATGAGGAATTCTTTAAGCAGTCCGTTGAAAAGATCAAGAAGATAAGTGAAGAGCACGAAAAGTATTATTTAACGTTAATTACCTTAACAAATCATACTCCTTGGGATGACGAGGATAAGTATGGTGATTATACGGTTGACTATAAATATACCACCACTGATGAAAATGGTAATGTAGTAGAAAAAAGTTTGCCATACATGGAGGGAACGGAATTAGGAAGGTATTTTAAATCCGTTCATTATGCAGATTATGCAATTGGAAAATTTATCAGTGATTTAGATAGTGAAGGGTTATTAGATAATACCGTTATAGTTATATATGGTGATCATGATGCTAAAATATCAAAAAGCGAATATAAATATTTTTATAATTATGATTTTGAAACCGGTGATCAGTATGATAAAGATGATGAAAGGTACGTTGACGTAGATTATTATAATTATGAATTAAATAGGAAAGTACCTTTTATAATATGGACAAAAGATAGTAAAGGTAGTACGCTTTTAAATAAAAACATAGATAAGGTAATGGGAATGTATGATGCAATGCCTACTTTAGCTAACATGTTTAATTTTGAGTACGAGTATGCATTAGGACATGATATTTTCAGTAAACATGATAATATAGTGGTATTTCCGAATGGTAACTGGGTAACTGATAAAATGTATTATAATGCGCAAAAAGAGGAATACTTATTGTTAAAAGATAGCGTAGTAAATAAAGATGAGATTGAAAATAATAAACAATACGCAAACAAATTATTGGAAGTTTCTGACTCAATAATAGTGTATGATTTAGAAGCGGGAGTAAAAGATGAAGAAAAGTAGAAAAATTATAATATCTTTAATAGTGATTATATTAATTGCTATAATAGGTTTAATCGTTTATAAAACGGTGTTTAATAACTCACAAGAAGAGGTAAAGATAATTAAAAGTATAAAAAACTATGATTATAATTTAAAAGAAAATGAAACCGAATTATATAAAACGGAATTTAATGAATTAGATAAGATTTTAAGTAAAAAAAATGTTGATTATGAAGAATATGCTAAATCAATCGCAAAGTTATTTATTATAGATTTTTATACATTAGATAATAAATTATCTAAAAATGATATAGGTGGTACGGAGTTTATAAAGGAAGACATGAGGGATAACTTTATTGAGGAAGCTAGAAGTACTTTTTATAAGTATGTTGAAGTCATAGATGGAAGAACCCAAGAGTTACCAGAAGTTAGTAGTATCACTGATGTATCGGTTGAAAAAACCGAATTTAAGTATTCTGATAAGACGATAGATGAAAACGCATATAAAGTTTCAATTAGTTGGGATTATGTTGAAGATTTAGGCTACGAAAAAGAAGCTAGTATGATAATTGTAAAGCAAGATAAAAAATTATATATAGTAGAAATGGATTAAAAAAGAAGCTTGGTTTAACAAGCTTCTTTTAAACTATTATTATAAACAATTGATAAAATTAAAGCTACGTATATGCTGTTTGCTGGGGTAACAAGTATATGCCCTTGAAATAAAGCTAAAATAAATATTAACGTGATTGATAATAACAGGTTTAAGTTTTTATGATTTAATGTTTTAACATTCTTTATTATACTAATAACAACGTATATTATTGGTATAAAGAATAAAATGAATCCAACTATTCCGTGCCTATAAAACACGTCAAAATAATCTATTTCTATGGTTTTAAAACTAACGTTATCCGTCGCATAATTTTCAATGTAACCAATTCCAAAAACTTTTTGTAATAAGTTAGCTTCTTTATAAGCCTTCCTGGTATTTTTTTCAAAAGTTAGTCTTTGACTAAATATAAAATGATCTATAAAAGTTTCTGGTTCTATTTTTCCGTTACTTTTTTCTTCTAGATAATTTATGTGAATAATAATATTTTTATAAAATGAAGTTTTTGGAAGGATTATTATTGCACTTGTTATTAAAATAACTGCCGGTATTAATATAATGCTAATTTTTTTATATTCTTTTTTTATCAATAAGCATATTACGTAATACAAAACGTTAACTGATATTATTATTATAAAAGCAAGGACGGGAACTTTAGTACCAATACTTAAAATAACGTATAAATTAATTAAGAAAATTATTATTAACTTAAAGTTTATTTTCTTTATGTATATAATTAAGATAGGTAATAGTATTGAAAGAATACTACCAACGACGTTTGCTGATAAAAACCAGCCTACAGCACCTTCTTTACTTTGCCAGTAACTATCAAAGCCAATACCAAGTATATTAGGTATAAAAACAAATAATAAATATATACAATATAAAATAAATAAGTTTTTCACATCAAATGTTTTGTTTTTGTATAGCATAACCAAAGTAAGAAGTAAAATTACGAAGTAGTAAGTTGTTAATAAGTTTTTAACTTCATAAAGCAAAGGATCAAATCCTTTTGAAACTATTGTTATACCAGAAAAAATAACAAAATATACAGATAATGACAAAAGATATAAATTTATTTTTTTATTTTTAACATAAAAAATTAAGTAAATAACGCATAACCCCATAAAGAGCGTTCTTATAGCAGAACTTATGGTAATTTCATACCCAAAGTGTAATAATACTCCGGAAGATACATCTAATACTGGTTGTAAGTATAGAAAAATTAAAAAGATTTTATCAAAATTATTTAATACCTTTTTCATTATAAAACCTTTCCCATATTTTATTTATTGCATTATCATTTGAAGGGTATAATATTTCGTCGTTGATTTTTTTTCTAGATTCAACGTATTCGTTAAAATTTCCTATAACTTTGGCTGGATTTCCTCCAACAACGCTGTTGTCAGGCACGTCTTTATTAACTATTGAACCAGCTGCTATAATAACGTTATTACCAATTTTAACGTTGGGTAAAATGGTTACGTTACATCCTATAAAAACGTTATCTCCGATTAGTATTGGACTGCAATAGTAATTATAATTAAAATTATTTTGCATTTTATTTAACACTTTATCAATTACATCATGGGTAACAAACGTAACTCCTGATGCAACTACCACGTTATTACCAAAACTGATTAATTTTGGTTCATCGGGTATTATTCTCGGCTGGAAAAAAAAGTTATTACCAACTGATTTAAACAGTTTCTTTTTAGTAATGATTTTAGTTCTTTTATCTGCGTTTGAAATCATATATAGTTTTATTTTAGTAGAGTATTTCATTTGCTACCTCCGTATAATTATATTATAACATGATAACCTATTAAAAAGGAACTTAATATTTGTAAGTTCCTTTTCCTATTTGTGTATCTTCGTATGGGTTATTAATTGAAAAACTAAATTCTTTATCCATTTCTGGTTCTTTTAATTCAAGGTTTATTTCCATCGCATCAACTATTTCGTTTAAACTTTGTTTGTAATATTCAAAATAATATATACCATTAATAGTATTATCATAACCAGATAAGTATAAACGTTGC
>ERZ1643249.4382-NODE-4382-length-11863-cov-5.606369_pt1 | contig 11863 bp, 7 predicted proteins | sample MGYA00579263_ERZ1643249 | MGnify/ENA primary metagenome ERZ1643249 (study PRJEB29033, sample SAMEA4952264) | chicken gut metagenome | biome: Broiler Chicken; feature: Gastrointestinal Tract; material: Caecum | place: Ireland | collected 2018 | study: Broiler...
CCGGGATTGTAAATCAGGTTAGCTCAGGTTCCATTATTGTGACGGCGGTGGCGGCGATTGCCTCGATCACCGGATCAGAGAATCTCGGTGTAATGGTCATGATCGTACTGGGCGCCCTGCTTATGTTCGCGTTTTGGTTCCTTATTCAAAATGTATTCCCCGTGGTTACTCGCAGGGTATTTCTGGAGGGGATGAACTACAAGAGGATCACTCCGCAGCGGTTTGTATTTCTGCTGCGTATCAGGAAATGGCTAAAAGCGTCATGGATCATGTTTGTGAAATATATCTTTTATTCACTCTGGTGTCTTACTGTTGTAGGAATTGCCGTGAAACGCTATTCTTATTACATGGTACCATTCATTGTGGCTGAGAACCCGGACATGACGGCAAGACAGGCAATCGCTTTGTCCCGGAAAATGATGAAAGGACATAAGTGGGAATGCTTTGTCTTTGAACTGTCATTTGCCGGGTGGGAAATCCTCAGTATAGTGACGTTCGGGCTGTTCGGGGTGCTCTATACAAACCCTTATAAAACGGCAGTGTTTACACGGTATTACGCCGCACTACGTGCTCTTGCGAAAGAGAAAAAGATTCCCGGCTCAGAACTTCTGTATGATACATATCTGTATGAAACGGCAGACCCACAGCTTATAAAAGAGACATATCACGATGTGCTGGCTGTTGTAGAAAATACTCCGGAAAAAGAGACCGGACTGACCGGCTGGAGAGGAGTGCTTGCAAGGAATTTCGGTATCCTTCTTTTCCGGCGAAAAGAGGACAGGGAGTATGAGCAGCACCAGGCGGAAATGGTAAAGATCTATGATCTGATCGATGATACACAAGGTGAAGCGTATCCCGTAAGACTGTATCCTGTTCCTGAGGAGCGGCGGCGCAAGCTGGTGCAGTCCTTGAACTATATGCGTCATTATTCGGTATGGTCTTTGATCGTGGTTTTCCTGGGCCTGTCTTTCTGCGGGTGGCTCTGGGAAGTGGGGATGCACCTTGTCAGTTACGGAAATTTTGTAAACCGCGGCGCACTTCATGGCCCATGGCTTCCAATCTACGGGACAGGAGCGATCCTGATTCTGACAGTTCTGTACCGGTTCAGGCGGAATCCGGCGCTGGAATTTGCGGCTACGATCGTGGTGTGCGGATTTCTTGAGTATATGACCTCTCTCATCATGGAGATCGCCACAGGCGGAATGAAATGGTGGGATTACAGCGGGTATTTCCTGAACTTAAACGGAAGGATCTGCGCAGAAGGGCTTCTTGTGTTCGGTATAGGCGGACTGGCGATCGTATATGTGATCGCTCCCATTGTGGATGATATTGTAAGCAGGGTCAGTGAGAAAAAATTAAAAGTTATTTGCGTTGGATTGACAGCGGTATTTTTGTTCGATGCCGGATACTCTCAGTTCCATCCTAATGTGGGAAAAGGTGTGACGGATATTCAGGCGCGTGAGACATCGGAAGCCCCGGCGCATTCTGAACAGAGGAGCATTTCGTGAAAAAATGTAATATAAAATGGGGACAGGACTGTTCATAGTCCTGTCCTTTTTCTTGTAGCTATATCCTGGAATCGGAAATAATCAGGATGATGTCTTGACTGTGTGTACTCAAACTGGATGCCGTTATCGTCAAAGGTCTGGCTGGTGATGACGGCCATACAGTTGTAATCCTTTAGATCAATGTATTTTTCATCTGCCTGCGTGACGTGTTCAACGGTCATTGTTCGTTTGCTGGTAGCGATAGTAAGGCCAAGTTCTCCTTCTAAGTATTCGTAGACAGACTGTGAGGCAATCTCAGGCGTCAGACCGTGGGCGATCTCTTTAAAGAAATAGTTGTGGTCAAGGATAAGGGGGATACCGTTCAAGAAACGCAGCCTTTGGATATAGTAGAGGGGGGTTCCGTTTCTGAAACCGGTTTGTTTCCCGATCTTCTCATCAGCTGTGATCTCAGTAAACTGCAGAACATGTGTTTTGCTCTCGCGTTTATTGCGGATGGCGGATTCTTTAAACGATTCAATTCCACCCACAGTAAACGAGGCTTGTTCTACCGGCTGGTAAATGTTGCGCACTCCTTTTCCGTGCATGGGCTGCACATAACCGTCTGCCGTCAGTTCTGCCAGCGCCCGGCGCACGGTATTGCGGGAACAGCCATATTTGAGGATAAGTGTGTGCTCTGACGGGAGCATTTCCTGATAGGCATATACTTCTGTCTCGATCTTTTCTTTTAAGTCTTTGTAAATAGTGTCGTACTTTGCTTTCGGCATAATAGTCATCCTGTTGTTTAAACATCTTCTTTATATTATAGAACCCACCCGTATAAAATCAAGAAAAAATTTACCTTTTAATCATGTTCTGACTGGTTTCACAAAAAATGGGGCATGATTTTGTCAAGATTTACTGAATTGGTCTTATTATCATTAATGCGATTGACATGTTTGAACAAGAGTGATAAATTAAAGTTGTTCAAACAAGTGTAGTGAAAAACTTGGGAGGGAGCGGCGTTTTTCGCGCGAGCAGCCCGCCTGTGAAGTAAGAAGATCAGGAAAGGAAGAGAAGCGATGGGAAAGTATGAAAATGATGTAAAACGTCTACTGGATCTCGTCGGAGGCAAGGGAAACATCCAGGCAGTCTCCCACTGCATGACAAGGATGCGCTTTGTGCTCGTGGATCCGAAAAAGGCAAATGAAAAAGAGATTGAGGATCTGCCGAGTGTAAAAGGAACATTTACACAGGCAGGACAGTATCAGGTCATCATCGGTAATGATGTGGCGAATTTCTACAATGAATTTACTGCTTATGCAGGCATCGAAGGCGTGAGCAAGGACGCGGTAAACGCAGCGGCAAAGGCAAATCAGAATCCGGCTCAGAAGATCGTCGGCACACTGGGGGAGATCTTTGCGCCCCTGATCCCCGCTCTTATCTGCGGTGGTCTTGTGCTTGGCTTCAGAAACGTGATCGGTGAAATCAACTTCTTTGCCGACGGTACACAGAGTCTGGCAGATGTGTCCCAGTTCTGGTCAGGTATGTATAATTTCCTCTGGCTCATCGGTGAGGCGGTATTCCATCTGCTCCCGGTTGGCATCGTGTGGTCAATCACAAAGAAGATGGGAACAACGCAGATCCTTGGTATTGTTCTTGGACTGACGCTGGTATCTTCACAGCTTCTGAACGGATTCAGCGTGTCGTCCACCGCATCAGAGGATATCCCGGTGTGGGATTTTGGGTTTGCAAAAGTAGAGATGATCGGTTATCAGGGACAGGTCATCGCGGCAATGATGGCGGGATTCGTCCTTGTATATCTCGAGAAGTTTTTTAAGAAGATATGCCCGGAGGTGGTTAGTATGATCGTCGTTCCATTCTGTTCACTCCTCCCGGCAGTTATCATCGCTCATACGGTCGTGGGACCGATCGGGTGGAAGATCGGTGACGCCATTGGTACAGTGGTGTATTCGGGACTGACGTCTGACTTTAGATTTGTATTCGCGGCAATCTTTGGCCTGTTATATGCTCCGCTCGTTATGACAGGTCTGCACCATATGACAAACGCTGTTGACTCACAGCTTTTGGCGATCCCGCCGAAGACGACGATTCTCTGGCCGATGATTGCTCTGTCAAATATCGCCCAGGGATCAAGCGTACTGGCAATGTCTGTTCTCCAGAAGAAGAATGAACGTGCGCAGCAGGTCAACGTACCGGCATGCATTTCCTGTTACTTAGGTGTTACAGAACCGGCGCTTTTTGGTGTAAACTTAAAATATGTATTCCCACTCGTATGTGGTATGATCGGGTCCTGTGCCGCAGCAATGATTTCAGTAGGCTTCGGCGTGCAGGCGCTGAGTATCGGTGTCGGCGGACTTCCGGGAATACTGTCCATCGTTCCTCAGTATTACCTGACATTCCTTCTTGCAATGGCAGTGGCAATCGTGATCCCCTTTGTGCTTACATTTATCGTAGGAAAGATTAAATTGTCCGCAGAGGACAGATTTGGAAAGAACCATGGAAATACATCGGCTGCGGCAGGGATGGGAGAATCTGGAGAGCCTGATTCTGCGGCAGTTTCAGAAGATGTAAAAGAATTAAAATCTATTCTGGACGGAAAGGTAATTCAGATTACAGAAGTAGAAGATGAAGTATTCTCACAGAAAGTAATGGGTGACGGCGTTGCAATTGAGCCGTCGAACACTGTGGTGACTGCTCCGGCAGACTGCGATGTATCTGTTGTCATGGCCGACACATGCCACGCATGCGGACTTACGCTGGCAAACGGTCTTGAGCTTTTGATACATGTAGGTGTTGATACCGTGGATATGGGCGGAGACGGATTTAAGCTTTTTGTAAATGAAGGCGATCATGTGAAAGCGGGACAGCCGCTGATCGAGTTTGATCCGGAGAAGATTAAAGCGGCAGGCCATCCGTGCACAACCATGTTTATCGTGACAGGCGAAGGAAGCGCCACAGGCGTTACCATGCACACAGGTATGGACGCGAAAGCAGGAGAGACGGCAGTCATATCCTGGGACTAGTTTGAAAAAGGTTTATCATGGCAGGGCGGTTCTTTTTCGGGAGCCGCCTGTTATAGAAGGGCAGGTAGTATAAGATGGCAGACAAAGATTTTAGAAAGAGTGTAATATATCAGATCTATCCTAAGTCATTTTGTGATTCGAATAAGGACGGACTTGGAGATATAAGAGGCGTGATCGGCAAACTGGATTATATAAAAGAACTGGGCGCAGATTATATCTGGTCTACTCCGTTCTTTGTATCCCCGCAGAATGACAACGGGTATGATGTGGAAGATTATTACAACATCGATCCTCGTTACGGGACTATGGCTGATGTAGAAGAACTGATTGCCGAAGCAGAGAAAAGAGGTATTGGACTGATGTTCGATATGGTGTTTAATCATGTATCCACCCGCCATGAGTGGTTCAGAAAAGCAATGGAGGGAGACGAGTATTATAAGGATTTTTTCTTTTTCCGCAAAGGAAAGCCGGACGGAAGCGCGCCGACAAACTGGGAGAGCAAGTTCGGCGGAACCGCCTGGGAGTATGTTGAGAAGTTCGACGAGTATTATCTGCATCTCTTTGACGTGACCCAGGCGGACTTAAACTGGGACAATGAAAACGTAAGAAAAGAGATACAGAAGATCGTGCGCTTCTGGATGGAAAAAGGTGTAAAGGGATTCCGCTTTGACGTGGTAAATCTGATCAGCAAGAGTACGTTTGAGGATGATCTGACGGGCGACGGACGCAGGTATTACACGGACGGTCCGAACATCCATAAATATCTAAAAGAACTCAATGAGATGACATTTGGAACTGACCGGCAGATCGTGACTGTGGGAGAGATGTCCAGCACATCTATCGAGAACTGTTTCCGGTACGCGGGGCGCGACACGAACGAGCTGTCCATGGTATTCAGTTTCCACCATCTGAAGGTAGATTTTATGGGAAATGAGAAATGGGTGCTTGTGCCGGCTGATTTCCAGAAATTAAAAGATATTATTTTCGAGTGGCAGACAAAGATGGCGGAGCACAATGCATGGAATGCGGTATTCTGGTGCAATCATGACCAGCCGCGCGTGGTATCGCGTTTTGGAGATGAAGAAAAATATTGGAAAGAGTCCGCGAAGATGCTCGGTACGATCATCCATTGTCTGCGTGGCGCGCCGTATGTATACCAGGGCGAGGAGATCGGCATGATGAATACGGACTTTACCGATATCAGCCAGTTCCGCGATGTGGAGAGCTTAAACCACTATCGGATCCTTCAGGACAAGGGACTGAGCGCCTCCGACGCCCTGCGTATCATCCAGATCCATTCCCGTGATAACGGACGTACGCCGATGCAGTGGGATGATACGAAGTACGCGGGATTTTCCGCAGAGGACAGCAAAGAGCCGTGGATCGCAGTGAACGGAAACCATACAAAGGTGAATGCGGCGGCCCAGTTAAAGGAGGAGGATTCGATTTTCCATTATTATCAGAAGCTGATCGCTATGAGAAAGGAATTGGACGTGATCGCTTACGGCGATATCGAGCCCCTGACTCAGCGTGATCCGTCTGTGTTCGCTTACCGCAGGACTTATGAAGGTCATGAGCTGATCGTGGCGGCAAACTTTTATGGCAGAGAGTGTGAGTGGAAGGGCGCGCCGGACGTGACCGGATACGAGCGCGTGCTCGGGAACTATGCCGATACGGCTGCGCAGGAAAACAGTGCGGTCACACTGAAACCGTACGAGGTGGTTGTGTGGTATAAATAGCGTATAGATGATATATGGTCATTTTCAAACCGAGGTCAATATTTTTGATATAATTGAAAATGCAGGGAGAACTGTCATTCATAATCAGTGTGGCAGTTCTTTTCCTTTGCAGATACTTTTCGTTTTTTTTTCATAAGGAGCTTTTCCGTTTCTCGTTGTTGACGTGTTTTTGCATGGAAGATATAATTAGAAAAGACTAAGGAGGATCACATATATGAAACTGATGATCGCATCGGATATCCACGGCTCTGCGCTGTACTGCTCCCGTATGCTGGAGGCATATAACCGGGAAGGGGCGAACCGCCTTATCCTGCTGGGGGATATCCTTTATCACGGCCCTCGCAACGATCTCCCGGAAGGGTACGCTCCGAAGGAAGTGGTCGGCATGCTCAATGAAATAAAGACGGAATTGCTCTGTGTGCGGGGCAACTGTGACACAGAGGTGGACCAGATGGTACTGGAATTTCCCATTATGGCAGAGTATTGTCTGCTGGAACTGCCCTGCGGAAACAGAAAGGATACGGTTACGGTGTTTGCTACTCATGGACATGTATATAACACTTATAATCTGCCGCCTTTTAAAAATGGGGACATCCTGTTGAACGGGCATACTCACATCCCGGCGAGTGAGGACATATTGTGTTTTGACGGCAGGAAGTACCAATATCTGAATCCGGGATCAGTCTCCATCCCGAAAGAAGGATCGGCGCACAGCTATATGGTCTTTGAGGACGGAAGATTTGCATGGAAAAATCTTGAGGGGGAGGAATATATGACATGGACGACAGATTCGCACTTTTGATCGACGCGGACAATGTATCCGCAAAATACATCAAGCCTATATTGGACGAGCTGTCCAAGTACGGAAATGTAACGTATAAAAGGATCTACGGGGACTGGACAAAGACCAACAACGCAAGCTGGAAGGAGGAGCTGTTGCAGAACTCCATCACACCGATCCAGCAGTTCAGCTATACACATGGAAAGAACGCTACAGATTCCGCTATGATCATCGATGCGATGGATATGCTCTACACAAGCGAGCTGGAGGGTTTCTGCCTTGTATCCAGCGACAGTGATTTTACGAAGCTGGCAAGCCGTTTAAGAGAGAGCGGAAAGACGGTCATCGGAATGGGAGAGGACAAGACGCCTTCCCCGTTCCGAAAAGCATGTGACATTTTCACGGTTTTAGAGATTCTTCTTGAGGACAGCACCATGGATAAGGATGAGAAGGAAGAGAAGAATACAGCGCCTCAGAATCACGGAAAACAGCAGAAGAAAGTAAATGCTGTATCCAAGGAGAAAATCGAGGAAGCAGTGGTTAAGATTATCACGGAGAATCAGAACAACGACAGGGAGACCGGACTTGGCGAGGTGGGAAGCCGTCTTGTTAAGCTGTATCCTGATTTCGATGTGAGGCAGTATGGTTACAGTCTGCTGTCAAAGTTTCTGGAGACGCTTCCTAAACTGAAGCTTATCCAGGAGGGGACGAAGGTATCTGTTGCTCTCTACGAGGATAAGAGTAAAAAGGAACGTATTGAAGAATATATCCTGAGACAGATACAGAGCAACGGAAGATACGGCATCTCGTTAGGATCGCTTGGAAACCGTATCCGTATGCGATTCGGGGATTTTAAAGTCAGGGATTACGGTTATTCCCAGTTTAAACAGTACATCGAGAGTTTCCCGAATGTGGAGATCATAGAGGACGGCGAGAGAACAAGAGCTGTGTATATGAAGAGCGAGTAGAAGGCGAAAGAGATTTATGGAAGAAATTTCAATATTATTGACAGACATTTTAAATAAAGGACTTATTCGTGTGATTATGAGCGGTCCTAAAAATAAAGAGGGCATCCTAAAGGTGAAAGTGCGCCCTGTAGAGAAGAGGGGAACACTTTTCTTCCAGCTGGAATCTTTTACAAAGACGCAGGTGTTCCATGAGAATCTGGGAGCAGACGAGGCGAGAGAGAGGATTCTTTCGTACATGGCGGATTTCCGGCAGCTACAGGCGGAGACTGTGAGGGAGACGGCTTCCGTTCTGATCAGCAAGAAAGGAAAGGCGACGATCAAGAGGAAAAGACGAACACAGCAGGTCTGTCCGGTGGATCATTCGCATGACAGGAAGAAGCGCTATATCATCGAAGAGGGAACTCCGGTTCCGTTTTTGAGAGACTTAGGCGTGATGACAGGGGACGGGAAGATTGTGCGGACAAAAGCAGATAAGTTCCGGCAGATCAACCGTTTTCTGGAATTTATTGAGGATATCCTTTCGCAGCTTGATAAGGGCAGGGAGCTTACGATCATTGACTTTGGATGTGGAAAATCTTACCTTACCTTTGCCATGTATTATTATCTTCATGAACTCAAAGGATATGATATACGTATTATCGGGCTGGATCTGAAAGGAGAAGTGATCGCACATTGTGCTTCTTTGGCAGAAAAGTACGGCTATGATAAGCTGACCTTTTTAAAATCGGATATTGCTGACTATGACGGTGTGGAACAGGTGGATATGGTTGTCACTCTGCATGCCTGTGATACAGCGACGGACTACGCACTGGCAAAAGCGGTCGGATGGGATGCGAAAGTCATTTTGTCTGTTCCGTGCTGTCAGCATGAGCTGAACGGTCAGATGACGGCGGGCACGGAATATCTTGCTCCGGTTATGGATTACGGACTTTTAAAAGAGCGTTTCGCCGCGCTGGTTACAGATGGGCTTCGCGCCAAATATCTGGAAAGCGTGGGATATGAGACGCAGGTTCTGGAATTCATAGATATGGAGCATACGCCGAAAAACATTTTGCTGCGTGCGATAAAGAAAGGAAAAAAAGACGAAAGAGTACTGGGAGAGATCAGAAAATGCGAACAGTTCCTGGGAGTAATGCCGACGCTGGGACGCTGCATGAAAGCAGTCCCATCCGGCGAGGGGGATCCACGGACGGAACTTATTTAAAGAAAGATAAAGGGGAGAACAGATCAGGATGAAGAGACGGCTTATCAAGATAGGAGTGCTGACCGTTGTATTTTTTACAGCGCTTGTGGTCGGCAGTCTTGTGATAAATAGAGGAACAGATGATAAGATCGTAGATATGGGGGCGCCATCGCTTCCGAGGATATCATTTCTTTTAGGGGATCAGACAGTGAACCCACTGTGCGGTTATGTGAGGGATATGGATATCACGACAATGCGTGATACGATCACGCCTCTGGAGCAGAATGGTTCTCTTTCCATGAACATTGAAGGAGATGCCGGGCAGATCCGGGACATCCGCTATGAGGTTTATTCTCTGGACGGGAAGGAAACGTACATGGAAGGAAAAGCAGAGGTTCCGGAGAATGGCGATGCCGCGGTTCTGGATCTGGGGAAGGCACTGCCGGGCGCGCTGCAAGAGGGGGTGCTCAAGGTTATTCTTGATATGGAAGGCGGGGAGGCTGTCAACTATTATACGAGGATTATCCTGCAGGAGGAACTGGTTGTCTCAGAGTGCTTTTCCTTTGCACAGGACTTTCATACAAAAGCGTTGGCGCAGGATAAGTCGGCCGGTCTTGAGAGTTACCTTGAGCCTGGGGAGGCAAGTGACAATACGACATACCAAACGGTAAATATCCACTCGGATATCACTCATATCCTGTGGGGGGCTCTCTCACCGCAGGTAATCGGCGATGTGGAGTGGGATATACAGGAGAGTAATTCGGTATACACATCTCTTCTGGCAAAATATCAGACTGTCTGTAAAGACAAAAACGGAGAAAGCGGCGTCTATAATGTCCGCGAGTTTTTCCGCGTGCGTTCGGTGAAGGGGACGATCTATCTTCTGGATTATAACAGGGATATGGAGAAGGTATTTACGGGAAACGATCAGTCGCTGAGTCAGAGCGGCATTATTTTAGGGATTGCTTCCGGGGATATACAGTATGAAACGGATAAAGACGAGACAATGGTCGCGTTTGTCCAGGAGCGTGATCTCTGGCTTTACGATACAGAGGCTTCTGAGTTTACACAGATATTCAGTTTTGCAGATCAAGAGGGCTCGGATGTGCGCAGCAGAAATGGCAGCCACACCGTACGTATTACGGGGGTGGATAACGAGGGGAATGTCTCCTTTATCGTGTGCGGCTATATGAACAGGGGAACTCATGAGGGTGAATCCGGCGTCGGGGTTTATTATTTCGACAAGGCAGAGACCCTTGTTACGGAGAAGGCATTTATCTCCAGTACGAGCGCTCCTGCCATAACGACGGAAACATTCGCGCAGATGGTGTATTATGCCCAAAGCAGGGATATTCTCTATACTCTTGTCGATGGAACACTGTATGAGATCAATGTGGCAGATGATAAGCAGACTGTCCTTGCGAAAGACATGGAAGAGAAAGACTATGTTCTGTCGGAGGATGGGGGTATGCTGGCATATAGGACCGCAGGAGAAGAGAAAGACGCGGCGGAGATACAGGTGATGGATCTGGAGAGCGGAGAAGGATATACTGTGGCGGCGAAAGACGGAGAAGACGTGCGTCCGCTGGGATTTATAAGCGGGGACTTTATCTATGGGAAGATTAAGTCGGAGGATAAAGGACAGGATGTTTCCGGCAAAAAGATCGAGCCCATGTACGAGGTGGAGATCCGTAATTCCCAAAATAAGGTGGAAGCAAGTTATTCATTTACGGATCAGGGACTGTATACGACGGACATTTTGATTGAGGATAATCTGCTGACCTTGAACCGGGTTGAAAAGTCTGGGAATCGTTATCAGAGCACGTCTCAGGAATATATTACCAACAATACGGAGCGAAAAGAAACAAAAGTGACGGCGGAGTCCTACAGTACCGATGTAATGGGAAGGCAGATACGACTTACACTGTCCGATGGGGTGCGGGACTTAGAACCTGGAGTGGAAAAAGCAGGCTTTGCGGCGGAGGGTAAGACGCTCCAGCTCACGCTTGACAAAGACAGCGAGGAGACGCGGTTCTATGTGTATGGTATGGGAGGCTTTGCCGGGATGTATGACCGCGCGGGCGATGCTGTGCGGGCAGCAGAGGAAATATCAGGAGTCGTGGTATCCTCAGATCAGATCTATGTATGGGAAAGAGGGAACCGTGATCTGTCCTATTTTATAGATGCTTCGGCTTTTGCGAGAGAAGGGGAGGAAACTTCTCTGGGAGCGTGCGAGCGGTATATGCAGTCCTACGAGGCGCAGAAGATCGATTTGACAGGCTGTATGCTGGAACAGGTGCTGTATGTGATTAATCAGGGATGCCCGGTAACCGCGCTTGTATCGGCTGATCATGCTGTACTGCTGACCGGATATACGACTACGGATATCACCTATATCGATCCTGATACAGGGGAAGAAAGTACGGTTGGTATGAGCACAATGCAGGAAATGACAGAGGCAGGCGGAAATGTGTTCATAGGATATATCAAATAGAAACGATCATATTATAGAAAGATAAGAAAACGCCCGGTAAAGCGCATTCTGCTCTGCCGGGCGTTGTATTGTGTTCAGGGATATTTTTGTGAGTGATGTCTTTTTAGAGGGAATCAGGCATCATGAACGGGATCGGAAGCGGAACGAGATATTTACTCCTATTTCTC
>ERZ1643249.4387-NODE-4387-length-11852-cov-8.624481_pt1 | contig 11852 bp, 9 predicted proteins | sample MGYA00579263_ERZ1643249 | MGnify/ENA primary metagenome ERZ1643249 (study PRJEB29033, sample SAMEA4952264) | chicken gut metagenome | biome: Broiler Chicken; feature: Gastrointestinal Tract; material: Caecum | place: Ireland | collected 2018 | study: Broiler...
AGGATGCGGGGCTCCATCGCCATAACGCCGGCGATGGCCACGCGGCGCTTCTGCCCGCCGGACAGCTCAAAGGGGCTGCGGTTCAAAAGCGCCTCGTCCAGGCCGGTGAACTCGGCGGCCTCCCTGACGCGGCGGGCGACCTCGGCCTCGTCCAGGCCCATGTTTTTGGGGCCGAAGGCGATGTCCTTGGCGCAGGTCTCCTCAAACAGCTGGTATTCGGGATACTGGAACACCAGCCCGACCAGAAAGCGGAAGGAACGCAGGTCCTCGCCCTCGGCCCACATGTCCCGGCCGTCGACGATGACCTTGCCGGAGGTGGGGCGGTTGAGGCCGTTGAAGTGGCCGATCAGCGTGGACTTGCCGCTGCCGGTGGAGCCGATGACGCCCACGAAGTCGCCTTCCTCAATGGCAAAGCTGACGTCGTCCAGGGCTTTGGTCTCGTCCGGCATGCCGGGGTTGTAAACGTAGCTCAGATGCTCTACGCGGATGATGTCTGACAAAGTGATCTCCTCCTGTTGACCGCGGGATAGCGCCCCGGCCGCGCCGGGTGAACTTCCCGCCTGATGGGGGTAGGGGGTGGAAACGGGGGTTTGGGCGGCGGCCGCGCAGGGCGGGTGCCGACCGGGATGTGCTGCGCAGCGGCCGATCTCCGGCTCTTACACCGGCGCTGCGCGCCGGGGAGCCTCCGAAACGCCGCCTGCGGGTGGCAGTGATCTTCATCGGCCCGGAAACGCCGCGGCAGCCGGAAGGTCTCGCGGCGGGCGTGAACGCCCGCCCTACGCTCTCCCGCAAATGGGTGCCGGGAAAAGAAACGTCAGCCGCAAAGGCAAAGTTTCCGGTTTCGCCTGCCGTTTGCCTTGTATTGTAGGGCGGGCGATCTCGCCCGCCGGGCAACCTAGCGGCAAACGAAAGGCTGCGGGAAAAAGCGAATGTGCACCCAAAGCATTGCGATAACCGGCAGCTTTGCGGGACGATGCCGGGCATCGGCCCGGAAACGCTGCGGCGGCCGGAAGGTCTCGCGGCGGGCGTGAACGCCCGCCCTACGATCTGCCGGGAACAGGTGCCAAAACCGGGAACAGATGCCGGTAAAATGCCCCTTGCCGCAGAGCGGTGTTTTTATCCCACCTGCCGTTTGCCTTGTATTGTAGGGCGGGCGATTTCGCCCGCCGGGCAACATAGCGGCAGACGGAAGGCGGCGGGGAAAAGCGAATGTGCACCCAAAGCATTGCGATGACCGGCAACTTTGCGGGACGATGCGAGCATCGTCCCCTACGAAAGGGTTGCACGCAAACCTTTTGGCAGGAACCGGACCCAATTCCTCATGGAATTATCATTTCAGCAGCTCATACAGCCAGTCGGCGGCCGCGTCGGGGGTGATGATCTGTTTGGGCGCGGGCAGGCCCTCGGCGGCCAGCGCGTCGCGCAGCTCGGCGGCCTGGGGCACGTCCAGGTGGTAGCCGTGCAGCCGCTCGGTCTGGGCAAAGATCTGTTGGGGCGTGCCCTCCATCACGATGCGCCCGGCGCTCATCACCAGCACCCGGTCGGCGCGGGCGGCCTCTTCCATATAGTGGGTGATGGCCACGATGGTCACGCCGGCGGCCCGCAGCTTGTCGATGGTCTGCATCACCTGGCGGCGGCCCTTGGGATCCAGCATGGCGGTGGCTTCGTCCAGCACCAGGCAGTCCGGCCGCATGGCGATGACGCCCGCGATGGCCACCCGCTGTTTCTGCCCGCCGGACAGCTTGTGGGGGGCGGCCTTGCGCTTTTCGTAAATGCCGGCCATCTGCATGGCCTCGTCCACGCGGGGGCGGATCTCGGCGCTGGGCACTCCCAGGTTCTCCAGCGCAAAAGCCACGTCCTCCTCCACCACGGTGGCAACGATCTGGTTGTCCGGGTTCTGGAACACCATGCCCACCTTCTGGCGGATGTCGTAGAGTTTTTCCTCGGTGCGGGTGTCGATGTCCTCCACCAGCACGGTGCCTTTTTCGGGCAGCAGGATGGCGTTGAAGTGCTTGGCCAGCGTCGACTTGCCGCAGCCGTTGGCCCCCAGCACGGCGACGAACTCGCCTTTTTTCACCTCCATGCTCACGCCGCCCACCGCCCAGGCGGGCTGCTCGGTGTCATAGCGGAACCACACGTCCTGTGCGCGCAGCATCTGTTCCATTGGCGTTTCCTTTCTTGTTATCCCTCCTGCCAGAGGGCGGTGGCACCGCAGGGCACCACGCCGCCGGTGGCGGAGACCGGCAGGCCGATCTCGTCACAGGCGGTGGCGCCGCCGTACACCGGGCAGAGGGTGGTTTGCAGAATGTACTGCATCACCGCGGGGCTGAGGCCCTCGGTGTAGCTGTTGACGGCAAAAAACAGCGGCTTTTCGCTGAGCACCCCGGCGCACTGGACGATCAGGTCGTAGATGTTGTCCTCCAGCTTCCAGATCTCGCCGCCGGGGCCGCGGCCATAGCTGGGCGGGTCCATGATGACGGCGTCGTAGCGGCTGCCGCGGCGGATCTCCCGCGCGACGAACTTGCCGCAGTCGTCCACGATCCAGCGGCAGGGCCGGTCGGCCAGGCCGCTGGCGGCGGCGTTCTCTCTGGCCCAGGCCACCATGCCCTTGCTGGCGTCCACGTGGGTCACCGACGCGCCGGCGGCCAGGCAGGCCAGCGTGGCGCCGCCGGTGTAGCCGAACAGGTTCAGCACCCGGATGGGCCGCCCCGCCGCGGCGATGGCTTTCTGATACCAGGCCCAGTTGACGGCCTGCTCCGGGAAAACGCCGGTGTGCTTGAAGCCGGTGGGGCTGACGATCAGCGTCAGGCCGTTCCAGCCGATCTTCCATTTGGCGGGCAGGGGGCGGCGGTTCTCCCAGCTGCCGCCGCCCTTGCTGGAGCGGTGGTAGACCGCGTCGGCCTTTTGCCACAGCGGGCTGGCCGGGTCGTTTTTCCACACCACCTGGGGGTCGGGGCGGATCAGGATGGTCTTGCCCCAGCGTTCCAGCCGGTTTTTGCCGGTGGCGTCGATCAGTTCATAGTCCTGCCAGCTGTCCGCAGCGCGCATGGCACGGCTCCTTTCTTTGTCTCAGCGGTTTATACATTTCGGATAATGTCTTCGCGTGATACGGGTTGGAATTGGGAATGAGGAGTTCGGGATTTTGATGGTCCGTGCGCTTCGCGCGCTCGGAAGCAGGGCGGCGGGCGGAAGCTCTCGCGGCGGGCGTGAACGCCCGCCCTACAATCCCCCGCAAATGGGTGCCGGGAAAAGAAACGTCAGCCGCAAAGGCAAAGTTTCCGGTTTCGCCTGCCGTTTGCCTTGCTTTGCAGGGCGGGCGATTTCGCCCGCCGGACAACCTGGCGATAAACGGAAGGCAGCGGAAAAAAGGAATGTGCCCCCAAGCATTGCGGTGACCGGCAACTTTGCGGGACGATGCCAAGCATCGGCCCGGAAACACCGCGGCGGCCGGAAACTCTCGCGGCGGGCGTGAACGCCCGCCCTACAATTTGCCGGGAACAGGTGCCAAGACCGGGGACGGGTGCCAAGAAAACAGGTCTTGCCGCAGAGAGGTGTTTTTCATCTCGACCGCCGCTTGCTTTGCAGGGCGGGCGATCTCGCCCGCCGGACAGCATAGCGCAGGCCGGAAACTTTGCGGGACGATGCAGGCACTGCTGCCCCGTGAAGGTAAAGGCGTGGCAAGGTGCCGCACCCCTCCGCCGCCTGCGGCGGCACCTCCCCTTGCAGGGGAGGCTTTGCAAGCGGCAGCCCCCCAAAGGCTCCCCTATAAGGGGAGCTGGCATCGCGCCAGCGATGACGGAGGGGTGCATTGCCCCCCTGTTTTGCAAATATCCTGCCGGGTCGTAACTGCCGGAAGGCCCGCGGGACGATGCAGGCACTGCCGGCCGCTAAAAATCCCCCAACCGCGGCCAAAGGCCGCGCCTCAATTCCTGATTTCCAACTCCTGATTTTCAAAACAGGCTCTGCTGGCCGTCGTCGGCGTCGTCGCGCAGCGTTTTGGGCACCGCCATGTGCAGGTGCTCGTAGGCCAGGCGGGTGACGCAGCGGCCGCGGGGGGTGCGGGTCAAAAAGCCCATCTGCATCAGGTACGGCTCGCAGACGTCCTCCAGCGTGACGCTTTCCTCGCCCAGGGCGGCGGCCAGGGTGTCCAGGCCCACCGGCCCGCCGCCATACATCTCGATGATGGCGCGCAGCACGCTGCGGTCCAGCTCGTCCAGGCCCAGCGCGTCGATGCCCATCTGCTTGCGGGCGTCGATGGCAGACTCGGCGTCGATGGTGCCGTCGCCCCGCACGGTGGCAAAATCGCGGGCGCGCTTCAAAAGCCGGTTGGCCACGCGGGGGGTGCCCCGGCTGCACCTGGCCAGCTCCAGCGCGCCTTCCGGCGTGACGGGCACGTCCAGGATGGCGGCGCTGCGGGTGATGATGCGGGCCAGCTCGTCGGGGCTGTAAGGCTCCAGCTTCAGCAGGATGCCGAACCGGTCCCGCAGCGGCCCGGTCAGCTGGCCGGCGCGGGTGGTGGCGCCGATCAGGGTGAACCGCGGCAGGTTGATGCGGATGCTCTGGGCGCTGGGGCCTTTGCCGATCATAATGTCCAGCGCGTAGTCCTCCAAGGCCGGGTAGAGGACCTCCTCCACCTGGCGGGAAAGGCGGTGGATCTCGTCGATAAACAGCACGTCGCCCTCCTGCAAATTGGTCAGCAGGGCGGCCAGGTCGCCGGGCTTTTCAATGGCGGGGCCGGAGGTGATGCGGATCTGCACGCCCATCTCCTGGGCGACGATGCCCGCCAGCGTGGTCTTGCCCAGGCCGGGCGGGCCGTAGAGCAGCACATGGTCCATCGGCTCGCCGCGGCGCTGCGCCGCCCGCAGATAGACCGAAAGGTTGGCCTTGACCTTTTCCTGCCCGATGTAGTCCTGCAGCGTTTTGGGGCGCAGGCTGACCTCCTCGGCGTCGGCCGGGGTCACGTCCGGACTGACAAGGCGGGTGGGGTCGACGGTATATTCCTGGTTCACGGGTTGCCTCCTGGTTTACAGCTTGCTCAATCCCCGCAGGGCGATCTTGATAATATCCTGCACCGGCAGCGTGTCGTCCACGCGGGTGACGGCGCGGGCGGCGTCGCTGGCGTTATACCCCAGCGCCACCAGCGCGGCCACCGCCTGCGCCGGGGCCGAGTCGGCGGCGGGGGCGGGCGCGTCGCCCACCGCAAAGCCTTCGCCCGCGGCCAGGCCCTTGCCCACCTTGTCTTTCAGCTCCAGCGCGATGCGCTGCGCCAGCTTGGGCCCCACGCCGCTGGCCTTGGTAAAGGCCTTGTGGTCCCCCGCCGAGGCCGCCAGCGCCACCTGCTCCGGGTTCATCACCGAAAGGATGGCCAGCCCCGCCTTGGGCCCCACGCCGGACACGGCGGTCAGCAGCTTGAAGCAGCTCTGCTGCTCCTCGGTGGCAAAGCCGTACAGGGCAATGTCGTTTTCGGTCACGTTCAGCACGGTGTACAGCGTGGCGGTCTCGCCGGCGGCGGGCAGGCGGCCCGCGGTGGTCTGGGGCACCTGGGCCAGATACCCCACCCCCGCGCAGCTCAGCACCACGCTGTCCAATGTCTTTTTGACGATTTTGCCGGTCAGGCAGTAAATCATGGCAATTCCTCGGTTCTGTCAGGTCATCTCGGCGGCGCGCCGGCGATGCGGCTGCGGCTGCAGTGGCAGTGGGCGATGGCCAGCGCCAGCGCATCGGCGGTGTCGTCCGGCTTGGGGACGGCGGGCAGGTGCAGAAGGATGCGGGTCATCTCCTGGATCTGTTTTTTCACCGCCTTGCCGTAGCCGGTCACCGCCTGCTTGACCTGCATGGGGGTGTACTCGCACACCTCCACGCCGGCCTGGGCCGCCGCCAGCAAAACCACGCCGCGGGCCTCGGCCACGCCGATGACGGTGGTCTGGTTGTGCTGGTAATACAGCTTTTCAATGGACAGCGCCTGCGGCTTGTAGCGGTCCAGGATGTCGGCCATGCCGTCGTAGATCTCCACCAGCCGCTGCTCAAACGGGGTGTCTTTGTCGGTACAGATGGCGCCGTAGGCCGCCGGCGCGAACCGGTTGCCCGCGTAGTCCAAAACCCCCCAGCCCACAATGGCATAGCCGGGGTCGATGCCCAATACCCGCATTTGTCCCTATCTCTCCATTTTGTTAGATATACTGTTACAGTATACCACGAATCCGGGGACCGGGCAATTGACGCAGGCGAAAACCGCGGGCCGGCAGCGGCGCATTTTTTGTGCATCTGCCCGATATTTTGCACATCCCGGCCATCTATGGTAAGATAATCCAAAACGATCGGTTCCCCGCCGGGTGTGCCCGCGGGAAGCTGCGGGGAGGGCAGGCAGATGGCAAAAAACGGCAGTTCACAGCCCGGCGGCGTTTACCGGCAGATCCGGCGGGTGTCGGTGGCGGGCATTCTGGTCACGCTGGTGCTGACGCTGGGCGCGGCGCTGTGGCTGACCCTGACCCAGGAGTCGGGCGCCCGCGACCGTGCCCTGACCACCGCCACCCAGGCTGCGGCCAACACCATGCAGGTCATGGCCGCCGGCGGGCAGGACCGGACCGGCGGCTATGCCCGGCAGATGGCCGAGAGCATCCCCGATGTGGACCTGTTTGCCTGCTATACCGCCGACGGCACCCCCGCCGATTTTTACGATGTGGTCTCCGGCCAAAGCGACCCCGCCGCGCTGGCCCCGCTGGATGCCGGGCTGATGGACCGCCTGAATGCGACCGGCGCCGCCCTTTTGGACAATGCCCAGGCCCCCGGCGGCTCCGACCACTGCGCCTACGCCGTCGTGCGCCTTGCCGACGGCACCGTGGCCGGCTACGTGATGGCCGGCGTCTACCTGCGCAGCATCCGGCAGACGGTGCTGGCCACGCTGGCGGCCTATCTGGCCATCGGCGCGGCGCTGAGCCTGCAGCTGGCCCGGCGCATCAAGACCGAGCTTTTGGGCTACGAGCCGGACGCTTTCCGGGACCTGTTTCTGCGGCGGATGGAACTGCTGGACGCCCTGGACGAGGGGCTTTTGGCCATCGACCGGGACCGCCGGGTCATCTACATCAACCGGGCGGCGGCGGAGCTTTTGTCGCTGGACAAAGCCGCCTCCCTGGGCCGCCTGCTGGAGGAGGTCCGCCCCCAGTCCAGCATCGCGCGGGTGCTGCGCACCGGCAAGGCGGAATACGGCGTCAGCGTGCAGACCAAGCGGCGCATCCGGGTCATCTCGGACCGGATGCCGGTGCGGCGGGACGGCAAGCTGGTGGGCGCGGTGGCCATCTTCCGAAACCGCACCGAGGTCGCCCGCCTGGCCCGCGAGCTGACCGGCGTGCAGCACATCGTCGAGGCCATGCGAGCCTACACCCACGAGTTTATGAACAAGCTGCACGTGATCCTGGGGCTTTTGCAGCTGGGCGAGGCCGGGCGCGCCGAGGAGTATGTGCTGCAGCTGACCCGGACGCGGGCGCTTTCCACCAGCGCCATCTCGGAGCGCATTGCCGAGCCGTCGGTGGCGGCGCTGCTGATCGGCAAAAGCTGCCGCGCCGCCGAGCTGGGCGTGCGCATGACGCTGGACCCGGAAAGCCGCCTTTCGGCCGAGCCGTACTGCCTGCCGGCGTCGGCCATCATCACCATTCTGGGCAATTTGATCGAGAACGCCTTTGACGCCTTTTCGGCCATGCCGGCGGGCGGCGGCCACCAGGTGGACGTCAGCATCCGCGAGAGCGCCGGCGGCCTGCTGCTGAGCGTGGATGACAACGGCCCCGGCATGCCGCCGGAGCTGGCCGCCCATATCTTTGAGCAGGGCGCCACCACTAAGGGCGAGGGCCGCGGCACCGGGCTGTTCCTGGTAAAGCGCATCACCGACGCTTTCCACGGCGAAGCGCGGGTGGAATCCACCCAGGGGGTGGGAAGCTCGTTCATCGTCGCTTTCCGCCGCGAGGAGACCGATGAAGCGCCCGACGCCGGCGGCAACAGCCTGACCGCCCCCGACGGCGCCGACGGCTGACCCGGCCGGACACAGGGAAAGAGAGGGAGCCTATGTATTCCGTTGTGATCGTGGAGGACGACCCCATCATCACCGAACTGAACCGCCGCTATGTGGAAAAGGACGGGCGGTTCGGCCCTATCCAGTGCTTTGCCGCGCCCCGCGCCGCGCTGGACTGGCTGCGCCGCCACCCCGCCGACCTGGTGATCCTGGACTTTTATATGCCCCAGATGAACGGGCTGGAATTTCTGCGGGCGGTGCGGGCAGCCGGCATCGAGGCGGACGTCATTATGATCACCGCCGCCAACGACGCCGCAACGGTGGAGGCCCTGACCCGGCTGGGCGTGCTGGATTACCTGGTCAAGCCCTTCGCCTACGAGCGGTTCCGCCGGGCGCTGGACGCTTTCTGCCTGCGGCGGCAGGCGATGCGGGGCGGCAGCCTGGACCAGCAGGCGCTGGACAGCCTGCTGCACGCCGCGCCCCCCGCCGCCCTGCCCAAGGGCATGCAGCCCCAGACGCTGGAGCGGGTGACCGCCTGCCTGCGCGGCGCCCCCCGCCCGCTGACCTGCGAGGAGATCGCCGCGGCGGCAGGGCTTTCGGCAGTGACGGTGCGGCGGTATATGGCCTACCTGGTGGAGCGCCGCCAGGCCGCCGGCGAGATGGACTACGAGACCGGCGGCCGCCCCTGCGTGGTCTACCGGCTGGCGGAATAAGGCCGCCCGGCCATGCGGCGGCCCGGCGCGGCCGATGTTTGAGCGGTTTTTGTGCCCCTGCCACACTTTTTCTTTACTTTTTGTTAAAAATGCCGTAGAATTGATGTGTAAATGCTTTCACGGCGCAATGCGCTGAAGCAGGCCGCCCCGGCCCCCGCGGTGCCGCGCCCGAAAAATCTGACTATGCAAAGGAGAACGACCGTGTTCAAGATCGCAAAAAAACGCAGCCTGAACCCCACGGTGACGGAAATGTCCATTGAAGCGCCGCTGATCGCCAAAAAGGCCAAGGCCGGCCAGTTTATCATCCTGCGCGCCAGGGATGACTCGGAGCGCATCCCGCTGACCATCGCGGGCACCGACCCCGCTGCGGGCACGGTGGACATCATCTTCCAGATCGTGGGCGCCGGCACCATGCAGCTGAACACCCTGAACGAGGGCGACAGCCTGCACGACTTTGTCGGCCCGCTGGGCAAGGCCACCGAGATCGAGGGCCTGAAAAACGTCTGCGTGGTGGGCGGCGGCGTCGGCTGCGCCATCGCGCTGCCGGTGGCCCGCGCCCTGCACGCCGCCGGCGCAAAGGTCACCGGCATCGTGGGCTTCCGCAACAAGGACCTGGTGATTTTGGAGGACGAGTTCCGCGCCTGCTGCGACGAGCTGATCATCATGTCCGACGACGGCAGCTACGGCCGCAAGGGCGTTGTCACCGCCCCGCTGGAGGAGTGCATCCAAAACGGCGCCGCTTTTGACGAGGTCATCGCCATCGGGCCGCTGATCATGATGAAATTTGTCGTGGGCGTGACCAAAAAGTACAATGTCAAGACCGTCGTTTCGATGAACCCCATCATGGTGGACGGCACCGGCATGTGCGGCGGCTGCCGCCTGACCGTGGGCGGCAAGACGGTGTTTGCCTGCGTGGACGGCCCCGACTTTGACGGCTTCGAGGTGGATTTTGACGAGGCCATGCACCGCGGCACCATGTACCGCGACTTTGAGCAGCACGCCCGCGAGGCGGAGTGCAACCTGCTGAACCAGGAGGTAAAGTGATATGCCGGCTATCCAACGCAATATGGACCCCAAAAAGTGCCCCATGCCCAGCCAGGACCCCAATGTCCGCAACAAAAACTTCAAGGAAGTGGCGCTGGGCTACACCGCCGAGATGGCCGTGAACGAGGCCAAACGCTGCCTGCAGTGCAAAAATCACCCCTGCCGTTCCGGCTGCCCGGTGGACATCGACATCCCCGGCTTTATCGCCAAGGTGGCCGATGGCGACTTTGAGGCTGCCTACCAGGTGCTGTCCGCCTCCAGCGCGCTGCCCGCCGTCTGCGGCCGCGTCTGCCCCCAGGAGAACCAGTGCGAGGGCAAATGCATCCGCGGCATCAAGGGCGAGCCGGTGGGCATCGGCCGGCTGGAACGCTTTGTGGCCGACTGGCACCGCGAGAACGTCCATACCCCGGTCACCCCGCCGGCCCCCAACGGCCACAAGGTGGCGGTGATCGGCGCAGGCCCCTCCGGCCTGACCGCCGCCGGCGACCTGGCCAAGCTGGGCTACAAGGTCACGATCTTTGAGGCCCTGCATGTGGCGGGCGGCGTTTTGATGTACGGCATCCCGGAGTTCCGTCTGCCCAAGGACATCGTCCAGACCGAGATCGACGGCCTGCGGGCACTGGGCGTGGACATCGAGACCAACATGGTCATCGGCAAGGTGCTGACCATCGACGAGCTGATGGGCGAGTACGGCTTTGAGGCCGTGTACATTGCCTCCGGCGCCGGCCTGCCCCGGTTCATGGGCATCCCCGGCGAGAGTTTGAAGGGCGTCTACTCCGCCAACGAGTACCTGACCCGCGTCAACCTGATGAAGGCCTACCTGCCCGACAGCCGCACCCCCATCCAGAAGAGCCGCGCGGTGGCCGTGGTGGGCGGCGGCAACGTGGCCATGGACGCCGCCCGCTGCGCCAAGCGCTTGGGCGCCGAGACCGTCTACATCGTCTACCGCCGCGGCATGGCCGAGCTGCCTGCCCGCAAGGAGGAGGTCGAGCACGCCGAGGAGGAGGGCATCATCTTCAAGACGCTGACCAACCCGGTGGAGGTCCTGGCCGACGACAACGGCTGCGTCCGCGGCATGACCTGCGTCGAGATGGAGCTGGGCGAGCCGGACGCCTCCGGCCGCCGCCGCCCCATCGTCAAGCAGGGCAGCGAGTTTGAGCTGGATGTGGACACCATGATCATGGCGCTGGGCACCAGCCCCAACCCGCTGATCCGCTCCACCACCCCCGGCCTGGACGCCGACAGGCACGGCTGCATCATCACCGACGGCCCCGACGGCCTGACCAGCCGGCCCTTCGTCTACGCCGGCGGCGACGCCGTGACCGGCGCGGCCACCGTCATCCTGGCCATGGGCGCCGGCAAGGAAGCCGCCAAGGCCATCGACAAGGCCATCAAGGAGAAAGCCGGCGAGGCGTAAGCGCGGCAAAAACCGCGCCGCCCGCCCCGGTGTATCTGCCGGGTGGCTCCCGCGCAAACTGATTTTGTCCAGCCGCACCGTGCGCCGCGCGGTGCGGCTGGTTTTTCAGGCGGACCGGAAGCCCTGCGCCGCCGCAAGGCCCCGCCAGGAAGGTTTGCGGTAACCTGGAAGGATATTGGCAAGGCAAGGCACCGCCCCCCCTCAGTCGGCTAGCGCCGACAGCTCCCCTTACAGGGGAGCCTTCCAAGCAGCAGCCGCCCCAAAGCCTCCCCTGCAAGGGGAGGTGGATGCGCCGCAAGGCGCAGACGGAGGGGTGCATTGCCGCCTGGCGGCAAAAATGTCCTGCAAAGCCCGGCAGGACCTTGCCCTGTGCTTCGTAGGGGACGATGCTTGCATCGTCCCGCAAAACCCTGCGATGCCGCAAGGCCCCTGCGGCGGGCGAAATCGCCCGCCCTACAAAGCCGCCGCGAGCGGGCGGTGACACACAAATGCCAGCCATTCGTCAGGCCCGCCGGCGGGCCGATGCAAGCATCGGCCCCTACGCTGGGGGGCGACGGCCGGCCAGCGCGGGAAACTGCCCGACGCCGGGACACCGCCTGCCGTCCCCGGTCCCGCCGCCCGTTTGCCTTGCATTGTAGGGCGGGCGTTCACGCCCGCCGGGGAGGTTTGCGGCGGC
>ERZ1643249.4390-NODE-4390-length-11846-cov-4.599610_pt1 | contig 11846 bp, 9 predicted proteins | sample MGYA00579263_ERZ1643249 | MGnify/ENA primary metagenome ERZ1643249 (study PRJEB29033, sample SAMEA4952264) | chicken gut metagenome | biome: Broiler Chicken; feature: Gastrointestinal Tract; material: Caecum | place: Ireland | collected 2018 | study: Broiler...
CATTGAAAATATCGCGGACGCGGTGGGTTACCCCAATGTGGAACATTTCAACCGCCTCTTCAAGAAGACCTTTGACATGACGCCCATGCAGTACCGCAATCTGAGCCAGCAGTAAATGAATCCTGCGCCGGTGTACAGGAGACAACGCATCCTGCGCACCGGCGCTATTTCTCTTTCCGGATTGTGCTGACCAGTCCGGTTTTCGACAGTTTCTCATAAAATAATGGCCGATGCAGCGCCAGCATAACGATTTCCGCCACCAGGAAGAAAAAGTACGCCGTCCGGAAAATCCCTCTGATCATGACGGTCCAGATCATGCCCAGCCCCGCCACAGCCGCCGCAGCTTCCAGCCCGCTGTCCACAATGGCCGGAAGGACAAAGAGCACTGCCCAGAGGCTGCCGTAGCGGAGAAGATACTGATACCAGCGCGCGGGGCTGCCATCCTCCGACAGGATACCGATTCGAAGGATCAGCTTTCCCACAGTCCTGCCCCGAAGCAGCACCGGAATCAGGACGAAGTAGGTTCCGAAGAAGGAAAACCACGCGGTGTCTCTCGCGATCGGCAAAAGCGCTTCCAGCAGAAGGGCAAAAAGTCCGGCACAGGGGACGTCGATGGTCAGCGCAAGCAGTCTTCTCGCCAGAGACACTTCCCGTCCCCTGCGAAAGCTCGCCTCGTCGATCTCCTTTCTCGTCGGAAGAATGTTCAGGAAGGGTCCCACCAAAAGATACCCCAGCACGCCGCCCAAAGTATTCGCCATCAGATCATCCACGTCAAACAGGCGATAGCTTCTCGGATAGATAAAATACAGTCCCGACAGCTGGGTCAACTCAAAAAAAAGCGACAGCAAAAAGGACAAAAGCAGGGTCTTCTTCAGATGACAGCCGAAATAGTAACGCAGATAGACGCCAAAGGGCATTGTCATCACAACGTTGAAAAGTACCTGGAAGAAGGCCCGGTTGACAATCAGCGAAATCCAGCTTCCCGGATCCGATGCCACAAAATGGGATTCCTTGAGAATATCACAGATAAAATGAAATGGTATCAGCTGCGTCCGCGGCCCGGTCATAGCCGCCACCTCCTCTATGGAGGGAAGCGGCAGAATGACCAGAAAGAAGACGCAGAGCATATAGAGTACAAAAGAATACACAATCAGAATACGCACGCTGAAGACAGAGCCGTATTTGCGATAGTTGTAGAGCACATAGGGCAATGTGAAAAGCAGTGCGATCAACGGGAAAAAGAATACTGCCTCCCCGATCACTTTCAGATATACTTCCATGGTTTCTTACCTCTTTTGTTTTTTCTTAAAGTATACCCGTTTTCCCTCAAATTCACATGACCTGGGACTTACATTTACCTTACAATTCTGTAATGTCACACCACCAGAAGCAGAATGACTACGATACCGAGTATGATCCGATACCAGCCGAACGCGGTAAAGTCATGCTTCTTGATGTATCCCATCAAAAACTTGATGACCAGGACCGATACGATGAATGCCACCAGAGACCCCACAATAAGAACCACCAGCTCCGCGCCGGTAAAGGAGAAGCCAAACTGCAGCACCTTGATGGCGCTCAGCCCGAACATAACCGGAACCGCCAGAAAGAAGGTAAATTCCGCCGCCGCGACCCTGGACACGCCGATCAGAAGCGCCCCCACGATCGTAGATCCCGAGCGGGATGTGCCGGGAATGATCGAGAGCACCTGAAATAGGCCGATCAGAAAAGCTGTCCAGTAGCTGATATCCTCCACCCGTTTTGTGGTGGGCACACGTTTCTTGTTCCACGCCTCGATGACAATGAAAGCGATACCGTAAATAATCAGCGCCAGGGAAATGACCAGGGGCGTATGCAAATGGGCCTCAATGTAATCGTCAAAGAGAAGGGTTACCACCGCTCCCGGGATACAGGCGACCACCACCTTCATCCACAGAGAAAAGGTTTTCTTTATCACAATCGGCTTACTCTTATCTCTGAACTGGAAGGGAAACATTTTTTTCCAGAACAGAAGCACTACGGCAAGAATCGCCCCGAGCTGTATGACCACAAAGAACATATCCTTGAACTCATCGCTCATATCCAGCGTGATAAACTCATCCACCAGAAGCATGTGTCCGGTACTGCTGATGGGCAGCCATTCAGTAATTCCCTCCACGATACCGAGAAAGACAACTTTCAGTATCTCAATAAAACTTAAATCCACTGTCTAAAATCCTCCTTACCTTTTACCTTCTTTTGATTTTAGCACACAATCATCGGGAAAATTACCGAATTGCATCTCTTTTTTTCTTTTTTCTTCTGTATTTTTCTACATAAATATTCTTTCCAAGGCATTCCACCATATCACGACTGTATCCATTACCAAAGGCCCCAGCCGCCACAGGCACATCAATAAGATAAATACTCTAATAAGACACTCGCCTCCTCGCCGTCTTCGTTGGCAAATACATAGCGAAAGACGGTATTTTTCTGCTTTGTAAAAAGAAAAAACTGTTCCCTGGCCTCCACGTCAAACTGCGGCCCCGCTCCCGGGATCTTTCCCGGAAACTCCGCCTCCACGCGGTCAAAACAGAGATCCTCCTCCACCTTCAGATTCTCGATCTGTCCGGCGAGAACATCGTAGACACTTTGCCCGGATTTCTCATCATTCTGCTCTCCGTTGGCTTCCAGCACCCTCGCAAGATAATCGGCATATCCCGGCGGAAGAATCTCCTCCGCCGGAATGACCAGTTCACGGGAATCCGACTGGCGGATCCGGGTGATCAGGCGCTCTATCATCCGTGGCGAAACCACCAGAACGTCATACTCCCCTGTGATTCTGATCCTGTACTCTCTCATCAGCACTCAACTCCTCTGAGACGCTCCACCAGAGCCTCCTTCGAAAAACTGCTCATGCAGGCCGCGGTAATCAACAGCGGCACGGCAAGCAGTATTACCCCGTAAATCAGCGCAAAGGATACCGGGAAGCGGAAAGCCATGTAAAATGCTCCCATCTGATAGAGCATCCGGCAGAGCGCATAGCCGCAGAGCGTTCCCACTGTCATGGTCACGCCCACAGTGGCGACCACCAGAAGAAGACTCTCTCCCAGCAGCATCCTGCGGATCTGTCTTTTGTCCATCCCGATGGATTCCAGCATGGCCAGTTCCTGCTTTCTCGTCACAATGTTGGTAATCAGGGTGTTCATCATGCTCAGAATACTGAACACCATGATGAAGGCTGCCAGTCCGCTGATAGCGGCAAATACCTGATTCGCACTCTGATTGTAGGCAACGCGCCGATCCGCCAGCGAATCCAGGTAGAGATCCGGCCGCTGGGAAACAATCTCTTCCAGCGCCTCTCCCACTTTCTCCTCTCTGTCCGGGTCCGTTGTGACAAGAAGATGTGTGGTTATGCTGTCATAGGAGATCCATCCCATGATGGCCCGGGCAGGCATGACAAACCAGCCCTCAAGATCGTCGTGATCCCGCACAAAGGTATCTTTCAGGATTCCCCCGATCTCCACCTGCCGCTCCGTCATCTGTGTACCGTCAAAATAGTGAAAGGTAATCCGATCTCCCACAGAGAACTTCCATCCGTAGATCTCTTCCACGTTACCGTTGTCCGCCACCAGTACCTGACTGCCGTCCGAGAGCTTGTCGTAATCCACGCTCCCCTCCTCCAGATAGTCTCCGATGTTTTCAGTCTCCTCCTCGGTCAGCGGGTATACGAGATCATCGTTGTTATACTCATCCTGCTCGGGAAAATCATAAATCACGCCGAAGCTCCCCTTCTCCTCCACCTGTGTCACCCCATCCAGAGAGCGGATCTGTCCGACCAGCTTCTGATCTATCGGGGATTTCGCCTGCAGGCCGGAGAGTCCGTTTTCGTCCAGCTCTATGGCGGAGGGGCTGTACCCGATGTCAAATTCCGCGTTCTTAAAATTCCCCTGCCGGGCGTACCCCTCCCGGTCATAGGATGAGATGTAGGTAGCCGCCGTCATAAAGAGGATACCTCCCAGTCCCAGGGAGAGCATGGTAATAGCCGCCTTCTTCCTGTTCCTGGAAAAGTTCATGACCCCAAGCCCCACCGGCGTGAGGTTTCTGCACAGCCGCTTTGCGGAAGTTTTCTTCATGCCGTCCTCCGGCACATAGCGGAGCGCCTCCATAGGCGATACATTCCCGGCAATCTTCGCCGGTTTCCGCACAGAAATCATCGTAATCAGATAGATGACCGCCAGCACAAGAACCGCGATAATCAGTGTATTGACGATGGAAAATCCTGCCGGAACCATAAAATATCCGGCCACAAGACCGATCAGCACACCCGCCGGAGCCGCCCGGACAAACAGAAGGCTTCCCTCCCGGGATACAAATCTTCGCATCTGTTTTTTCGTCATGCCGATGGTCCGCAGCTGACCAAACTGGCGGATTCTTCCGATTACCGACAGATAAAAGACGCCGTAAATGACCAGCACACAGGCCAGAAGGATAACACCTCCCACCAGACCGTAAACCAGCACATCCTGGCTGCTCACGGACCGGGAATCAAAGTAGGCCCGTGATGGGCTCACATAGGCCCGCTCAACTCCCGCGTCGCTGCCGATCAGATACATGGCCTCCCGCAGATCATCCGGGTGCATATCCGCCGCGCCGTAGAGTTTCGCGTATACCTCGTAAGGCTGATTTTTCAACTGGCTCCCGCTTCTCGCGTACTTCTCGGAGAAAAAGACCGGAAACTGCTTCGCGTTCTCGCCGCCCTTTACGATACCTGACACGGTAAAGGTCTCCGTATTACCGTCATAAAACGGGATGGTTACCTTGCTTCCTATCTCCGGCGTTACCTCCATCCGCTTCAACAGTTCCTCCTGGAGAGCGATCTCATCTGCCTCCCGGGGCAGCCGTCCCCGGTCCATCTCGCCCACCCGGATCTTATCGGACATCTCGCTGACATAGTAGGGCAGCACACTGCAGTCATCCAGTTGTGTCAGCACCCCCGTCTTTACCTGAATCTGAAAAGCGATGCGCTCGTCGGCCTTCAACGTTTCCATCTGTTCCTCTGTCAGATTGTAATACCCCACCTGCTGAGCGTGGGAAAGTTCCCGCTCTGTGGCCTTATGCTGCCCGAAGGCGAACATCAGAATCGCCGCCAGCAGCGCCGAGGCAAGCACAATCGTGATGGAGACAAAGATATTGCGCATCCTGTTCGTCTTTAAACTCTGCCTGGCCATGAGGGAAATCATTTTTCCCGTCATTCTCTTTTCACTCATCTCTCTCTCCTCCTCACGCGCGCTTTCTCCGGGAATTTTCCCGATCTGTCCTCGGATTCCAGTCATCCCGCGTCCGCTCTGTCTGTTCAAATGTCCGGTTATCCGATCCCGCTGCCCGCTCTTCCTCCGCCGGATGTATCTTCCCGTCCTCAATCCGTATCCGTCGATCCGCCTTCTCTGCGATTTCCGGATTGTGGGTAATCATCACGATCGTCTGATGAAATTTTCTGCTGGTCATCTTCAGAAGATCAATGACCTTGTCGCTGGTCTGGCTGTCCAGATTTCCCGTGGGCTCATCCGCCAGAATGATCGCCGGCTTGGAGATCAGCGCCCGCGCGATGGCAACCCTCTGCTGCTGTCCGCCGGAAAGATGGCTGGGATAATTGGCCAGCTTGTGATCCAGTTCCAGGAACTCCGTGATCTCCTTCAAAAACTTCTTATCTTCTGTCTTTCCGTCCAGCCGTACCGGGAGCACGATATTCTCATAGGCTGTCAGATAGGGAATCAGGTTGTAGTTCTGAAAGATAAAACCGATCCTCCTGCGGCGAAATACCGTAAGCTGCTCCTCCTTCATATCCTCCAGCCTGCAGTCCTCCACCTGCACACCGCCGGATGTGGGCGTATCCAGACCGCCCAGCATATTCAGGAGCGTGGATTTTCCGCTGCCGGAAGTACCGATGATCGCCACGAACTGTCCCTCCTCCACGGATACACTCACGTCGTCCAGAGCCTTTACCAGACTCTCCTCCCTGCCGTAATATTTTTTCAAGTGAGACGCCTGTAAAACTGCCATATCACTGTCCTCCTTTTTCTCTGTAATTCTTCTGACAGTTCCATCATATTTCACAGAAAAAAACTTGCAATAGGGGACGCAGAATCTAAGATCCAGAACGCAAAATCTAGGTCTAAAAGAAAAAAGAACCTGTCAGACAGGTTCTTTTTCGACGGCATTCTGTGCCAGACTTCCTTCATGTTTTTGTAGATGACCTGATCCTGGTCTTCGAAATGCAGAAGGACATTGCGCTTGCTGGTCTCCGCGTAGCGCAGATTTTTGTACAGCACCTTGAACTTTCCGCTGTCGTTGGCGAAAGTAAAATAGGGTTCCTCCTTCCCCTGATACCGCGAAAAGAAACGGTCCAGCTCCATTTTCAGCCGCCCGTATTTGACCGGCTTCAGCAGATAATTGACCGCCCCATACTCGTATCCCTTCCAGACATACTGGGACAGAGAGGTAAGAAACATGATTCCCACCGTGCTGTCCACTTTGCGGATCTCCTCCGCCGCCTTTAAACCGTTTACCTTTTCCATCCGGATATCCATAAAAATCAGATCCAGATCCGGCTGATAGTGAGCCAGCAGTTCGCTGCCGTCGTGATACTCCAGAAGGCAGAATTCCCTTCCCGTCTCCCTGCCATAGCGATCTAACTGCTCTTTCAAATCCAAGATGAGCGTCTCCTCATCGTCACAGATTGCGATCTTAACCATTGCTCTGATCCCCTTTTTGCTCTGTCTTTTCACGGCCTATACTCTGTTTTTCTCCACAGAGAAGCCGCTTCAAAATCCCCGCGAACTCCTCGATATAATAATTTGTCCTGTCCTTCCCCCAGAAGATCCCATAGGTCCGCGTGATCTCCTTTCCCCACATCCGATATCCGCATTTTTTCCGTGTTCCAGTATAGCAAAAAGGGAGCTCTCGATCAATAAAATCCATGGAAATAATAAGTTATACTTATTGATTTTTGTGACAGATACAGGGGAAATATATAAAGAATGCCGCCAGCAGCTCTGCTGAAAAAGCAGAATACCTGCTGACGGCAACAGAAACGAATTTATTGTTGAGCGTCCGCAGCCGCTCCGAGGGTAATATCAAGCGTCTTCTCCTGATACTTTCCGTCGTCAGATCTCTGGATAACGATCTTGACTTTCTCTCCCGCGGCGTAGTACTCCAGCGCGCTCTGGAGCTGGCTCATGGTACCGACACTTCGGGTATCCAACGCTGTGATGATATCGCCTTTCTGGATTCCCGCCTGATCCGCCGGCCCGTTTTTCTCCACGGAATCCACCAGCACCCCCGCAGGAATCCCATAAGCCTGTGTTACTCCCGTGGGAACGCTCTCTCCGCTGATTCCGATATAGGAAGCCTCGGAGGAATCCACCTTTTCTCTGGTAGGCAGATTCATCAGCTCCTGCAGGCTCTGTTCCGCCTTGTCGATAGGAATCGCGAAACCGATGTTGTCCACCGACGCTCCCGAGGAAGTGGCAGAAGTCTTCGCCTCATTGATACCGATCAGTTCGCCCTTCATGTTCAGAAGCGCGCCTCCGCTGTTGCCCGGATTGATGGCCGCGTCTGTCTGAATCAATCTTGTAGACTGTACTTCATTCCCGCTCTCATCGGAGAGATTCAATGTACGGTTCAGCGCGCTCACATACCCGCTGGTCACGGACTGCCCGTAGCCAAGAGCATTGCCGATAGCCACTACCTGCTCGCCCAGCTGCAGCTCATCGGAATCTCCCACTGTCGCGATCTGAATCTGCTTCATGGTATCGTCGGAAATATCGGAAAGTTTCACGGCCACCACCGCCAGATCATTTGCCGCATTCGTGCCTTTTACCTCGCCGGATACACTGCTCTCATCGATAAAGCCGACAGAAAGGCTCGTGGCTCCCTCCACCACATGATTGTTGGTGGCGATCAGCAGTTCCGTGTCATTTTTTCCGACAATCACGCCGGTTCCGGCTCCCTGCACCTCATATTGCCGCAATCCGCCAAAAAAACTTCGCATCTCCTCCACCGACATAGTGGAGATCGTGACCAGGGAAGGCATGGCGTTTTTTGCCACTTCCTCCACGCTTGTCCCGGAATTTCCGGTGGAATCCGTATCACTGTCGCCCGCCGTATCTGTGGCGGAAATGTGATTCTGGTCATACATACGGTTGGCCGCAGCGTTGACACCGTACATGGTCAGTCCGGCAATCAGACCGAAAACCAGCGCCATGACAACCAGCAGCGCCCACTTTTTCTTCATAGACATCGGTTTCTTATCTTCTGTTCCGTTCATTCCGAAGACCCCTTTCTTCTTATGTATCCATTTTGTTTTATCATAGGACGCCAAATTGCAAATGAACAGAAACAATTGTGCCAGATTTTGGCAAAGTTGCGCCTGTTTTCTCTGTTTTTCTGGACAAGAAGCGGGAATCATGTCATATTATATTTTTATATTGTTCCATTTTTCGACAATTTCGCAATGGCGAAATACAGGCATCAGGAGACTACGCACTATGAACTATAAGACAGTGGAAATCAACGAAAACAGATCCGAAAAAATTCACTATCCGGAAAACGGCTTTCCGGTCATCCGCATGCAGAATGCCCTGGATGATTTTCTCAACGGGGAAATCGGATATCACTGGCATTCGGAATTTCAATTTGGCCTTTTGCTGAAGGGCGAACTGGATTACTGCGTGTTCCGCAATCCGATTTCCAAACTGCACCGGAGCCTTCAGGCAGGAGACGGCTTTTTTATCAACTCCAAAGTTCTTCACGGTTATCGACAGACAAAGCCCGGATCGGAAATCTTTCTCTTCGGTATTCCCGTCAGCTTCTTTTCATCTCTGTCCTTCGGCAATGCATACCAGAAAATTGTTCTGCCCATCCTGCACTCCTCCGTTTTCGGCGCCTTCTTCCCGGCAAAAGAGGAAAAAAATTTCCCCATCCTGCGACTTTTCCGTGAATTTCACACACTGGACGCCATGGATAACGACTACGAGCTTCACAGTATGGAACTGCTCTGCCGCATCTGGCGGCAGCTGTCGCAGATGCTCGGAGAAATCAGTCGACCGGGCACCCCTAAGACCGTCTTCACGCAGGAACAGCGCATGAACCAGATGCTGAGATTTGTCCAGGAACACTACAACGAATCTCTTACCGTAGATCAGATTGCCCAGGCCGGAGGTGTCAGCAGGAGAGAATGCTTCCGCTGCTTTCAGTCCAGCATCGCGGAGACTCCCACGGAGTATCTGAACAGTTACCGGCTGGAGCGGGCCGCCTATCTGCTGACCAGTACGGATCATAATCTCTCCGCGATCTGCGAAGCCTGTGGCTTCAATAACACCAGCTATTTCGGCAAACTTTTTAAACAGCGCTACGGCACATCTCCGGGACGTTTCCGTCTGCTGGCACAATACTGATACTTCCGACACAATTTTAGGATTGACAGAATCGGCATCCCGGTGTTATTTTCCTCTCAGAACAAAAGAGAAGGGTATACATGACTATCACGATCAACTTGCTTCGCTTCATATCTTTCTCTTCTGTTCTTTTTTTGTTCCATAAAAACATATTCTTTCTCCGAAAGCCTGCTTTGCAGTCATCGTACCTATCCTCGTATTTGATGTTTGACGAACGTGCGCAAACCCGCTATAATATATTTACTACATACGTAAGATTTACAGGAGGGATAAAGATGTCCGGTTTACCTCAGATTTCAGAAGCGGAATTTGAAGTCATGAAAATCGTCTGGCAGTCTGCGCCGATCAATACAAACGAAATAACCGAACGGCTGCTGAAGACCACTTCCTGGAGCGCAAAGACCATCCAGACGCTCATAAGGCGTCTCGTGACGAAGGGCGCCCTGTCCTACGAAAAACAGGGGCGCGTGTTTGTCTACACTCCCCTCATAGCAGAAAATGAGTATATCGCCCAGAAGAGCGACTCTTTCCTGCGGCGCTTTTATGACGGGGATATTGGCGCCATGCTCTCCGCCTATCTGGACAATAATCAGCTCTCCGAGACAGATATCAGTAAACTGCGTTCCATTCTCTCCAGGGAGGAAAAATAGGGACAAAACACAAGGAGCCGGAGCTATGACTGACTTTATGATACATTTTCTGATCTGCAATCTGCTCATCAGCGGCATGATTGCCCTTCTGTTTGCCGTCAAGAAAATATGGCAGAACCATCTGACCAGCCGGGCCCAGTACAACCTGTGGCTTCTGCCGCTGTGCCTGATGGTTTTCCCTTTTATCCCTCTCCGCTTCTACCGGTTCTTTTCCCTGTTTTCCCAGGTTGCGGGAAATTTCCGGGGAACCGCTTCGGACCATCCTTCCTCTGACGCGATCAGCATATCGGCCGCATCCTCCGACTGGATGAACGATTTTACCCTGTCTGTCAGCAGAGAGACACCCTCCTGCCTCTGGACAATCCTCTTTTGGATCTGGATCGCCGGAATTTTCATCATGCTGATCCTCACACTCAAATCCGCCATCCGGTTGCGCCGAATAAAAAAGTCCGCTCTTCCCCTGCAAAACCGGAAGGTGCAGAGCCTGTATGCCGGATATCTGAAAGAAATGGGGATCACGAGAAACATTCCGGTATACAGCACCGCCTTTCTGGCGTCTCCTGTCATCACAGGCGTGATAAATCCGCGTATTTATCTGCCCATCCATCTGATTTCAGATTATGATCCCGACAGTATACGTCACATGCTGCTCCACGAACTGCAGCACTATCGCCACAGGGACAATCTTTTCAACGATCTGTTTCTTCTGGCCGGCATTCTCTACTGGTTCAATCCCCTGGTTCTGCTCGCACAGAAAGCCATGCGAAGGGACCGTGAGATCGCCTGCGACAGCGCCGTGCTGAATATGCTGGATTCGGATGCTTGCCGGGATTACGGCTACACACTGATTCGCTTTGCGGAAAAGATCTCTCTTTCCCCGTTTCCCTTTTCCAGCAGCCTCGGTGGAAACGTAAAGCAGATGGAACGGCGAATCCGCAATATCGCCACCTACCGAAAACCTTCTCCCCAAAAAAGGCGGAAAAGCACTGCCCTCTTTGCCCTTACCGCAATCCTGTTTGCCGCGATTGTCCCGGCTCTGCCCTCAGCCGCGGCCCCGGAGGATCGCTATTGGTCAGATACTTTTGACGGGGAGATTACATCGGTTGATCTGTCGGAGCATTTTGGAGAATATGAGGGAAGTTTTGTCCTGTACGACGAGAATCGAAATCAGTGGAGCATCTATAACCGGGACATGGCCTTTCAGAGGACAGCGCCAAATTCCACCTACAAGATATACGACGGGCTGTTCGCCCTGGAAGAGGGCGTCATTACACCGGAAGATTCCCTGCTCACATGGAATCGCACGGACTATCCCTTTGCGGCGTGGAATCAGGATCAGACTTTGCAGACCTCACTGACCAATTCGGTCAACTGGTATTTCCAGACGCTGGACACCCGGCTTGGCAAAGACATCCTGGCGTCCTACATACAGCGCATCGGCTACGGAAATGAAGACATCAGCGGCAATCTGTCCTCCTACTGGATGGAGTCCTCTCTGAAAATTTCCCCGATAGAGCAGGTAAAACTTCTGCAGTCCTTCCGCAAAAATGATTTCCAGTTTGCCCCTGAAAATGTTCAGGCGGTAAAGGACGGCATCCGCCTCTCCTCCTCCGCTGCCGGGACGCTCTACGGCAAAACCGGCACCGGAAATGTCAATGGCCAAAACGTCAACGGCTGGTTCGTCGGCTTTGTGGAGACTTCCGAAAACACCTGCTACTTTGCCGTGAATATCCAGTCTGCGGATGACGCTACCGGAAGC
>ERZ1643249.4393-NODE-4393-length-11837-cov-16.653285_pt1 | contig 11837 bp, 11 predicted proteins | sample MGYA00579263_ERZ1643249 | MGnify/ENA primary metagenome ERZ1643249 (study PRJEB29033, sample SAMEA4952264) | chicken gut metagenome | biome: Broiler Chicken; feature: Gastrointestinal Tract; material: Caecum | place: Ireland | collected 2018 | study: Broiler...
CTATAACAGCACCAAATATAATATTTGCATCTGGATCTACAGACTTTTGAACTAAATCTGCTGCTTCACTTATCTCAAGCAAGCATAAGTCTTTTCCACCAGTTACATTAAGAAGTACTCCACCAGCACCTTCTATAGAAGTTTCAAGCAATGGACTATGTATAGCTTGTCTTGCTGCTTCTTGTGCTCTATGTTCACCAGAAGCTCTACCAATACCAATGTGTGCTACTCCTGCATCAAGCATAATAGTTTTTACATCAGCAAAATCTAGGTTTACAAGACCTGGTATTGTTATTAAGTCAGATATACCTTGTACACCTTGTCTTAACACATCATCTGACATTTTAAATGCATCCATAATAGATGTCTGTTTTTCTACAACTTGTAGCAATTTTTCATTTGGTATTATTATTAAAGTATCTACGTTTTGTCTTAATTCTTCTATACCAGCTTCTGCTTGCATCATTCTTCTTTTTCCTTCAAAAGGAAATGGCTTTGTAACTACACCAACTGTTAAAATTCCCATTTCTTTTGATACTTCTGCAACTATAGGAGCAGCACCTGTTCCTGTTCCGCCACCCATACCAGCAGTTACAAATACCATGTCAGCACCTTTTAGTGCTTCAGCTATTTCTGTTTTAGATTCCTCAGCGCTACATTTTCCAACTTCTGGATTTGCACCAGCACCAAGTCCTCTTGTTAACTTTTCACCTATTTGAATTTTTTTATTTGCTTTTGAGACATTTAATTGCTGTCTATCAGTATTAATAGAAATAAATTCAACGCTTTTTAACCCGTTTTCAACCATTCTGTTAACACCATTATTTCCAGCGCCTCCTACACCAACAACCTTAATTGTAGCCATCCCAGCTTGATTTTCGTTTTCCATTTATTATTCCCCCTTAAAATCTATATTAAAACTTCTTTTGTTTTTTCTTTTTACTAAAGAAAAATTTTTCTTTGAAGTTTTCTATCCCCTCAAAAATCTTGTCTTTAAAACTTGGATCTGTTACTATTTGAACATCACTATTTACATGCTTACTTAATCCTAAGCTTGCTATATATCTAACCATACCATACACTGTTGTATGTTGTGGCTTTATTACGTTTATTAACTTTGGACTACATACTCTTACATTATTTATTTTTAATATTTTAGCAGCTAATTCTTCAGCACCAACAATATTACTAATACCTTGACCTGTTAAGACTACTGTACTTATTGCTGTAGTCATCCCTTTTTCTTGAAGCATTCTTCTTATTATTTGAAAAACTTCTTTTACCCTTGCTTCAATAACTTGTACAATTTCACTACATTTTACTATATCATTTGTAGAACTAGAACTAGATTTTGACGTTAATTTTATTTCATGATTATTAGTTATCATAGAAACTAGTGCTAAATTGTATTGTCTTTTTAATTTCTCAGCTTCATCAGTGCTAATATCGAAAGTTAAAGAAATATCGTTTGTGATATGGTCTCCTCCTACAGGAAGAGTAGTATAAAACTCTAGTTTATCTTTTTTATATACTGATATATCTGTGTGACCACCACCTATATCTAGCATTAAAACACCATTTTGTTTTTCTTCAGGTATCAGTATTATATTTGATGTTGCTAATGTTTCAAGTATTAGTCCATCTATTTTTAATCCTGCATATTTTAATGCTTTTTGAACTCCAACTATGTAATCACCTCTTGCAATTACAACCTCAACTTCCATTTGAAAAGTCTTACAAAAAGCTCCTATAGGCTCTTCTTTATATATTCTTCCATTTACTACATATGCTGAAGGTAATATATCTATTATCTGCTCATCTCTTTCTAAACGAGTAGAAATTTGGATTTTAGTATATAAATTATATATATCATTTACTGTCATACCATCATCTGGTCTTTCGACCTCAGATTCCATAACAACCTTCTCTATTCTAACGTTCATGCCTTTTATATTAACATAGGCAGAATTTACTGAAAGCTCAGAAATTTGTTCAGCTGAATTTACTGCGTCTCTTATTGATTGGCCTACTCTTTCATAATCTAGTATCTGTCCTCGTTTTATTCCTGAGTTGTTTGAAAGGCCATAACCAATGACTTCAATCTCGCTAAATTTATTGACTTGTCCAATTACACAACTTACCTTGGATACACCAATATCTAGCCCAACGATGATATCACCTATAGCCACATCTCACACCTCCAAATTTGAGCTATCTATATGATACTATCTTTTGCTAAAAAAATCAAGCATTTTAAGGAAATTTTGTAATATTTGTGCAACCTTATTGTAACTGTTTTAAAATATTGCAAAATTCCTTTATATATGCTATTTTACATGATTTTTTGTAAAGTATTTTATTAAAATTACATACATGAAAAATATAATTAAAGATGGATTATAATACATAAAAAAAACTATAATAGATATAACTAGTAAAAAAGATAAAAAAAAGGTTTCTATACTTTTTAAATAACTAATTTTATTTAAACTTGTTAATATACAATTTAAAATATTATACCCATCTAATGGATAGACAGGCATTAAATTTAAAATAGCTAAAAATATATTAATTTCAAAAACAAAATCTATATTTCTAAAAAGTAATGCTAGTATGATATTGCCTAGCGGTCCAGCTAAGTATATTATTATTTTTTTTATTATTTTTAATTCATCATTATTATTAAATACTACACATACTCCTGCAATAGATAATTTCAATTTTCTTATTTTTTTACCAAAAATACTCGCAAAAATTATATGAGATAATTCATGGAATATTATGAATAAATAACATACAAAATACGATGTCAAAAACAATTTGATTTTATCAGAAAAGAAAAAAGAAATCAATACAATAATAAATAAATTTTCAATTTCTATAAAAAAACTATTTAAACGTAATATCATTTATACCTACTATCTAAATTTTAAAAAAAGTTCAGGATCAACTGTTCTTTCATTTATTTTTATTTCAAAATGGAGATGTGATCCAGTAGACATTCCTGTAGACCCCATAAGTCCTATTACTTCTCCTTGTTTTATAACATCACCTTCATTTACATTTATTTGATTTAAATGTGCATACTTAAAAATAACACCATTATTTTCTATCTCAATATTATTTCCATAATATTTATCCATTTGTTGTGCAGATATAACTGTTCCATCTGTTGCACTTTTAATTTCAGTATTCAATACATTTGCAACATCTATTCCTGTATGATATCCCACATTTTCAAAAACCTCATCTCTTGCGCCATAAATTGATGTAACAATACCATTTACTGGTAATATCATACTTATGTTTTTAGATAATATCTCTTCTTTATCCATATCCATAAGACTTATTTGACTACTTGTTACCACAGTATCTTGAATTTGAGCTACATCTTCACTATTTAAACCTATTTTATCTTCATTAAAAACCGCAACAGTATTTTCTATATTTTTGTCTCCAAATAAATTATTTAAAGAAAAACTCATAATTTCAGGCTTTATTTTATTTACATACTTATCTACAATGTTATTATATACATTTTCTGGAATAACATTTTTTATTTTAGCATATACACTTTTAGAAAATTCCTCTAAATTATTCATAATCTGCTCTCTAGTATAATCTTTTTTATATTCGCTTTTTATCCAGTTAAAAAAATTAGAGTTTTTAAACTCATTCTCTGGCAAATATTTATATGAAAAAACACATACTCCTAAAATTAATGTCAAAACTAATTTTACCATAAATTTATATTTAATTTTAGTTATTTTACTTATATGCTCTTCGCTTATATCTTCGTTTTTATATACTGGATAATTTTTAAAATCTTGAATATCTGTATTACCACTAAAATCTCTTTTTAAATAATGACTTCTAAGTTCATCTTTAAATAATGAATTTATTTCATCTTTTGTATATCTATTTTGATTAATATCTTCCATATTCTCCTCCAATATTTCTAATAAATTATATTAATTTTAAAAATTAATATAACTACTTGGAATAAAAAAATCCCAATATATAAAATATTGAGATTTGATTTTAATATTTATTTTAATATTTCTCCTTTTAGATACCATAAATGCTGACTATCTATTTTTACATTCACTACTTTTCCTATAAAGCTCTCATCTGCTTGAAAAATAACAACTTTATTTTGAGAAGTTCTTCCAGTATATAACTCATCATTTGTTTTGCTTTTTCCTTCTACTAATAATTTATACTCTTTCCCAACCATTTTTTCATTTAATTTTGGTAAAATTTCTTCATATAATTTTTTTAACCTTTCAAGTCTTTCTACTTTTTCTTCATAGCTTACTTTATCTTCCATTTTAGCTGCAACTGTTCCATTTCTTTTTGAATATATAAACATATATATTTGATCAAATTCTACTTTTTTAACTACATCTAATGTATCTTGAAATTCTTCCTCTGTTTCATTTGGAAATCCAACTATTATATCTGTAGATAATGATATATCTGGTATTTGCTTTAATTTTAATGCCAGATCTAAAAATTGTTCTTTTGTATATTTTCTATTCATCTTCTTTAAAATATTACTATTTCCAGATTGCAAAGGTAAATGAATTTGTCTAGCTATCTTTTTAGAATTTCTTATAACTTCTATTAAATCATCTTTGAAATCTTTTGGATGAGGTGACATGAATCTAATTATCTCTATTCCTTCTATTTTCTCAATTTCTTTAAGTAGCATTGGAAATGTATATTTTTCTTCAAAATCATTTCCATATGAATTAACATTTTGTCCTAAAAGCATTATTTCTTTATATCCTTGTTTTGCTAATTGCTTTATATCTGCAATTATATTTTCTGGTCTTCTACTTCTTTCTCTTCCTCTTACATATGGAACTATACAATATGTACAAAAATTATTACAACCATATATTATACTAACACTTGCTTTGTACTTATCTTCATATTTAATTGGGACATCTTCTTCCAAAGCATTACTAACATCAATATATTCTATATTATCTTTTTCATTTATTATTGTATTAAATAATTTTTCTGGAAAAATACTCATACAACTTGTTCCAAGTACAATATCTACAAATCTATATGACTTTTTTATTTTTTCTAAAATATGTTTTTGTTGTGTCATACATCCAACAATCGCAATGTATACCTCTTCATTTTTAATTTTTCTTTGTTTTAGCATTCCAAGTCTTCCAAAAAGTGTATTTTCTGCATTTTCTCTAACGCAGCATGTATTGAACAAATATACATTAGAATTATTTTCTTCTCCTTTTTCAAATCCCATTGATTCTAATATTCCTGCATATTTTAATGAATCATTTTCATTCATCTGACACCCCATAGTATCAATATAATACTTTAATTTATGCTCTTCATTATATTTTTTTAATTTATCCTTATAACTATTCACAAATTTCATTATTTTTCTCCTTTAAACATTAGTATTATACATTATTTACTATTAAATTTCAATATTATGAATATATATTATTTTAGCTATGAAATGCATTACATAAAAATATATAATATTTTATATTTTATTTTTTAATAATATATGCTACAATAATAGTGGTGATATTAATGAAAAAAAGAATAATAATAGCAAATTTAATAATAATATTTATGTTGTTTGGAATATTAATAGGTATTTACTTCATAGATCAAAATAGAATGAAAAATAATGAGCCTGTATTATTTAGTACATGGGGAAAATCTTATACTACTGTAGAAGAAGTAACACCTCAGCCTAAGCCTATAATTGAAAAGGAAATTGATCCAATATATACAGATAATAACAATGTAGAACTAGGAATATATATAGATAATGGCTATAATTTAGAACTTATTACAGAAGATTATTATTGTGATTGGACACTTGAAAGTATTATGGGATTATTTTATACAATTCCGTCTAGAGAAAAAACTCTACCAAATTATAACTTTGATACAATATGGAAAGATTTAATAAATCAATATCCTAATGCTCAAAATTGTAGAATTGGATATTCTTTAGAATTTTTAATTGAAGATGGAACTCCAATGTATTATACAATATTAGATCCAGATGATGCAATCTGTACATTTCCTAAAATTATGAGCTTTCTGTATGACGATGTAAACTTAGTTCCAGGAAAAAGATACTACCATATAACTCAAGATGTTATGTATGATTATACAATCTGCTCCTCAATAAAACTTGTAGGAGATGTTGATACATATAAAATTCCTTCTGATATAAAACTTACAGCATTTTGTTATGATAGTGAAGATGATTTTGATGAACAAGGAAGATATAGGGGAAAATGCTCATATACCATAACTATAAAAAGGTAAGCACTCGCTTACCTTTTTTAATCATCAAAAAAAGACAATAATCTTATTATTGCCTTTAATTTTTATTATACTCTTTCCATATATGATCCTGTTCTAGTATCAATTCTTATTTTATCTCCAATTTCTACAAATATTGGAACATTAAAAATAGCACCTGTTTCAACAGTTGCAGGCTTTGTAGTACCTGTAGCTGTAGCTCCCTTAATGCCAGGTTCAGTATATGTTACTTCTAACTCAACAAATGTAGGAGGCTCAACTCCGAATATATTTCCTTTATATGATAATACTTTAACCAACATATTATCTTTAAGATAAGGTAATGTATCTGATATTTGTTCCTTAGTTAGTTCAACTTGCTCATAAGTTTCTGTATTCATAAATACATACATATCTCCATCTGCATAAAGATATTGCATTTCTTCAACAGTAACTTGTGCTTCTTCAAGCTTTTCATTTGGGTTGAATGTTCTTTCAAGATTTTTTCCAGTTATAACATTTTTTAAAGTAGTTCTAACAAAAGCTGATCCTTTACCAGGTTTTACATGCATAAAATCTACAACTCTATATACAGAACCATCTAATTCAAATGTTGAACCCTTTCTAATTTCTCCTGCTAACATAAATTACCTCCTAACTTCATTATTTTTGAACTTTTTCTACTAATGTTTTGAATCCATTCATATCATTAACTGCCATTTCAGCTAACATTTTTCTATTTATAGTTACATTAGCTGCTTTTAAATTATTCATTAATTTAGAATATGTTGTTCCACACATTCTAGCAGCAGCATTAATTCTTGCAATCCATAAAGATCTGAAATCTCTTTTCTTTTGCTTTCTTCCTACATAAGCATAGTTGCCAGATTTCATAACAGCTTGATTAGCCATTCTAAATCTTATTGATTTTGCTCCAAAATAACCTTTTGCTCTTTTTAGAACTTTTTTATGTCTTGCTCTTGTTGTAACAGCTCCTTTTACTCTTGCCATTTATATTCTCTCCTTTCAAATTATATGCTTATTATTGATATGGTAACAGCTTCTTAATAGCTTTCATGTTTGCACTATCTGCATAAGATGATTTCTTTAAAGCCATTTTTCTCTTAGAAGATTTACCTGTTAGTTTATGTGCACGATTTGCAACATTTTTCTTAATTTTACCAGTTCCTGTTACTGATAATCTCTTTTTTGATGAACTGTGTGTTTTCATTTTTGGCATAATACTCTCTCCTCTCTCAAACACTAAATTATTTTTGTTTTGGTATTAAAAACATAACTAGATTTTTACCTTCCATTTTTGCTTCTTTTTCAATTTGAGCATTATCTATCATGTCTTTAAAATCTGACATAATATCTTTTCCTTGTTCAATAAAGTTTAGCTCTCTACCTCTAAATCTCATTGTTACTTTTACTTTATTTCCAGCATCAATGAACTTATTAGCATTTTTAGCTTTAACTTCTAAGTCATGCTTATCTATATTTGGTGATATTCTGACTTCTTTAATTTCAATAACTTTTTGCTTTTTTTTAGATTCTTTAGCTTTTTTTGCCATTTCGAACTTATATTTACTATAATCTAAAATCTTACATACTGGGTTTGATGGATTAGGTGATACAAGTACTAAATCTAATCCTTCATCTCTAGCTAATTCAATAGCTTTCTCTGTTGGCATAACACCAATTTTTTGACCATCTGAGTCAACAACTTGAACTTTGGAAAATTCAATATTTTCATTAATTAAAAAATCTTGTTTTATATGAAACACCTCCACAAAAAATATATAAAAAAGATTGCTTGTAGGCAATCTTCTCCAATCAAAATATAAAAATTTAAATAAAAATATATTTTAATTAATACCTTAACAAGACAAAACTCGTAAGGTGAGAAGATTTCCTCTACTTTACGAGTTATATTATACATAACTTTTTATGTTTTGTCAAGTGTTGATTAACATTTTTTAATTATTAATAATAAATTAAATAATATTTCAAATCATTAATTTCTTCTAAAAATTTTAGTCAAATATTTTTTTATCTTTTTCTCTTAAAAATTCTTTTTTCGTTTGATCACAAGTATTCTCTATATAAATATGATAAAATAGTTATTGTTTCCCTTTTAAAAGCTTTTCCCTCTTCTAAATTATAATTATTATTTTTAAAGTTATTTATTACATTCAGGAGTTTTATTTCTTATATCTTCGGACAAATTATTTAATATTATATCTGCCTCTTTGAAAGCATCTTTATATACTTTCTCCATACAATTATCTCCTCAAATTATTTATTTTATATCTATTTTCTTTATTTATAACATCAGATAAAATGTTTTTCATCCTTATTATTATATTAGCTAATTTTTTATAATACTAATCAGTTTGTCTTTTTATTGTTCGTTATCAGACTCTTTTATTAGCTCTTCATATTTTCTTCATTATTACTTAACATTATTTAATTTTTTATAAGTTGATATAATAAATATATTATATTTATTGTTATTACTTCAAATACTACAATAAAAATATTTGTTATAAATATGCTATAGAAAAAACAAATAAAATTATAATATGAATTTACTAAGATAATATTGTAAATATTAATGAATATACTATGTTTAATATTATATAATACATTTGTAATTTACTATACATCCAAATTAGTTACATATTTAGCATTTTCTTCAATAAATTCTCTTCTAGGCTCAACATTTTCACCCATTAATATAGAGAATATCTGATCTGCTTTTATAGCATCTTCAAGTTCTACTCTTACTAAAATTCTTGTTTCTGGATTCATTGTTGTCTCCCATAATTGCTCTGAATCCATTTCACCTAAACCTTTATAACGTTGCATACTTAAAGATTCTCTTTTTATTCCCTTTTCTTCAAGCTCTTTTAGTTTTTTATCCAAATCAGCTTCATTATAACAATATATATCTTCCATACCTTTTTTAGATAATTTAAACAATGGTGGTTGTGCTATATATATATATCCATTTTCAACTAATGGTCTCATATGTCTAAAGAAAAATGTTAATAAAAGTGTTCTAATATGTGCACCATCAACATCAGCATCAGCCATTAAAATAATCTTATGATATCTCAATTTATCTATATTAAAATCTTTTCCAATACCTGCACCAAGTGCAATAATTACAGGAGATAATTTTTCATTGTTATATATTTTATCTGCTCTAGCTTTCTCAACATTTAGCATTTTACCCCAAAGAGGTAATATAGCTTGAAATCTTCTATCTCTTCCTTGCTTTGCACTACCACCTGCAGAATCTCCCTCAACTATATATATCTCACATTTAGAGGCATCTTTTTCTTGACAGTCAGCAAGCTTACCTGGTAAAGTTGTTGATTCAAGTGCAGATTTTCTTCTAACTAACTCTCTTGCTTTTCGAGCCGCTTCTCTTGCCCTTGCAGCACTTATTGTTTTATCTAATATAGCTTTTGCTATGTTTGGATTTTCCTCTAAAAATTGTCCTACTTTGTTAACCATAGCATTACTTACTACAGCTGTTACTTCACTATTACCAAGTTTAGTTTTAGTTTGTCCTTCAAATTGTGGTTCAAGTACCCTAACACTTACAATAGCAGATATTCCTTCTCTTATATCTTCACCTTGCAAATTAGAGTCTTTTTCTTTTAAGATATTAAATTTTCTAGCATAATCATTAAAAGCTTTAGTAAGACCTCTTTTAAATCCATCTACATGAGTTCCACCTTCGCCTGTTGGTATATTATTTACAAATGATAATATATTTTCAGAATAAGATGTCGTATATTGAAATGCAACTTCTACTTGTACACTATTATCTTCTGTTTCAAAATATACTACATCTGGATTTACTAAGTCTTTTCCTTTATTTAAGAACTCTACAAATGATTTTATTCCTCCTTCATAATGGAATACCATTTGCTCAGATCCTTCTTCTCTTTTATCCCATAAAGTTATTTTTAATCCTTTATTTAAAAAGGCCATCTCTCTTAATCTTTGAACTAAAATATCTGTTTCAAACACAGTTGTTTCAAATATTTGTGCATCAGGTTTAAATACTACTTTTGTTCCAGATTTTTTTCCATCTGATATTTTATGTGCATGTTCTACTGTTTTTCCTCTTGCAAATGAAGCAGCATATACTCCATCTCCATCACATGCCTCAACATATAAGCTTTCAGACAAAGCATTTACAACAGATGCACCAACACCATGAAGACCTCCAGATACTTTATATCCGCCACCACCAAATTTACCTCCAGCGTGTAATATTGTAAATACAACTTCAAGTGTTGATATTCCAATTTTAGGATGCTTTCCAATCGGAATACCTCTACCATTATCTTGTACGCTTATTATATTATCCGGCAATATTTCTACATTTATCTCTGTACAAAAACCAGCCAAAGCTTCGTCTACTGCATTATCTACTATTTCGTATACTAAATGGTGTAATCCTCTTGAAGATATACTACCAATATACATACCAGGTCTTTTTCTAACTGCTTCTAAGCCTTCTAGTACTTGTATTTGATTTTCATCATATTTTGCCATTTTTCTACCTCTTTTCATTACTATTTTTTATGTACTTTTTATTTATATCATATTTTAATATTAATTTTCAAGTACCCCATTTGAAACTTTTAAAATTTTTATATTTTCAATATTTTTAACAAAAGTATCTTCTGTTGTCGTTATTATACTTTGATAATTTTCTATATATTTTAATAAAAAATTAATTCTTTTACTATCTAATTCTGACATTATATCGTCAAGTAATAATATTGGTATTTCTTCTTTTTCATTTTTTAATAATTCAAAATTTGCAAGTTTTAATGTTAATAATGCTGTTCTTTTTTGCCCCTGTGAGCCAAATTTAGCCACTTCTTGTCCATTAATATATATTTCTATATCATCTCGTTGGATTCCTTTAATTGATGACATTCTGAGCTTATCTATATACAAATGATCATTTAAATATTTATTTACTTGTTCAACATTCATATTTAAAAAATCTGTATTATATATTAAATTAATTTCTTCTTTAGACTCAGTTAATTCTTTCTGAATAGTTTTTGCATAATTATTTAGTTTTTCAATTATATTAGCTCTAAACTCTACAATTTTGACTATATAATTACTCATTTTTTCATGTAGAACTCTTATATATTCATCGTCTACTCTATCTTTTTTCAACATGCTATTTTTTAATTTTAAACATTTCATATACTCCTGATGATATATAATATATGACTTAGATAATTGACAGCAAATCATATCTATAAAATTTCTTCTTTTACTAGGAGAACCTTTTACTACGTCTAAACTCTCTGGAGAAAAAATAACTATAGGAATTTCTCCAACATATTCTGCAATTTTTTTTATTTTTACATCATTATTTTTAATTTGTTTTCTATTTAACTTATCTATATAAAAATTGGTTATTAATTTAATATTATTTTTAATATATTCTAAATCTACTTTACAATATTCTTTATTAAAATTAA
>ERZ1643249.4395-NODE-4395-length-11835-cov-5.293803_pt1 | contig 11835 bp, 11 predicted proteins | sample MGYA00579263_ERZ1643249 | MGnify/ENA primary metagenome ERZ1643249 (study PRJEB29033, sample SAMEA4952264) | chicken gut metagenome | biome: Broiler Chicken; feature: Gastrointestinal Tract; material: Caecum | place: Ireland | collected 2018 | study: Broiler...
TAAATTGGGTTGATATTTTAATTTGTAAGGGATGCATATCACAAAACTTACAAATTGAAGTACTAGAGAAATAAATGGTTCTTTAGTGTCTAAACCTTTTTCTTATCTTAGCGTGATATATGCTGATGGCGTAGGATATAATTAAAATAGTAGTTTATTTTTTAGGGAGAAAAAATATGAAAAAATACAGATTCGCTAAGATACTTACTGCGATTTTAGCTTCTGCAAGTATCTTTACTTTTAGTGGAAATGTTAAGCCAACACAGTCTACCGTTCAAGCTGTAAGTGCTAAAAGCCTGCCTAAACTTAATTATTCTGGTAAGGATATTGTTACGGTTAACGGCAACAAGCCTAGTTTTAGCAAATCTACTCGGTCTAAAGCCAAAGGCCCCTGGCAAAAGTATAGCAACCTTGATTATCTAAATAGGGCCCATGCGGCTAACGCATTACTTAATTCACGTCTGATGCCACGTTCACAGCGTGAACCGCTCTACGTTAACCCGACTGGTTGGCACAATAAGCGTATTTCGAGTGGGTGGCTTTACAATCGTTGTCACTTAATCGGTTACCAGTTAACCGGTCAAAATAACAACTTGAAAAACCTGATCACTGGTACTCGTCAACTAAATGATCCAGACATGCTTAAATATGAAAACCAAGTAGCTGATTACATTAAAGCAAGTGGTAATCACTATGTCCGCTACCGTGTAACACCTATTTGGCGTGGTAATGAATTGTTAGCTCGTGGAGTGCAAATGGAAGCTCAATCCATTGGTGATAATTCTGTTCGCTTCAACGTCTATATCTTTAACGTTCAACCAGGCGTAACACTTAATTACAAAGATGGAACAAGTCGTGTAGGAAAGGTCACTACTAATAAGGCTGCTAAGAAAACTGTAAAAACTTCTGTCAAAAAAGCTAAGAAAAAGGCTGTAAAGAAGAACCGTACCATTAAAAACAAAAAAGGTACGATCTCTACTGCTAAGTATCGAGTAGTAGGTAACAAGAATAGTAAAATCTATCATGTGATGAATGGTCAAAACTACCATATCAGCAAAGCAAATGCTGTATACTTCCCATCTGAAGCCGCTGCTAGAGCTGCAGGTTACCGCAAATCACTTAGATAAATAAAAACCGTTATTAACTTTGAAAGTTAGTAACGGTTTTTATTGTGCATCCCTAATGGTAAGTGTTATTGCTAATACAAAGAAAGTAAGAGTAGCGAAGATATAATATCTTTACTACTCTTACTTTTGCTAAAGATCATCAAAGTCGTCATCAATATCGTCATCGATTAATGCAACACTGTTAGATGGATTATTCTGTGGATCGTTGCTCTGTTCTTCTTGATCTAGTTCTTTTGTATCTTTATTACCAGATTTCAGGGCTAATAAATCAGTAACATCCCCAGTACCATATTTCATGATCCATTTTTTAATAATTAATCTTATAGATAGGGATGAATTTTGTTGAAGGTTAAAAAATTCAATAAGATCATTATCTTTTCTGTTAAGAGAAAAAGTAATTCGTTTTAATTTAGACATTTATTTATTGACCTTTCTATCTATTTTTCCCGATTTTTCGGGCAAGAAACACGCGTAATCCATCTAGGTTAAGTAATTGATTATACCTTGAATCTATCCACCAGATTTGTTGATGATCAGTGAGAGGATTCAGTGAATCTAACATACGCTGAAAAGCCTTTCTTTCCTGATTTGTAAGAAGACTAGCACCACCACCTAATACAACAACAGTACTAATATCGTTATTGGCTTTTCTGAACTCTTTTTCGACTTCAGTTTCAATAGATTTTATCAGAAGATCTAGCTGAGGCTTTAGATAATTTTCTCTTAGAACTTGTCCTTCTTTATTGTTCCTGGCAGCATGTTCTAAAAGTATTGAACGTGGGTAATGGCCAAGTTGAGGATAATCAATTTGAAGCTGATCACTAGCAGTAGCTGCAGCTGTTCCTACTCCTTGATTAAGGCTCATGTTAACCCCCATTCCCTTAAGTGGACGAGTTGCATTAACGATACTGATATCAGTAGTGCCATCACCAATATCTATTAATAAGGTATTGCCTGATTTGTAGTAATCTCGTCCATCCTTAAAAGAGGAGTCGTCATAGATGTCATCATTTCTAAAGTTAGGATAATTATTAGCACTGTAAATAAGACCAATTTGAGCTGTGATTCCTTCTGGATAAATATAAGTATTATCTGTGTTTAAGGAAATGTTTACTTTTACGTCGTGGGAGAAGTTCTTGATTAAAACTGTGTGTTTGCCTTTGGTTAGCTTCTTATGTAAAATTTCACGTTTCTTTTTGTTGCTGAATTCACTAATTGGCAGACAAGTTAGGTAATAAGCTAGATTAACGTTAATTGCATTGGGGATGCTCTTTGCCTGAGCAAGAACATGGTTAAGTGCTGCATAAGCTATTTTAGCAATTGGAACAATGACTGTAATATCAGGTTCGGCTTTACCCATGTTGGATTCAACATTATAAGTTGTGACTGTGTTGCCACTGTTAACAGCAGCCTTACCAACTAATAATTCTGAGGTGCTGCTAAGTGCTGGACTCTTAACAACAACATCCATGTTATTATCCAGTTCTCCCCAATTAGTATTATCTAATTCAGCAGGGATACTCTCTTTACTAGGAATTGCAGCATAAATTGAAGGGGTAATTGTTGTACTGTTAATACCATTTTCGAATTGAAAATATGTTTTGGAATAACCATTACCGCTGTCGTTTGCTACAGACATTACTAAGTTAATTGTTTTTTTCATCGCGAAAAGTCTCCTTATTTCTTATTTTTTGTGATTACAATATCAGTATGAATTAGGAATAATTTTTAAGGTTGATTAACTTTTAAGAGATCAAAATGAAATCTTTGTCCTTTTATCAGGATTAATTTGATCTGGTAAATATAGATATTCATCGGGATCAAAGTCGCTCCTTGATGATGAAGTGGGGTAATATGGTGTGGAAAAAGACTTAATAGAAATTTGTCTTAAAATGCTTCTTATTACTTCTATAGGAATATCTTGAATATGTATTTGCCTTGAAAATTCCTTAGCGGAATCTGATTTTGCTGCTATTAAGTGAACTATACGGTAAGGTCTTGAAGGGATATTTTTTAAATGAATATGTAATTTCTTTAGATATGGGTTAATGAAGGGATACGTAGTAGAACGTAAGTAAGTAAGATGAGTGTAGTTTTGAGGATTATCGGTTGCTGAAATCTTTCCAGCAGTAAAGAACTTATATAGATACCTATAGTAGTGATATTGAGTAAAAAGCAGATGTAATACTAAATTAAGGTTAATGTTATCTTCAACAACCGGTTGATAAATCATCCCTTGTAAATGAGAGAATTTTGATTGACTTGGGTTGCTTTCGTAATACTTGGGTATAGATGGTACTAGGAGTCTTCTAACTCTTGCTGGAAAACTATAAATATAATTTTGAGGGATATATTCACACAAATCTAGGTAAGTATCAAGACTATGTTCATAGCCTACTTTAACTGTTTGATAAATAGCTGGACTAGTATTGTATACCATATTTCCTAACGTTAACCCCTGGATGTCGAGATAATTTAATTGACTAGGGCGCAGTTCTTGATTTCTCTGAAAGTAAACTTTATGGTTAAATCTTTTGGTTAAAAGCATAGCCATTTTTTTTAGCCCAGCAATTGAAAATTCAACATAATTCTTATTGTTGATGAAGTCAGCAAGATCAACGTGTGCTTCAGCTACTCCAGCTATGGTAATTGTTAGATTCTTGACTTTACGATAAATATCAGCTATTGAATGTCTTTGTTTTCTGTAGCTGACAGTGCTATTTTTAAATTTAGCCAACAGATTATTAATTTTTTGGTAAGGGGATCTATATTTAGGGACTCTATAATTAGGTAATGAACCATCTGTAATCGCGATTACCATCAGAATACGTTTGTGAGGATTATCATATGCGTATTCTAAGTAATTTAAGATTTTTTGTAACTGAATTTTATCATTTTCGGTTCGATTATCTAACTCGATCATAATCTCACATCTTTGATTATTTTGAGTAAAGCCGATTATTTGATCAGGTACAAACGGATATTTCTGGTAATTGATAATTTGTCGAGCAAACGGACGCAAATCTAATTTGTCTAAGTTAAAGTTTGAAGATGCAAGTATATGTTCTACTTTATTATCAAATGGTTTTTGATTTGGCTTATTGAGCAAATCCGCGTCGAATGCGGCCTTGAAAAGGGTTTGAATCGTTACCTCATTGCATTGTTCATTGTGAGAATTAAATTTCAATCTACTTAAAGGGATATAATCAACCTGATATTTTTGTAGCATTCTAACTCCAATAGATGAAAGATAATAAACCGGACGTGAAAGATTAGAAGAACGTTTGGTTTTAGAAGGAGTTATGGGACGTTTCTTTAAGAGATGATAGGCTGTAATCCATCTTCTAATTGTTGAGTATGAACAACTAACATAAGTTTTGTTTATTACGGACCAGATTAAATTTAGTTGATTAGAATTAACAAATCCCAGTTGTCCAATCAGTTTTAATAAAGCAAATTGCTTTTCATTGAAACGGATAGTTTTATTACTATTTATGTTAATTTCATACATATTATTTTCTCCTCATTTGTTATGATTTGACTTAAGTTTTATATAGAGATTACGTCTTTTTCTACTGACTGTGTCATTTACTTAAAAAAGCATAAAATGGGGGTTTTAGAGAAGTGACTGACTTGATATTCCTATTTTGTATTTGACTGTATCGTAGTGATTAAATCATCTTGAAATGAATATTAATTTTTAATACATAAGCATAAATAATAATACTGAGTATTAATTTTTAAGAAATAATATTAAAACCAGTTGTTACTAAATCTGAAATTACTAATCACAATCTAGGCTTCTAAATCTAACAAGACAACAAAATATTCTCTTCAATTTAAAGACAAAAAGCATATACAGAAAGAAAAAATGCACTAAGAATTATTTTTCTTAGTGCATTTTTAGTACTTGAGTGATTTTAGAATTATCTTTTTGTTCTAAACGATCATGGTAATTACTGTATTGACTCTTTTTGTAGCTTGAATATATATTGCCTTTTACATACTGTAATGTTTGCATATCAATTTTTTTATAGCGACTTAAAATCCGCTCATAATAGTCGGGGTATGACAATTCAACAATGTAGTCATCATTTCGATCATATTCGCTTATTATTTCTGCTCTAGGTAAATCAATTGCAACAGAATTAGTAGGGGGAAATTTTATGATTGGCATTCCACAATCGGTAATGATAGATTTACCGAGACCGTAGTGGATTCGACCATCGCTTTTCTTATAATACTTTTTAACCCAACTTTGTCCAATGATAACGTCACTAATAGAAATCTTAATATTCTTTTTGTGGCCAAAATATTTAACTCTCGATACTTGTAGCCATGTATGATAATCGATCTGTTCAGTTGTTATGAAAAGAGTTTCAAATAAATTTCCTTTATTTTCAACAAGATGATTTAATAGAATGCTACCGGTGTAGTGGTTTGAGAATGTAGGCATACCAATATCAGCAACTGAAGCTAACCACTTTATTGGCAAATGTTTGTCATAAAATTCTTTAAGCAAGGCATCACGTGATGAACTTGTATGTTTTTGATGATTTAGTATTAGTGGAAGGCTACGTCTTCTTTCTTCATTACAGAGCTGTGAGAAGTTGCAACTGGTATGTAATCCATAATCCAAGTAGGGAAACATCCATCTATTGTCATTTGCGTATTCTTTTATAATAGGGTCCATGTCTTTCTCCTCTCATTTTATGACTCAATTATATGGTGAGTCTTTGTTATATTCAATATACTAATATATTTAATAGTATCTACTTTATTAGTTAATAGAATAGAACATTACATAAATCTAATTTCAAGTATGATAATAAAATCATATAATTAAGATAATAGGTTAATTTTTTAGGGAGAAAGATCATGAAAAAACACAGAATTACAAAGCTTCTTACTGCTTTTCTTGCATCAGCAAGTCTCTTTGCTTTTGGTACTAACATTAACTCTAGTCATACAATTGTTCATGCCGTAAGTGTAAAGAGCTTGCCTAAACTTAATTATTCAGGCAAAGATATCGTCACAGTTAACGGCAATAAACCCAGTTTTAGCAAAGCTACTAAGTCAAAGAAGAATGGTCCATGGCAAAAGTATAGTAACCTTGATTACTTAAATCGTGCCCACGCAGCCAATGCATTGCTTAATTCACGTCTAATGCCACGTACACAACGTGAACCGCTGTATGTTAATCCAACTGGTTGGCACAATAAGCGTATCTCAAGTGGTTGGCTGTATAATCGTTGTCACTTAATCGGATATCAATTAACCGGGCAGAACAACAACTTAAAGAATCTTATTACTGGTACGCGTCAGCTTAATGATCCTGATATGCTCAAGTACGAAAATAGAGTTGCTGATTATATTAAGTCTAGTGGTAAACATTATATCCGTTATAGAGTAACTCCAATTTGGCGTGGCAATGAACTATTAGCACGCGGAGTTCAGATGGAAGCACAATCCATCGGAGACAATTCGGTTCACTTCAATGTATTCATCTTTAATGTTCAGCCTGGCGTTACTCTTAACTACAAAGATGGAACAAGTCGTGTAGGTAAGGTAACTAATATCAAAACAAATAAAAAGACTGTAAAGGCTTCTGTTAAAAAAGCTAAGAGACAGACCGTAAAGAAGAACCGTACTATTAAAAGCAAAAAAGGTACGATCTCAACTGCCAAATATCGTGTAGTAGGTAACAAAAACAGTAAGATTTACCATGTAATGAATGGTCAAAATTACCACATTAGCAAAGCTAACGCCGTCTACTTCCCGTCAGAAGCTGCAGCAAGAGCTGCTGGATATCGTAAATCCTTAAGATAAAGAAAATAATCAGAAAAAAATCAGTATGATCAAATGCCTTATTTTTTAGGTATCATCATACTGATCTTTTTTATTTTTTAAGAGACATTAATTGTTCGTTGGCACAATAGTTAGTAAATGTAAGTAGTCTTTTAACTTCAGCGTCTTCGCATCCCTTACAGAAACGATCGTATGCTAATTTCGCTTCTAAAAGCAGAACTAGTAGAGCATCTTGGATCTGTTTATCAATGTCTTTAAAATCTAGTTCTACCTGTGTAGCATAATAATATGCCTCTTTTATGATTTGATTAAATGTTGCATCCCTGTTAGAGTCATCAACATAGGTAACTGCATCATTCATTTTCATTAGTGATTTAACAGCATTTTGAGTTAAGTCACTAGTTATATTTAATTGAATTTCTTTTTGATTCATATTCTTTCTCCATTTCACATGTTTGATATAAATTTATCAGAATATGATCTCCAAGAATATATCTTTGATAAAGACTATGAACAAAATAGGACTTTTGTATCGTTTTTAGCGTACAAAAGTCTTATTTTGTTCAGTTTATAATTGAAAAGTTATGGAAAATATAGTCTAAATAAATCTGACATCTTACTTCAAGTTCAATTTATTATTAGAGCTTCAATTTCTTTACAGTTGACATTATAAACGCGTTCACCATCGGATAATTGTGTTTTATCATGTCGTTCAATTAGACCCATTAGCTGCTTAGTAGTTTCTGCAATTGGTAAATATAGTTTGATCTCTTTACCACCCCTTAGTAAAAAGGCTGAACAAACATAACTTCTATTTTTTTCATTTAATTCCACTAATGGTAAATTATCAACAATACTTGGCATTGTCTTTTTTATTACTCCGATGGGGTCCGACAGAGGCATATTAATCCAATCAGTAGTTTTTTCCTGATTTGCACCAGTTGCTACAATGTTAAATCTTATTTTGATTGTATTGCCTGTTTGTTGTCTTTCTTCTGTAACAGAGTATTCTTCATTTAAAGTTTTATACATTTTATTACCTAAAGTTATTGTATAAGCCATAAATGTCAGCCTCCTGTTTAAAGTGCGTTAGTACTAATCGTGGATTAAAATTATTGATAATAAACCTATCTCTATTTTATTATATTATTTAAATAATCATAAATAATAATCATAAATATAATAGTATCTAACAGGTCAAAATAATGAAGAATAATGAAGAAAAAGTAGAAGAATTTTTAGCCAAATTACCCAAAGACACTGTAGCCAAAATAAAAAAGCTTAAATTTGCCAATAATTTAGTCCTTATAAATAGACGATATAATTTACTACAAAATGTTGAAACGGGGGAACTTATTAAAAAATCTGACTGGAATTATACTATTCCGGAATTAGTAAAAAAATTACACGTTTCACGATCATGGTTGTATAACAATCTACAAAGTAAAGTAAGATACATTTATATTAATAATTTTGATATTGAAAGTATGGCTATCTTTTATGAAAAATCAATAAAGGATCTCCGTTATTATCAACATTTAGCGCCAATACATTTAAATACTCAAGATGTAGTTAAATGGTTCAATGATACTTTCATTCATGGAAAGCGGAGTGTTGTGATTGACTCTCAACGTATTTTTGGAAAAGAGTCCAATCAAATACTTCTAGATTACGCAATAAGAAGTATTAGACGTCTGCTTTTAGATATGAATGAGTTAAATAAATATGCATTAGATCCAAAATTATGGAATCTATGCCGTAATGCACCGGTTCTTCATAAAACGTCTAAATATCCAATGGTTATAATCCCTAAAAGTCTAACCCCAATAGATTTTAACAATATAAAGTTTCATACTCTTAGTGAGTACAAGTATTCTGCAAACGGTATGCGAGAATTATTAACTTCTGGATCCGACATATATAAAGGCAAGAATGGCAAAAACTCAAAAATGCTGTTTACTTTTCCCGATAATGATCCATTTGATGTTAATTGGATGTACCAAGAGCTCAGCAAAAGATTAAATAGTAAAATTTATTCCCCACGAGTAATTGACGACACTGTAACTACTTTAGCCAATATGTTTGTAGTGCCGGCGGTACAATACTTCAAAGAATTTCCAATCTCTTAAATTTCAATTTGTATTATATGTAATAAGTTAGTAGCAACTTTGGTTTAAAATAAAGACATAAGAAGATATAGATTGTTCATAAATCCAAAGAAAAGATAGTAGAATGACAGCTTTAAAAGACTTAACAGGACAACAATTTGGAGATTTTAAGGTAATTTCTCGAGCACCTAATCGTATAACCCCTAAGGGGCAAGCAATGCGTGTGTGGCATTGCCAATGTGTTCATTGTGGTTTAAAGAAAGAAATTCTCGGAACTACTTTAAAGCAAAAAAAGAATATATGCCGTTGCTCGAAAAAGCCCAAAATAGTCAAAATTGCCAAAAGAGATAGATCATCATTTATATTAGCAAATAAATATCCTAATCTAGCTATGGAATGGGATGCGAAGAAAAATGGGGTACCTGCAAATCACGCTGTAATTACATCAATTTCTAAAATGTATTGGTGGATCACACCATATGATGATCCCAGAACTAAAAAACATTTTGATTTTTCTTGGCAAGCTACAATAAGACAAAAAGTAAATAAACGAGTTTGTCCTTATATTGCCGATAGGAAGGTATATTTGGGTTTTAACGATTTAGCTACTTTGTATCCTAATCTGTTAAAGGAGTGGGATTATGAGAAAAACACCATTTCACCCCAGAGTATATTATGGAAATCAAGCCAGAAAGCATGGTGGATTTGTAGTTTAGGGCATTCTTATGATACAAGAATATGTCACCGTACAGATCCCACCAAACCATCTAGCTGTCCGTATTGTTCAGTACCTGCACGTAAAATCTTAATTGGCTTTAATGACTTAAAAACGACTAATCCGGAGATTTTATCAGAATGGGATTATCAAAAAAACAAGGTTAAACCAACTGAAATTTCAAAAGGCTATAGCAGGAAAGTCTGGTGGAAATGCCAAAAGGGACATTCGTATAAGCAATCAGTTCCTTACAGAATTAAAAAGTTTACCGAAGGCCACGAGGAAACTTGCCCTTATTGTTCACATCAGAAATTACTCAAAGGGTTTAATGATTTTGCTACAGAACATCCTGAATTATTAAAAGAATGGGATTACAAGAAAAATAAAATCCAACCTGATGAAGTAATGTCCTGTAGTCATCAAAAGGTATGGTGGAAATGTCCATTTGGTCATTCATATAATACTTATTTATATAATCGAACTGGAAATATTCATTCAAAATGTCCAATTTGTGATAAAGAAAATCATACATCTTTTCCTGAACAAGCAATATATTACTACGTCAAGAAAATCTATAAAGATACTAGAAATTCAGATCAAGATACAATTGGAATGGAACTAGATATCTATATTCCTTCAATAAAGACTGCTATTGAATATGATGGTCGACATTGGCATGATAAATCTAAGACTGATGAACAAAAGAATCAGCTTTGCTTACAAAATCATATAAGATTAATCCGTATCCGAGAAAAAGGACTGAAATTTTATACTGATTGCGAAAATATTGTTAGAACAGGTCAATCTGTTGCTTCTTTAGAAAAATGTATTTATGATATTTTGAAGAAAATATCTAAAAACGTATCGCTTTCTGTTGATTTGAATCGCGATGAAGCAGCAATTTTAGAGAGCTATATTTCTAAAAGAAAGAACAATAGCTTAGCTGAAAAGTACCCTAAACTAGCTAAGGAGTGGGATATCAAAAGAAATGGTGATCTTACTGCAGACATGGTTTCCTACGGTAGTCTGAAAGAAGGTTGGTGGAAAGGTATTTGTGGGCATGAATTCAAAATGCGGGTATATTCAAGGACAAAATTACATTGTGGCTGTCCTTATTGCGCAGGAAAGAAAGTTAAACCAGGTTTCAATGATTTTAGGACTTGGTGTCTTAATAACTCTAGAGAAGACTTGTTAAAAGAGTATTCTTCTAATAATAAAGATTTAGTCTCCGAAGTGTTACCTCATTCTGATAAGAAAGTACTATGGCATTGCCAAAAATGTGGAAATATATGGAGATCAAAAATTGATTCAAGGACAAGATTACATTGTGGCTGTCCAAAATGTGGAATCAATAAAGTGGCTACATCAAAATTTAAACCTGTCATCAACGTAGATACCGGCAACAAATACACTTCATTAAAAATGGCAGAAAAAGAAACTGGGATCAATAAAATGTGTATTAGTAATGTCTGTCGAGGAAAACAAAAGACCGCTGGTGGCTATCATTGGAAGTTTTTGAATAATTAAGCTAAAGAAAATCTTTTTTCAAAATAAAATTGCTACTTTTTACTATAAGGTAATTGAGTAGCAATTTTTATTTCTGATTTATAAGTGAAACAATTAAAATAATACTATAATATTTATTAGTATCTTAAGGTTGATCTTAACTCCAATAACCTGGAAAGAATCGTTCTAATCTAGTACCTACAAACATAAAATGGAGAGCACCGTACGAACCAATTAGTCCTAGGACAACCACTAAAAGTCCAGCTGCGATACATGGTGCTTCCGTAGTTAATACATGATTGGGAGAGAATATATCAATAACGTGCTCAATAACTAAAGTACCTCCAAGATATGCCATACTCAAATGGAATAAGGAAAAGACAGCTCCAAATATATGATCTAAAAACAGATGACTTTTTGTTGATTTGTTTTCTTTTTTGTTCATTATTATCCTCCCTTTTATCTTATTTTAAATTAATTGTAGCATTGCAGCCCTTAGACAACTGAAATACATCTAATATCACAAAAAAGACGGTCATCCCAACTGCTTAGGCTTTACATCTAAAAAAAG
>ERZ1643249.4396-NODE-4396-length-11833-cov-4.415181_pt1 | contig 11833 bp, 11 predicted proteins | sample MGYA00579263_ERZ1643249 | MGnify/ENA primary metagenome ERZ1643249 (study PRJEB29033, sample SAMEA4952264) | chicken gut metagenome | biome: Broiler Chicken; feature: Gastrointestinal Tract; material: Caecum | place: Ireland | collected 2018 | study: Broiler...
AACAGTCAATAGAGCAAAAAAAGCGGTGTTTATCTCTTATGATGAGAATCCGGATGGCAGCAGGATTACACAAGAAGATTTAGATGAGATAACGGAAGAAGAGAAGATCATATTGGGAGAAGAAGTTCCTCTTTTGATTTTGCTTCTTTCAGAACATGGGAATACGTGGTTCCTTGATCCAAAACATCAATTCGAAGAACTTAGGGAGCCGGTTTCTATGATCCTGCAAACAGGAAAAGAGGTACGGTCAAAAAAAGAAAAACAGAAGGGTTTTCTAAGAATTTACAAAGTAACGATTGCAATTGCTGCCGTCAATCTGATCATGTTCATCGTTTCGGAGATGTTTGGAGATGTCATTTATTATATGGGCGCCAGCCGACCGGATCTGGTGCTCTTTGAGCATCAGTTTTATCGACTGCTTTCATCCAATTATCTGCATTTTGGGTGGGAACATTTTTATGGAAATATGGTTGCACTTGTGATTTTAGGCGCAGTCCTCGAGAAAGCAATTGGAAGTCTTCGGTACTTTTTACTGTACACAGGATCAGGGATCCTGGGATCCCTGACTTCTGCTGTTTATTATGAATCTGTTGGTGAGATTGCATGGAGTGCCGGAGCTTCCGGCGCTATTTTTGGAATCATAGGCGGACTGGCAGCTAATTTGATTTTCCGTCGTGAAGAACTTTCTCAGATCGATATCAAATGGATGATATTCGCAATCGGTGTCAGTCTATTTCATGGATTTCAAAGTTATGGAATTGACAACGCAGCACACATCGGGGGATGTGCCGGCGGATTTATACTGGCATTGCTTCTACACGTTCTGTGGAAGGAAAAACAAGGGTAAATGTTGTTCCGTGATTGACTGCTGAATCCATATGGATTCGGATATGTAATTCTTCTGCAATCTCATGGACAACGGAGAGGCCGATGCCATTTCCCTGCGGAATAAAGGAAACTCCACGGTAAAAGGCTCGTGCCTGCTGTTCTTTTGTCATGCCGATTCCGGTATCCGACAAATTTAATACGATATGGCCTTGTTCCCGATTCAAGGTAATGGTTATATTCGGCGCTTTTTCAGCGCCTTTTTTTCGTTGAATCGCTTTTACCGCATTAGAAACCAAATTGTGGAACATCTGGAGGAGTTTCGGTTTCGGTCCATATACATAGTAAGGCCCTGGGGAATCGGCATGAACGTAAAAACCGATCTGTTCAAGATCCAGACGGTATGACCAGGAAGACTGGATTTCTTTGAATAGTTGGATCAGATCCTGGGGTTCCATGGCGGCAGAGGTTGTATCGACCGGAGATAGTACCTGCCGGATCAGATCAAACAAAGAAGAAAAATCATCTTTCATCTTATGCCAGTTTTCATCATCTTTAAGGCTCTCATTGGTGTTTTCTATGTATTGCAGCTGTCCGTAAATTAAAGTGAGGCTGTTATTTATCTCATGTGAAAATGCAGCAAGTTCATAAGATTGATTCATCATTAACATTCTCCTGTCTTCATTTCTGATTCTTATTATGAAGAAATTGGAAATTACTTGCAATAAAAACCATGGACAAAAGTTCGATGCTTTTTGCTCTTTTACAATATCTTCGATTATGTTACAATATCAGAAGCGAAAATACTGGAAAGAAAGGGGCATGTGCCATGTCTTATATGGCTTTATATCGAAAGTTCCGGCCAACGACTTTTGACGAAGTAAAAGGACAGGATCATATTGTTACGACATTGAAGAACCAGATACGGACCGGAAGGATTGGTCATGCGTATCTCTTCTGTGGTACGAGAGGTACGGGAAAGACTACCGTCGCAAAGATCTTGGCGAAAGCAGTCAATTGTGAAGAACCTCAGGATGGCGAGCCATGTAATCAATGTGCCGCCTGCCAGGGGATTATTGAGGGAAGTTCCATGAATGTCATGGAAATTGATGCAGCTTCCAACAATGGCGTGGATAATATTCGCGATATTAAGGAACAAGTGCAATATTCACCGGCTTCCGGCAAATACAAAGTGTATATTATCGACGAGGTGCATATGCTTTCCATAGGAGCTTTTAATGCATTGTTAAAAACGTTGGAAGAACCGCCGGAATATGTTATTTTTATTTTGGCGACAACAGAGGTGCATAAAATCCCGATTACGATTCTATCCAGATGTCAGCGCTATGATTTTCATCGGATCACGGCTGATACGATCAAACAGCAGCTGATCGATCTGATGGAAAAAGAGAATGTGGAAGCAGAAGAGAAAGCGCTGGAGTATATTGCCAGAATGGCAGATGGATCGATGCGTGATGCCCTGAGTCTTCTTGATCAGTGTATCGCTTTTTATCTTGGAAAGAAACTGACTTACGATAATGTGCTGGAAGTTTTGGGAACAGTAGATATTCAGGTATATAGCCGGCTTTTGGATGATGTGATGGAGGGAAACGTATCAGAGATGATGGATCTTCTGGAAGACATCTCCAGACAAGGACGTGAATGGTCCCAATTTATAACAGATTTTCTATGGTATCTTCGTAATCTCCTGCTGGTAGGAAAAGGAACGGCTGCAAGCGAGGCTCTTGAAGTATCTGCAGATCAGCTGAAGATTCTGCAGGAAAAAGCGGCGCAGACAGAGGAAGAGACACTGATCCGATACATCCGCATTTTATCGGAACTTTTAAATGAACTTCGGTATGCCACGTCGAAACGGATTCTGGTGGAAGTGGAACTTATGAAGATGTGCCATCCCCAGATGGAGACGGATCCGACCAGTTTATTGGAACGAGTACGACAGATGGAGAAGACGATGAAGGAACTGATCGAACGTGGAATCCAAGTAGGAGAGACAGCGCAGAAGACAGTGATCAAGGAGGATGCAGTACCTGCACAAAAAGTAGAAAAAGAAATCCTGGAAGAACGTTTGCCGAAAGCGAAAGCAGAGGAACTGATGGATCTGGCAGAACGATGGAAAAGTGTGAGAAGGAATCTGTCGCCACAGATGAAGTTTGCACTTCAAAAAGCAAATCTCATGGTCAATGAAGATGGAACTGCTTTAAAGATTATGTTTCCAAAAGAAATGAATGTAGAAAGCGGCTATTTCCTGGATAAACCAGAGCGGATCAAAGCATTGAAGCAGGAGATGGAACGACAGATTGGCCGGGAGATTTCGTTGGAAGTCGGTATTTTAAATCAACCGGAAGCAGATCGGGATATGATCGATCTGGGTTGTATCCATATGGATGTTAATATTGAAGATTAAAAATAAGTAAGTATTTTAGGAGGAAAATAAAATGGCAAAAAGAAGAGGCGGAATGCCGGGTATGGGCGGCAATATGAACCAGCTGATGAAGCAGGCTCAGAAAATGCAGCGACAGATGGAAGAGACCAGCAAAGAATTGGAAGAAACAATGTACGAGGCAACAGCAGGCGGCGGAGTCGTTAAAGTGGTTGTTTCTGGGAAGAAAGAAGTCGTATCTGTTTCTTTGGAAGAAGAAGTGGTAGATCCGGATGATATTGAAATGTTAGAAGATTTGATCGTTGCCGCAACCAACGAAGCGCTTCGAAAGATGGAAGAAGATTCTCAGAATAAGATGGGCAAGATCACCGGAGGTTTAGGAGGAATGGGAGGAGGATTCCCGTTCTAGGAAACAATGGAGTATTATAGTAATCAAATCACACAGCTGATTGAGGAATTAGGAAAGCTGCCTGGAATCGGGCCGAAGTCTGCCGGACGTTTGGCGTTTCATATCATCAATATGCCGACAGATCAGGTTCAAAAACTTTCCAATACGATTATCGGCGCGAAAGAAAACGTACATTATTGCAAAGAGTGCTGCACTTTAACAGATCAGGAGATCTGTCCGATCTGCGCCAGTGACGAGAGAGATCACAGCACGATCATGGTTGTTGAAGATACAAGAGATCTTCTGGCATATGAAAAGACCGGAAAATATGAAGGAGTTTATCATGTTCTGCACGGCGCCATTTCTCCGATGCTGGGAATCGGACCGGATGATATCCGGCTGAAAGAGCTGATGGCAAGACTGCAGGGCAATGTAAAGGAGCTGATCATTGCAACCAATTCCAATTTGGAAGGAGAGACAACCGCAATGTATATCAGCAAACTCGTCAAGCCTACAGGAATTAAAGTCAGCAAGATCGCCAGCGGAGTTCCGGTCGGCGGAGATCTGGAATATATAGATGAAGTCACGTTGCTGCGAGCTTTGGAAGGACGTACGGAAATATAAGAATCAGAAGTAAGAAGCTGCGTATCGGCATAAGGGAGAGATGAATCTCACAGCCGATACGCAGTTTTTTATTCTCAAAATTTAGTACAGGGAAGGAACTAAAATGTTACATAAAAGATTTTAAAAAATCAGAATGAAAAGTCAGCGGTCAAAATATAGTAATAGTATAGGAAAAATGAAAAAAGACATAAAGAAAAAACCGGCTTACGCCGGTCTTTTCTCTTAAAACAATAAGGAGAGGATTTTCATCCTCAAGAGGGGTAGGATTTGAAAGTATTAACTACTTTACAGAGTTTATTATATAGCATAAATGTGAACAAAAAGTGAACTTTTGGAAATAATTTTAAAAAAATTTTAAGAAAAAGATGTGTCATATTTACAATACAGTAAACATAAAAAGAATTTTTCTATGTTTCTTGAAAAAAAGGATGCAATAAGATAAAATACATCACAGATACCGTTACGTTCCAAGACTTTAGAAAGGAAGTTATACAGCATGAGAAAAGAAGATTGTATTTTTTGTAAGATTATTAATGGAGATATTCCGTCTAATACGATTTATGAGAATTCTGAATTTAAAGTAATTATGGATGCTTCGCCGGCGACAAAAGGCCATGTATTGATTCTGCCGAAAGAGCATTTTGATGATATATATGATATAGACGCAGAAACCGCAGGAAGGTTATTCCAGTTGGCAAATGTTGTAGCAAGAGCTTTAAAAGAAGCTCTTCATTGTGACGGATTGAATATTCTTCAGAATAATGGAACCATTGCTGGACAGACGGTATTCCATTTCCATATGCATCTGATCCCGCGTTATAAAGGGGATACAGTAACATTGAAATGGGAGGAACATTCCTCAGAGGATTTAGATATGGAAAAGATCCGACAAGATATTCGAAAAGCATTGTAGGAGAATAGGCATGGGAAAGATTTCATGGAAGCCAGGCAATATGATATATCCTTTGCCGGCGGTTATGGTGACCTGTCGGGATCAAGGAAAAGATAATGTATTGACCATCGCATGGACGGGGACGATCTGTACGAATCCTCCGATGACCTATATTTCTGTACGCCCTGAAAGATATTCCTATGATATGATTAAGAACAGCAGAGAATTCGTTATTAATCTAACGACGAAGGATCTGGCAAAGGCTACAGATTTCTGTGGGATACGTTCAGGAAAAGATTTGGATAAGTTTCGGGAAATGAAGCTTGCGAAGGAGGAAGCGCAGGTAGTGAATGCGCCTGTGCTTTCTGCAAGTCCGGTGAACATTGAGTGCAAGGTCGAGGATATCATTCCTTTGGGTTCTCATCATATGTTTGCAGCCAGGGTTGTCAATATTATGGTAGACGATTCATATATGGAAGAGAGCGGAAGATTTGCGCTGGAAGCGACGAACCCGCTTGTGTATGCCCATGGCAGTTATTTCGAGACAGGAAAGCAATTGGGAACTTTTGGATATTCTGTGAGGAAGAAAAAGAAAAGGAAAAAACGGCATGGCGGAAAAAAGAGATAATTATACACTAGTTGGTATGCCCGGGGCAGGAAAGAGTACCATAGGAGTCCTGCTTGCCAAGGCATTGGGCTATGAATTTATTGATACAGATTTGGTAATCCAGAGACGGGAAGGCAAGCTGCTAAAAGAAATTATCGCAGATGTCGGAAATGATGGATTTAAAAAGATAGAAGAAAATGTGAATGCTTCGATTAGAGCCTGCCGGGCAGTAATAGCTCCAGGAGGGAGTGCGATTTACAGTGGCAAAGCAATGAAGCATTTTCAAGAGATAGGAACTGTTATTTATTTGAAACTTTCGTATAAAACAGTGGAACAGAGACTGGGGGATTTGAAAGCAAGAGGAGTCGTATTGAAAAAAGGACAGACGTTATATGATCTGTATTGTGAGAGGACTCCGTTATATGAAAAATATGCAGATATTATCGTTGAGCTGGACCATTTGGACATTGGAAGCTCTTTAGAAAAAGTGTTGGAAAACCTATAAAGTTGTGTTATAATGTAGAATGTATGATTTTAAATAATTACCAAAGATGAAATAAGGTTTAATATTATAGATTAATTGAGGTGTATCATGAAACAATATGTCATTAAAGGTGGAAACCCATTAGTTGGTGAAGTAGTCATCGGCGGAGCGAAGAATGCAGCGCTGCCGGTATTGGCAGCAGCAGTTATGACTGATGGGGAATGTATGATCGATAACATGCCTGACGTTAGAGATATTAATGTTTTGCTTCAAGCTATGGAAGGAATTGGAGCAGCTGTAGATAGAACCGGAAAACATGAAGTTACCATTAGTGGAAATGGAATTCATCCAGAGTGTGATGTAGATAATGAATTTATTCGAAAAATTCGCGCTTCTTATTATTTAATCGGAGCGCTTCTCGGAAAATATAAGAGGGCAAGGGTAGCCCTGCCGGGCGGATGTGAAATCGGAAGCCGTCCGATTGATCAGCATATCAAGGGATTTAAGGCGCTAGGTGCTGAGATTGAGATTGAAAATGGTATGATCAGCGCAAAAGCTGATGAGCTTCGCGGATGCCATATTTACATGGATGTTGTCTCTGTAGGGGCGACAATCAACGTTATGATGGCTGCATCTCTTGCAAAGGGAGATACAATTATTGAAAACTCTGCAAAAGAACCACATGTTGTAGATGTAGCGAACTTTTTGAACAGTATGGGAGCAAAGATTCGCGGAGCAGGAACCGATGTCATCAAGATCAGGGGGGTAGAGCGTTTTGGCGACTGCCAGTACTCTATTATTCCGGATCAGATCGAGGCTGGAACATTTATGACAGCAGCGGTAGCGACAAAAGGTGATATTACAATTAAGAATGTAATTCCGAAGCATTTGGAAGCGATCAGTGCGAAGCTGACAGAGATTGGCGCTCAGGTAGATGAGTTTGACGATGCCGTCCGTGTATCAGCGACAAAACGTCTGAAATCTACAAATATTAAAACGCTTCCATATCCAGGATTCCCAACAGATATGCAGCCGCAGATGGCTGTGACATTGGCTCTTTCTAATGGAACCAGTATAATTTCTGAGAGCATTTTTGAGAATCGTTTCCGTTATGTGGATGAATTGACAAAAATGGGAGCGACAATCCAGGTAGATGGAAGAACTGCGATCATTACTGGTGTAGAAGGATTTACCGGTGCGGATGTCGAAGCTCCGGATTTAAGAGCAGGTGCTGCGCTTGTAATTGCAGGATTGGCAGCCAAGGGCTTCACGACAGTCAGTGAGATCGGATATATTTATCGTGGATATGAAGAATTTGAGAAGAAGTTAAGAAATCTTGGCGGGGAAATTAAATTAGTCAGCAGCGAGAAAGAGGCTGCGAAGTTTAAGTTAAAGATTGGATGAAGAGGAGAATTGCCTTCATGAGACAATACCTGAAAAACGAAGTGTTCAAGATTTCAAAATGGGTAGAATTGATTCTGTCGGTCATTATAACGATCGCGGTCATTGGCGGTACGGTATGGCTGGTACGAGATTTGGTGGAGATGATGGCGGCCCATCCGGGAACAGCGGAGATTTACGAGTTCGTCGGAGTCGCCTTTAATCTTGTGATCTGTATTGAGTTTATTAAGATGCTGTGCAAGCATACACCGGATACATTAGTAGAGGTGCTGATGTTTGCTATTGCCCGTCAAATGATTGTAGAGCATACGACACCATTGGAGAATTTGATTGGCATTTCTGCGATTGCTGTATTATTTGCAATCCGGAAATTCTTGTTCAAACAGTTTGACGATGTAGATCGAACGATCTTTCTGCCTTCCCAAAAGATTTCTGATATTAACCAGCTGATCCATGTGGGAATTCCAGAAGAATTTCAAGGGGAGACGCTGGGGGACTTAATGGAAGAATATGTGGAAAAAGGAGAACGGGGTTTTCAGGTAGGGCAGTGTTATTTTTTTCTGGGCGGAGCACTGCGTGTTGAGAAAGCTGTCAATGGACAAATCATGGAGATTGAAGTTATCCGAGACCGGTCCGTCCCATTTATGCCGAAAGAACATTAGGTCCGAAGCGATTCGGACCTTTCTTTTAAGTAAAATTTAAAACTAAAATTTTCGATTATCATGCAGAAAGGATAAGATATGGAAAAGGTACTATTTACATCTGAATCTGTTACCGAAGGTCATCCGGACAAAATCTGTGATCAAATATCAGATGCGATTTTGGATGCTTTGATGGAACAGGATCCTATGAGCCGTGTGGCCTGCGAGACGTGTATAACAACAGGAATTGTAATGGTCATGGGTGAAATAACTACAAACGCCTATGTTGATATTCAAAAAATCGTTCGAGATACCGTAAGAGAAGTCGGCTATACCAGAGGAAAATATGGTTTTGATGCTGATACATGCGGTGTCATTACAGCAATTGATGAGCAGTCCAGCGACATTGCAATGGGAGTTGATAAGGCGCTGGAGGCCAGAGAAAATGAAATGAGCGACGATGAAATTGAGGCAATCGGAGCAGGTGATCAGGGAATGATGTTTGGCTTTGCAACCAATGAAACGGATGAGTATATGCCATATCCGATCTCCTTGGCTCATAAGCTGGCAAGGCAGCTGACGAAGGTAAGAAAAGACGGAACGCTTTCCTATTTACGGCCGGATGGTAAGACACAGGTTACAGTAGAATATGATAAAGATGGAAAACCAATGCGTCTGGAAGCGGTTGTTTTGTCTACGCAGCATGATCCGGATGTAAGCCAGGAGCAAATTCATGAAGACATTAAGAGAGAAATCATTGACAAGATTCTCCCGAAGGAAATGGTGGATGAAGAGACGAAGTTCTTTATTAATCCGACCGGTCGTTTTGTAATCGGAGGGCCTCACGGAGATGCCGGCGTTACGGGACGAAAGATCATTGTAGATACTTACGGCGGATATGCTCGTCATGGCGGCGGAGCATTCTCTGGAAAAGATTGTACGAAGGTGGACCGCTCTGCGGCTTATGCAGCACGATATGTTGCAAAGAACATCGTAGCAGCAGGCCTTGCAGATAAATGTGAGATCCAGTTATCTTATGCCATTGGAGTAGCAGAACCTACATCCATCATGGTTGATACATTCGGAACCGGCAAGAAAAGTAATCAGGAGTTGGTAGAATTAATCCGAAAACATTTCGATTTAAGACCTGCAGGTATTATTAAAATGCTGGATCTTCGAAGACCAATTTATAAGCAGACAGCAGCGTATGGACATTTTGGAAGAAATGATTTGGATCTTCCATGGGAAAAACTGGACAAGGTTGATTTACTGAAAGCTGATGAGTAGATAAAATGAATCTGTAAAATACATCTTCGGCAGAAAGCCGAAGAATTTGGAAACCTAGGAGGAAAATGAGTGAAGAACGAATTAGTTATCGTCATTGATTTCGGAGGACAGTATAATCAGTTGGTAGCTCGCCGGGTGCGGGAGTGCAACGTATACTGTGAAATCTAGTCTTACAAGATTGATATTGAGAAAATAAAAGAAATGAATCCAAAAGGAATCATCTTAACCGGCGGACCAAACAGCTGCTATGAAGAAGATTCCGCGACTTATTCCAAAGAGTTATTTGAATTGGGAATCCCGGTTCTCGGACTGTGCTACGGAGCACAGCTGATGCAGCATATTCTGGGAGGAAAAGTAGAAAAAGCTCCTGTTCGTGAATATGGAAAAACAAAAGTGATCGTAGATGATACAGCTTCTCCAATCTTTGAAGGAGTATCAGAAGAAACGATCTGCTGGATGAGTCATTTTGATTATATTTCAAAGACAGCTCCTGGATTTATTACCACATCTCATACAGAAGACTGCCCAACAGCATCCGCGGAAAATAAGGAAAAGAATTTATATGCAATCCAGTTCCATCCGGAAGTATTACATACAGAAGAAGGAACAAAAATGCTTTCCAACTTTGTTCTGAATGTATGCGGATGTTCCGGTGACTGGCGTATGGATTCCTTTGTGGAAGAATCCATCCAGAAGATCCGTGAAAAAGTCGGAGACGGTAAAGTATTATGTGCGTTATCCGGCGGAGTCGACTCTTCCGTTGCCGCAGTTATGCTGTCTAAAGCAATCGGAAAACAGTTAACCTGCGTATTCGTTGATCATGGACTTCTTCGTAAGAATGAGGGAGATGAAGTAGAGGCCGTATTCGGACCGGAAGGACCATATGATCTGAACTTCATTCGTGTGAATGCACAGCAGAGATACTATGATAAACTGAAAGGTGTAGAAGAACCGGAGAAAAAACGTAAGATCATCGGCGAAGAATTTATCCGTGTCTTCGAGGAAGAAGCGAAAAAGATCGGTAAAGTTGATTTCCTTGTACAGGGAACGATTTATCCTGACGTAGTCGAAAGCGGTCTTGGCGGAGAATCCGCAGTGATCAAGTCTCACCATAACGTAGGAGGACTTCCGGATCACGTAGATTTTAAAGAAATCATCGAGCCGCTTCGCGATTTGTTCAAAGATGAGGTAAGAAAAGCCGGACTTGAAATGGGACTTCCGGAATATCTTGTATTCAGACAGCCATTTCCGGGACCAGGACTTGGAATCCGAATCATCGGAGAAGTAACCGAAGAAAAAGTAAAAATTGTGCAGGATGCAGACGCGATTTATCGGGAAGAGATCGCCAATGCAGGACTGGACCGAAGCATCGGACAGTATTTTGCAGGACTTACCAATATGAGATCCGTCGGAGTCATGGGAGATGAAAGAACTTATGACTATGCGGTGGCATTAAGAGCAGTTAATACGATTGACTTCATGACGGCAGAAGCAGCGGAAATTCCGTATGAAGTGCTGAATAAAGTCATGAACCGAATCATCAATGAGGTAAGAGGAGTCAATCGAGTCATGTATGATCTGACCAGTAAACCGCCAGGAACAATAGAATTCGAGTAGTACGAATGTCATTTCGCACACCCCGATAGTGTGTTTTTCACAAAACTCGTTATCCTGTATGAAGCAAAAAGATATACAAAATCAGACCTTAAAGGAGAAATCCTTTGAGGTCTTTTTTTGCCTGAATTCTGAAATAAAAACTGTCACAAACTTTGGAAATACAGTACTTTTTACAAAATCTCGAAACAAATTCTGTTGCTAAAATACCGATGTCAAAATCTTGTTTCAATATCCGCTTCGGTTCTGTTTTTTATGAAATTATTTCAGTGAATACTAACAATGAATGTATGTAAAAGTATTTTATTTTCTGCTTTATGTTCTTTGTAACTTTCCGGTTTTGTTAAATGACAGCGAACTCCATTAATTTTTGTTATTCCGATTTTTTTAATATTTACTTTGATATTTTATTTCCTAAATTATAAAATATCGACTCTGGTTTTATAGAAATTCAGATTCTCCTTATCCAAATAAGAATCTGTTATTAGCGCATGGACGTCTTCTAATGTAGCGAAATTTGCACTGGAAGATTTTCCAAACTTTGAGCTGTCAATTAAAGCAATAGCTTTTTTTGCTTTTTTTATGTTGTTCGCTTTATGTCGTACTTCTTGTAGATTGTATTCAGAAAAGCCGCCATCAAGTGTCAATCCTGTAGCTGAGAAAAAGAAT
>ERZ1643249.4398-NODE-4398-length-11832-cov-4.456143_pt1 | contig 11832 bp, 10 predicted proteins | sample MGYA00579263_ERZ1643249 | MGnify/ENA primary metagenome ERZ1643249 (study PRJEB29033, sample SAMEA4952264) | chicken gut metagenome | biome: Broiler Chicken; feature: Gastrointestinal Tract; material: Caecum | place: Ireland | collected 2018 | study: Broiler...
GATATTTTCTGCGATTATGAAGGCAACCCCGTATTTATCACACCACGCATTCGAGTTGCAGTAAGAGCCGGAGAAGTTCTTAAAACTGAGATTGCGATGGACGAAAAGATTATTGAGGAGTGCCGAAAACTGATTGCTGGGTTCCAGCCTTGCGGCCCGATGACTGTGCAGCTAATCCGACAGAATAGAACCGGCGATAATTATTACATAGAAATCAATCCTCGATTTGGCGGCGGTGCGCCGCTCAGTATGAAAGCCGGTGCAAGGTCGGCAGAAGCAATTCTAAAACTGTTGTCTGGTGAAAAAGTCGATTATTCCGATGTAATTGATGATGGAGCGGTGTATAGCCGATTCGATCAGAGTGTCTGTACTGCAGAAGGCAAGAAAAAGCAGCCGATAATGGGTGTAATCTTTGATCTCGACGACACATTGTATTCCGAAAAGCAATATGTCAGAAGTGGATATAAAGCAGTAGCAAAACTACTGGGTGATGAAGCTCTTGCAGATAGACTTTGGACATACTTTGAAAATGGAAAGCCAGCCATTGATGAATTGCTGAATGAACTTGGCTGTGTAGAAAAGAAAGCGGAATGCCTGGAAGTATACCGGGAACAGATACCGGAAATCACACTGTATGATGGTGTTTCTGAATTGATTCAAAAGTTGAAAAGCAAAGGTATCAAGGTTGGGATTATCACAGATGGAAGGGTATCCGGGCAAAAGAGAAAGCTTCAAGCCTTGGGTTTGGATAAGCTGATAGATGACATTATTATCACTGATGAGCTTGGCGGTACGCAGTTCAGAAAGCCTTGCGATATCGCATTCCGTATTATGCAGCGCAGATGGGGATTACCATTTGAGCAGATGGTTTATGTAGGTGATAATGCAGAGAAGGATTTCCAAGCACCGAAGCAGCTCGGTATAAGAAGTGTATGGGTTCAGAATAAAGAGGGTCTATATCAAAAGAATGCAACAGATATAGATGTTATTCAAGAGAATGGAAAAATAAGATCATATTTATAGGATGAGGGACGATACATGAAGATACTAATTCTTGCTAACAACGATGTTGGATTATACAAATTCAGAAAAGAACTGATAGAAGAGCTTTTAAAGGAACATGAGGTATTTATCTGCCTTCCGAATGGGGATTTTATCAAAGAATTGGTATCTATGGGGTGTAAGTTCATTTCCTGCGATTTGTTAGATCGTCATGGAACCAATCCAATAAAGGAATTGAAACTTGTTTTTTGGTACAAGAAGAAACTTAGAGAATATAAACCGGACATTGTATTCACTTATACCATTAAGCCTAATGTATACGGTGGAGCGGCGTGTGCAAGCTTGGATATTCCGTATGTTGTCAATGTGACTGGACTTGGTACTGCAGTGGAAAATCCTGGGCTCATGCAGTTGGTGACTGTTAATCTGTATAAGTACGGATTGAGAAAAGCTCAGAAGGTGTTCTTTCAAAACACTGAAAACCGGGATTTCATGGTGAAAAAGGGTGCTGTAAAGGGGAAGTATGACATGCTTCCTGGATCTGGGGTGAATCTTAATAACTATACAGTATCTGAATATCCAAACGGTGACACAGTTGATTTCGTTTTTGTATCGCGAATCATGAAAGAAAAGGGTATCGATCAGTATCTTGAAGCTGCAAAAGAGATAAAGAAGAGACATCCTGAAACAAGATTTCATATTTGCGGTTTTTGCGAACAGGCGTATGAAGAAGAACTACAGAGACTAAATGAGGATGGGACGATTATTTATCACGGACTGGTTAAGGATATGGCAGCAATCTATAAACAGATGTGTTGTACAATCCATCCGACGTATTATCCGGAGGGACTCAGTAACGTATTACTTGAGTCTGCTGCAAGTGGTCGCCCAATTATTACCACAAACAGAAGCGGGTGTCGTGAGGTTGTTGATAATGGCATTAACGGGTATGTAGTTAAAGAAAAAGATAGTAATGATCTGATTGAAAAGATTGAAATGTTCCTAACGCTGTCTGTGAAAGAACGTAGTGAGATGGGGCTGGCAGGGAGAAATAAGGTTGAGAGAGAATTCAATCGGCAGATCGTTATACAGAAATACTTATCAGAAATCAGCCAGATTAAAGAAGTGCAATGAAATAAAAAAGAAAGTATTTCGGCGACTGATTTAAAAGAAAATTATTTATATTGGGTACTGAAAAAATGGATTACAAAAAGATTATTAAAAATAGACAACTGAGATTGAAAATATTGGAACTACTAAGTTTTGTTCCAGATAAACTTATGCTACAATTTCAATATGGATTAAAAACCGGAAGAAAACTAAATTGGAAAAATCCGCTGCGATACACAGAAAAAATCCAGTGGTATAAGATGTACTATAGAACTCCATTGATGGTGAAATGTGCTGATAAGTACGATGTTCGAGAGTATGTGGAGAGTAAAGGTTTGGAGAATATATTAAATCCTTGCTATGGAATCTATGACTCCGCTGAAGATATTGTGTGGAGTAAGCTGCCTGAACAATTTGTTATGAAGGATACATTAGGTGGTGGTGGAATATCTGTTGAAATTGTAAGAAATAAGAGTAAGGAAGATTTAAACAGACTGAGGAAAATTGGGAAAGGCTGGACAGAAATTAAAGCTCATGTAAAAAGTGGCGGTAGAGAATGGCCATACTATTCTGGGAAAAAACATAGAATTATCATTGAAAAGTTTATGGATTCAGATCCGTTAAAAGGTGGTTTGATTGATTATAAATTTCTTTGTTTTAATGGAAAGGCTGAACTGCTCTACATATTAGCTGATAGAGTGACTGGTCAAGGAGCTGGATGTGGTTTTTTTGATTTGGAGTTTAATCAGCTCCCAATTAAAGAATCAGATGAAGAGACTCTTAAAAGAAAGATAACAAAGCCGAGAAATTTTCATGAAATGATTAAAGTTGCAGAAAAACTAGCCGAGGATTTTCCATGTGCTAGAATTGACCTCTATAACGAAAATGAAAATATTATTTTTGGCGAGATCACATTCTACGACAGTAGTGGTTATATGGTATTTGATCCAGACAGTTTTGATTATGAATTAGGCAGTAAGTTTAAGCTTCCGAAAATGAAACGAGAACTATAGAGATATTTTTGTTGGAAGAAGGTAGTGTGGAATGAGACTTAGCAAAATGGGCTATTTTTTATCTAAAATAAAGCAAAAAATTGTAACACACAATCATGAAACGATATGTGAGTTCTATCGTCGGGGGGGGTAAAAGTTGGGAAAAATAATATTATATGTGATTATATTCCAATTGGAGAACCAGGGCTAGTTGAGATTAAAAATGATTGTGTGATTTCGAGCGAAGTATCACTTATAACACATGACCACAGTATCAATAAGGTAACAGATAAGGGGTCAAACCTGTTTGGTAGAATTGTTATTGGCAATAACTGTTTTGTGGGACAGAGAAGTACAATCCTATATGGTGTTGAACTTGCTGACAATATTATTGTTGGAAGCGGAAGTGTAGTGGTTTCTTCATTCAGTGAGAGTAATATTATTATAGCGGGTAACCCTGCCAGAAAAATAGGCACTTGGAATGAATTTAGAGAGAAATACCAGGAGAAAGCCGCTTTCAGGACAGAACTTGAAGATATTATTCGTGGTAGTATTGACAAGCTTGTTCACAAATAAACTAAACGAGTACCGCACAGAATGACGAAAGAGACGTTAATTTTAGTAGATGAGGATATAGAAAATGATTAGTATTATTGTTCCAGTGTATAATACGGAAAAATATTTACGGGAATGCTTGGATAGTATTCTGGCGCAAACACATACAGATATTGAAGTCATTCTGATTGATGATGGTTCAAAAGATGGTTCTTTATCAATTTGTAAGGAATATGCGAGTATTGATAAAAGGGTTAGGGTTTATCATAAGGAAAACAGTGGAGTATCTGATACAAGAAATTTTGGAATAGAACACGCAAATGGTGAATTCATCAGTTTTTTCGATTCAGATGATAAAGTTGATTCAGAGTTGTATCGGATGTTATACAATGCAATGAAAGAGCATGATGTTGATCGTGTTGTAAGCGGATACGCATATTTATATGATGATGGAAGGATGCTTTACAGTAAGCCAAGAATTCGGGATGGAAAGTATGAATCCAACGTTATACTCCGAAAAATGATTGATGACGGTACATTGTCTGGATTTTTATTTTCTGGAGTAAATAATTCTCTTTTCAGGAGGGAAATAATTTGCAAGAATAATCTGCGGTTTGATCCGCTGATCAGATATAATGAGGACAGTTTATTTAGCTTTCAATATATGCTTCATTCGAGGTCGATATACTCACTTCAAAGTAAACCCACATATTTTTATAGGCAACATGGGGGCTCGTCAACAAAGAAAAGAACAGTTGGAGATAAATACGAACCGCTTCGTCAGGCTTTATGGAATATGAAATTGGACAAGATGGATATTGACTTTGAGGTTCAAATGAAGCGAAGAACTGTTACAGAAGCATTGTGGCAGATCCTTGATATTGCTCAAAAAGAGCATGGACCGGAAGCGGTGCGGGATATACGAATTTTATTAAGAAACGAAGAAGTGCAAAGAAGTATCCCTGTGATTTGCGTTGGAGATTTGAATGTGTACAAAAAATTCTATTATATCCTAATGAAAGTTAAAATGCCTTGGGTACTGTATTTTTCTTCAAGCAAACTACTTCCAGTCTTATCAAAATATATTTCCAGGTAGGTGAAACAATGCTGTATATATCATGTATCTTGTCTGTACTGTTACTGTCACACATTGCAGATAAGAGAGAAAACAGATTTTTCCTGTTTTTGTGTGCCTTCATTTTGTCGCTATTTTGTGGATTAAGAGGTATTGGAACAGGTGTAGACACTACACATTATTTTAATTTCATGTCCTATATTCGTGGCAGTGGGATTTCATTTGGAAGCGATATCGGTTTTTCAGTGATATCGTATTTTATGATGGGATTTTTTGATAATCCGTATTATCCTTTGCTTGTTTTTGCTTTCATTACTAATTTTCTTATTGTATATAGATTATGGGATTTCCGAGAAGAAGCATCGCTTACTCTGATGCTACTAATTTATATGTCGATACATTATTCGTATACCTTTAATATCGTAAGGCAGTTTCTCGCAATATCAATTATTTTTTGGGGGACACGGTATATTGAACGAGGGGAATATGCAAAATATATTATTTTAAATATTTTGGCCTCAACTATTCACACATCATCGCTTTTATGCTTTTGCTTTTTGTTTGTGACATTTGGTTACAATACAGAAAAGAAAAAATATAAAATACTAGGATTTGGAGCAGCATTATTGTTTGTATTTGTCGGAATGTATTTTTTTAGTGCAAATATTACTAAGTACGAGGGGTATTTTACGAAATCTAGTAGTAGTATTCATGCTATGACGATACTAAAGATAATGTGCTTGCTACTTGTGATTTTTTCTAATAATGTATTTAGAAATGATGAATTTAGCGTTTCAAAATACGGAGATTTTGTTCCTATGCAAAAACAGGTTCCAATAATGTATGCGGCAGGTTTGACACTGGCTGCATTAGGAATGAAGTATACATTCATGAATAGAATAGGATTCTATTTTATAATGTTTGAGATGCCATTTTGGGGGCAAGCAGTAAGGGCGAAAGTGAATAAGAACGTTTATCGGTTGATTATACTTTTGATAGTGGGATATGTTTTGGTTACTACTTATATTTCTGGAGAGAGTGCAGATAATTTGTTTCATTATCATACTTTTTTGTCAGAATAAAAGGATAAAATTATTTATAAATTATTAATGATAGAGGATGAACCAGATGACTGATAATTTAGTTAGTGTGATCATAACTACATACGGCAGAGCCGGAAATTTGATTTTTGAGGCAATAAATAGCGTCAGGAATCAGACGTATAAAAACATTGAGATAATAGTTGTCGATGATAACGGATTTGGAACCGAAATTCAAAAAAGTAATGAAAAAATATTTCGAAGCCAAAACGACATAAGATATATAGCAAATAAAAAGAATAGTGGTGCGCAAGTATCTAGGAATGTCGGAATTCTTGCTTCAAAAGGCCAATATATAGCATGTTTAGATGATGATGATATATGGATGCCAGAAAAAATTGAAAAGCAGGTTGCCCTGATGGAATCAGAGAATCTTGCACTTGTATTTTGTAATGGGTACAGATTCTACAACGACGACTTGAATAATAAAAAACTTTACCAATATAATTTTGTTTCTGATCGTGAGCTAGACTTTACCACTGAGCTTAGGAGCGACCATATTGGATCTACATCAATTCCTCTTATGAGAAAGGATTGCATTTCACAGACAGGATTATTTGATGTTGATATGCCTGCCAGACAGGATTATGAGATGTGGCTTCGGTTTTGCCGATACTTTAAGGTTAAGGGAATTAACGAACCACTATTTTATTATAGATACCATAGCGGTGCCAGAATAACCAAAAGCTATGATAAAGAGATTCTAAGCTATCAATTGCTTTGGAAAAAGTATAGAGAAGATTATAAAAAGGATAGAGTGGCTAGTGCAAACATTCTTTTCACTCTTTGCAGAACGTATATGAAATCAGGACATGTTGCAAAAGCTGCTTTATATGGAATTCGAGCTTTTCTTAGCAGTCCTAGAGAAGTTGTTAAAACGGTTATGAATTATCGCAATAAAAAAGCTCAGTTCTAGGGTATTAAGCAGGTGTAAAAATAATATGGATTCAAGAATACGAAAAAAAAAGATACTAGTAATAAATCAGCATTTTTCGACTGGCGGAATTAAAAAATCTTTGGAGAATCTTTTGCCAGTGCTTTTGGAAAAATACGAAGTGAAGGTTATTTTTATTTCGGGAAACACCCAAGAGTTTGATGAAAAATATCCAGGAATACGAATTGATTCTCCATTTCTGCTTAGCTCGGCCTTATCATCTTTGAAAGAAATTAGAATGATGAAGCTCAGCATGGTTCGTACTTTAGTAAAAGTGATTTTTTTTGCGATGTCAAAATTCATTAAGACTGAATCACTGGTAAATCTTGCAGTAGATTTGTCCACTCAGTTGGGGGAATATGATTGTGTAATCTCATATGCCCATGATAATTGGTTTGAAAATGGGGCATTTTATGGTGGTGGAAATTATTTAGCAATCAAAAAGACAAAATCCCATAATAAGATTTCGTGGGTGCATGGTGAGCCAAAGACAATTGGTCTTAACAACGAGAGATTGGTTCGTACATATAAAGATTTTGATCATGTAGTTGCAGTTAGCGAAGCAGTTAAAGCGCAGTTTGAGAGTTTGTCAGAAGGTAAGATTAGATGCGAAAGAATTTATAATCTTCTTGATATTGAGGATATTCTTAACAAATGTAAGGATGTTGTATATGAAGAGGATTTTAGTATCTTTAGAATTGTGACCGTTGGAAGACTCAGTAAGATAGCAAAAAGAATTGACAAGGTAAATGAAATTGCAAAAATGCTGCAAGAACATGGATACAGGTTTAAATGGACTGTTGTCGGCGGTGGTTCTGAGTATGAATCGTGCGTCAGAATATGTAAGGAGTATGGATTAGATAGTATGGTTGAATATGTGGGAAATCAGGATAACCCCTATATATTCATGAAGAAAAATGATTTGTTTGTTCTTGTATCTGACACAGAGGCAATGCCGATTGTGATAAATGAGGCTTTGATTGTAGGAACTCCTGTCTTGACTACGGATTTTCCGGCAGCTAATGAGTCGATTGTTGATGGGGTAACTGGATTTATTACGGGTAAAGATGTGAATGCATTGTATCAGAAGATTGCATTTTGTATTGATAATAGGGATGTTCTTAGAAGGTTCAGAGATAATATAAAAAAGCACCCGTATAGTAACGATGCTGCGATAAAATCAATAGAAAGCTTAGTAGGGTAATAATATATGGATTTGAAAAGAAAATTTCGAATCGGATATTGGAATGTTGGTATCATTGAGAATTCCATTGAAGAGATAATGGAGGGAAAAACATACAATATTCGATGGGTTAGACACCATTACAAGGATCGATTTTGGGCTGATCCTTTCATATATAAGCATGATGAAGAGAATTATTATATTCTTGCGGAAGAGCTGATTTTTACACGAGGAAAGGGTACAATTGTACTCTTGACAGTCAATAGGAAGACGATGAAATTGGTTGCCCACAAGGAATTATTTGAAGATGAGAACCATCTTTCATACCCTAATTATGAGGATGGAATCGTTGTAGCTGAAAACTTTAAAAGTGGTGGTCTGTATAGATTTTACATTGAGGAAAATCCGGTAAGGAAAGAATTGATTCTGGATATGCCGCTGATTGATCCTACGTTTGTGGAATATAATGGTAAGAAATGGCTTTTTGCGACTACAAAAGAAGAGGTGGATGATCCTAACAGAAAACTGAGTATTTTTGTTGAAAAAGATGGTAAATTTATTCCACATAAGAAAAATCCTGTTAAAGAAGATATTCACACAGCAAGGCCGGGAGGCAAATTTTTTGAATACAAGGGGTGTTTGTATCGACCGGCGCAGAACAGCGAACACATTTATGGAGAAGATATCAGAATTATGAAGATACTTCGTCTTGATGAAGAAGATTTTCAAGAGGAAGAAGTAATGACGATATCATCTCATGATTTGAAGCGATACAATCTGGGATTACATACATTCAATGTTGGAGATGGTTATGTTGTAGTTGATGGATTTGAGTATTCAACTCAGATTGTACAGAAGATAAAGAATAAATTGACAGGATATTAATGAGGAAACAATCATGAAAAAGATAGGTATCATAACATTTCATCGTGCTATAAACTATGGAGCAATGTTGCAAGCGGTTGCATTGCAGCAAGCTGTGAGCAAACTGGGTTACGATGCAGAATTAATCGATTATGTGGATCGCTTATACGATCACTATAAAATTTCTTATAAAACGTCCAATCCAGTTACATCTGGAGTTAAGTATTTATTTTCGGGAAATGCCCGTAAAAGAAATCAACGATTTGAACAGTTTTTGTTGGATAATGCAAAACTATCAGCTAGACAATATAATAGCGGAAATATAAGCAGCTTGGATGAAACAAGCTATACGGCTTTTATTACCGGGAGTGATCAAACATTTAACCCGATTATTGTGGATTATGACGATAATTACGTTCTGGGTTTTGTTAAGGATAAGAATAAGTGTAACTCGTATGCAGCGAGCATTGGGTTGGCAGAACTTACAGAAGAAAACAGAAAATGGATTAAATCTAATGTGGAGGGATATCATTCAGTTCTTGTAAGAGAAAAAACAGGGATTGAATTGCTGAATGGTCTTGGAATATTTAACACACCGTTAGTGTGTGATCCAACATTCCTTATTTCGTCTGACACTTGGAAAAAGATGCAGCATCCAGTGAGGACACCGAAACACTATATCCTTCATTATGGCTTTAAAAGAAATAATCTTATGGAAGCAAAAGCAAGACAGTTGTCAATAGAAACTGGATATCCGATATATACGATTAGTGATAGGATAAAAAGAGATGAAAGAGGATATGAAAAATTTTCCGGTATTGGCCCAGGTGAATGGTTATATTTGATTGCACATGCTGATCATATAGTCACAAACTCCTTCCATGGTATGATATTCAGTTTTATTTTTAATAGACAAGTTTGGATTGCAGATTCAAATGATGGAACATTTTCTCGGATGGAAGATTTTCTGGATGAGATGAATTGTACATATCGAATTCTAAAAGGAGCTGATAGTGAGGTAGAGGAACGCATGATTCCTTATGATAAGGTCAATCAATTGATGCGGGAATATATTAACGAGTCCAAAGATATCCTCAAAGAAACACTGAGGGATTATAAAGATGAATAATAAAAAAGTTTTTTCAGGTATAGGATGGTCATTTGCAGAGAGAATATCGGCACAATTGGTATCCCTAATTGTATCAATTATCCTTGCGAGAATACTCGCACCAGAGGATTATGGGATATTAGCCATTGTAAATGTATTTGTTGCAATTGGAGATGCATTAGTTGCAGGTGGTTTTGGAATTGCGTTGGTACAGAAAAAAAACTCAGATGACACGGATTTTAATTCAATTTGTTGGGTCAGTGTATTTGTGTCTGTATTATTGTATGCTGTGCTATTTATATGTGCTCCGTTGATATCGGATTTTTATGTAAACAACGATTTAACTCTGATTACAAGAGTTTTAGGAATACGCCTTGTCTTTTCTGCAGTGAATTCTATCCAACAGGCATATATCCAGAAAAAACTCCTTTTTATGAAAAGTTGCATCATAGGAACTTTTGGAGCAATTGTTTCTGGCATTATCGGAATTGTGTTGGCACTGACCGGTGCAGGGGTATGGGCATTAATAGCTCAAAACATGATGTCAGTAATTATCTCCACAGCCATGCTGTATTTTTTCATAGAATGGAAGCCACGGCTTCAATGTTCAATGAGCAGTATTAGGGAAATGTGGGGCTACGGAAGTCGAGTTTTTCTTGCAACGACTGTGGACACGCTTAAGGACAATATTAGAACGCTAGTTGTGGGAAAGGTTTTTTCATCAGCTGATCTTGCGTATTATAATCAAGGAAAGAGATTTCCGCAGCTATTGGTTAATGATATCGTGAATTCAGTTGGAAAGGTATTATTACCTGTTTTTTCAGAACAACAGGATGATTTGAATAAGAATACGGATTTTATGAGATTATCCATTAGAGTGAGTAGTTTCATTTTATTGCCACTAATATTTGGAATGGTGGGCATTGCGGATAATTTTATTCTATTATTTCTTACAGAAAAATGGATGCCATGCGTACCTTATCTTAGAATTCTCAGTTTGGTATATGTAACTCGGTCTGTTAATACTATCCTGAAAAATGCCTTGCTTGCTATTGGAAAAAGTGAAGTTAACCTCTTTCATGAAGTTGTTACTTCAGTATTGACAGTCGCACTGATTATCCTTGCGGCATTTTATTTTCGTAGTATACCTCTCATCGCTTGGAGTTATGTTTTGATTTCTCTGTTAGGAACCTGTATTTTCTCATACTTTACAGTTAGGAATTTTCCATATAAAGTGAGTGAAATATTAAGAGATTATTTGCCATCACTCACCTTGTCTGGAATAATGTGCGCTGTGGTCTTTTTCGTTGGCAAGATACCTTTAGCAACAATATTTGTCCTTTTGCTTCAGATTATTGTTGGGATTGTGATTTATATTGTTGGGGCATGGCTTTTTAGAATGGATGAATTAGTTTATATACTGCAATATATGAAAAAGAAGATTAGACACTGAGGATGATTGTTTATGACGGTGAGCGATATAGTTAAAACACATTGCACAGGGTGTTGTGCATGTATGAATATGTGTCCTAAAAATGCAATACAGATGGTAACAGATGAGGAGGGATTTTATGTCCCACAGGTTAACGCTGAAATATGTGTGAATTGCGGCAAATGTTATTCTGGGTGTCCTGGAAACGATGATCATCACGTTGATGAATCATTGACAGGATACTTAGTAAGGCTAAAGGATAGTGTGCATCTAAAAAATAGTGCCTCAGGAGGCGCATTTGTTGGAATTGCAAGTCATATGATAAAGGAATATAACGCACTTGTTGTTGGCGCAGCTATCACGGAGGATTTGTCAGTTAAACATATAATTATTGAGTCAACGGAACAATTGATAAAACTCCAGAATTCAAAATATGTTCAGAGCTATGTGGGAAATGTTTATCAGCAGGTACGGAAA
>ERZ1643249.4400-NODE-4400-length-11830-cov-6.479236_pt1 | contig 11830 bp, 10 predicted proteins | sample MGYA00579263_ERZ1643249 | MGnify/ENA primary metagenome ERZ1643249 (study PRJEB29033, sample SAMEA4952264) | chicken gut metagenome | biome: Broiler Chicken; feature: Gastrointestinal Tract; material: Caecum | place: Ireland | collected 2018 | study: Broiler...
AAAGTACAGAAAACTCGCGGTAAGCCTAGGAAGCTGATCCGCAGAGCGCAGGCAGCGCAGGGAGCAGAATCCGCGCTTACGCCGATAAGTCAAAAACACCAGTTGAACTGGTGTTTTGCATATACCCTAAAAGGGTAAACTACGGGTCAACCCGTTAACGGGTATCGCTTTTGCTATAGCGTCCTATCGCACGGCACACCTGTAAAACAGGTTCCTCGTGCTATAAAGGAGCAAAATCGCATTAGCTATATGGTAAACTTCTATAAATATAAAATTTGCTGAAGCTATTTTTTTATCTTCCCCCCAGTAGAACTGGGGGTTTTTTCATGCTAAAGCGCCAAAAATAAAAGCTCTCGCGTTTAAAAGCGGGAGCTTTCTATTTGTTGATAATATCTTCTCATCTTTTTGCACCCCCCCCCGCGGACTATCCGCGGGTTTTAGGATACAAAAAGGGCAGCCCGGACGGGCTGCCCCTGCGGATCCCCGGAAATGGGTTTACGCACTCTGCCGCATCAGTATGTGATACCGACGTGATGCTTCTTTTGATACAAACGTATAAAGATCTTGGAAACCTCCACCGCGACGAGCGGGAAAAGCGAAAGCCCGATACAGATGAGCCATTCCGTCCAACCGATGTATACCAGATCGAACAGACTCATCAACGGCGGCACGAACACCACGAGCGCGACGATCGCCGCCGACGCAAGCAGCGCAATGAGCAAGAATTTGTTGTGACCCTGCCCGCGCTTGAAGATGGAATCGGTATTCGAGCGCTGGTTGAGCGCGTGCGAAAGCTGGGAAACGGACAACACGATAAACGTCATCGTCATTGACTCGTCATGATTCTCATAGACAAGCATGCCGATCCAGTACGCCGCGAGCGCCGCCGCCGAGATAAACAGCCCGTGCAGGACGATGCGGTAGATCATGCCCTTTTCGAACAGCGTGCCGCTCTTGATTGGTTTATGCTTCATAATGTTCGCGCTCGCGGGATCGACGCCCAGAGCCACGGCGGGCAGCGAGTCGGTCGCGAGGTTGATGAGCAGGATATGCACCGCGAGGATCGGCATCTGCCAGCCGAACACGACGGCAAGCAAAAGGATCAGAATTTCCGCGATGTTGCCCGCCACAAGGAACTGGATGACCTTTTGGATATTGCGGTACACCCGCCGCCCCTCGCGGATGGCATATTCGATGGTGGTGAAGTTGTCGTCCAAAAGAATCACGTCCGCCGCGTCTTTGGCGACGTCGGTACCCGTGATGCCCATGGCGACGCCGATGTCCGCTTCTTTCAGCGCGGGGGAATCGTTGACGCCGTCGCCCGTCATGGCGGCGACTTCGCCCGTGCGCTTCAGCGACTGAATGATGCGCAGCTTATCCGAGGGCGACACGCGCGCAAACACGACGCACGTTTTCACCGCTTCGTCCAGCTGTTCGTCCGTCATTTCGTCCAGTTCCTGCCCGGAGATGACGGTATTCCCATCGCGGAAAATGTGCAGCTGTTTGGCGATCGCCATCGCGGTGACTTTGTGGTCGCCCGTAATCATGACGACGCGGATACCCGCCGTGTGGCAGGTTTCCACCGCCTGAATGACTTCCTTGCGGGGCGGGTCGATCATGCCGACGACGCCGACAAAGGTCAGATCGCTTTCGAGGTCGCAGCTTTCGTCCTCGGGCACTTCGGAAACGGAACGAACCGCAAAACCGAGCACGCGCAGCGCCTCCGCACTCATGCCGTTACAGACTTTGAGGATCTGCTCGCGGTCGGCTTCCGTCATTTCGCGCACGCCGTCCTTTGTGCGGCACTTCGTACACAGCGGCAGCATTTCGTCCACCGCGCCCTTGGTATAAACGGTGAGTTCCCCTTCCATGCGGTTGAGTACGCTCATGCGCTTGCGGTCGGAATCGAAGGGCTGCTCGAATGCGCGCGGGTGCGCGTCCTCATATTCTTCGCAGTCGATGCCGAACTTTTCGGCGAGGTACACGAGCGCACCCTCCGTGGGGTCGCCCAGGATGTTGCCGGGATTGTCGGGATCCTTTTTCGCATTGATGCACAGCGCCGCGCCCGAAAGGAGATCCTGATACACGGAACGGTCGTATTTTTTCGATACGTCCTCAACTTTTGTGGTTACGCCCTGCAAAAAGTCGTCGCCGACGGCGAGGTGCGTGACCGTCATTTTATTGAGGGTGAGCGTACCCGTTTTATCGCAGCAGACGACGGTGGCGCTGCCCAGCGTTTCCACGGCGGGCAGGCTTTTGACGAGCGCGTTTTTCTTTGCCATGCGCTGCACGCCTAAAGCCATGATGATGGTGGACGTTGCAGGCAGCCCCTCGGGGATGATGGAAATCGCCAGCGAGATGGCTATAAACACATAGTTGACCCATGCAGCCCATCCGTCGCGGATGAGCCCGATGGCGAAGATGACGACGCAGACGATGAGACCGACCAGGCTGAGCGTTTTGCCCACCGAATTGAGCTTGCGCTTCATGGGGGTATCCGTTTCGTCCTGTTCGTCCAGAAGGTTCGCGATCTTGCCGACCTCGGTGTTCATGCCCGTGCCGACGACGATGCCCGTCGCATTGCCGTACATGACGACGGACGAACTGTATGCCATGTTGATACGGTCGCCCAAGGGGGCGTCCTCGGGCAGGACGGTCGGGCCGTCCTTTTCGGAGGGAACGCTTTCGCCCGTAAGCGCCGCTTCCTGCACCTTTAAGTTCGAATCCTGAATGATCCGTATATCGGCGGGGACGATGCAGCCGTCCTCCAGATAGACGATGTCGCCGGGTACCAGCTCGCTTGCCGGCACGACGCTCTCCTCCCCTTCGCGCAGAACGCGCGCCGTCGGGGCGGTCATATTTTTCAGCGCTTCCAGCGCGTTTGCAGCCTTCTTTTCCTGCACGACGCCGATCGTCGCGTTCAGCACGATGACGACGAGAATGACGATACATTCGGCAAGCCCTTCCCCGTCCTCAAAAAAGGACATAACGAACGAAAAGATCGCGGCGGCGATGAGAATGAGCACCATCACGTCGGTGATCTGCTCCCAGATCATCTTTGCGATGCTCTTGGGCTTTTTCTGCCGCAGGTTGTTTTTGCCGTACTGTTCCAATCGTTTGGCAGCCTCGGCGTCGCTCAGGCCCTCCTCGCTCGTATGCAGAAACTCTTCCGTTTCCCTGCAGCTCAATGAGTGCCATGGCTTATGTGGTTGCGTTTCCATAGACTGTTTTGTGTGATCCTCCCTGCAAATTTAATATAACGCAAAAAGACATAGCCTATACGGTTATGCCTCGCATTCAAAATATGAAAAACAATATGGGTTATCGGCGCTACTGTCGCCGCCGTCGCCAGCCATTTTGATTCCCCTTCGATATGATAGTATAATTATACTATACGGGGGCGGGTACTGTCAACTGTTTTTATTAAAGAATCAGATCAGTCCAAAAATCATCAGAACCCAAAACAATAGGGCGGGCAGACCGAACAGGACGCCAACGATAAACCCCGCCACGGCGAGCCCGTTGAGGCGCTTGCCCTCCATACGACCGAGCCCGACGCCTGCGACGATCGCGCCCGCAAAGGATACCGTCGAACAGAGCGGCAGAACGAACACGAGTGCGATGACGAGATACGGCCACTGCCCGCCCCTCACCGCCATAATAGCCAACATAAACAACACAATAAATACAGCCACCCCGCCGACGGCGAGCAAAAACCCGACGATGCCGTAGATATTCGCCCTTTTCCGCGGAAGTTCCGCACACATTTCCTCTCCCATTCCCATCACCTCGTCGCTTCCATTGTACCACACAGACGCACGGCAGTCAAGAAGCGGCGGGTTTTTCGGAATTTCGGAAAACGGGTTGCAAAAACGGGCGGCGGAGTTTATACTATTAAGAAAGCCCCGCCCCAGTCGGGTCGGCGGAAACGCGGCGTTTACAATTCTTTAACATTTTTTTAGCAAATTAAAAACAGGAGCGCGGTATACTGTTGCCGTGCAGAAAAAAACTGGAGGGAATTCGATGATCCGCATTCTCGTGGCGGAAGACGATACCGCAATGAACAAACTTATCTGCTCGATGCTGGCGGAGAAGGGGTATGAACCGCTCCCCTGCTTCGACGGCGCGCAGGCGATCAGCGCCTATGAAAACCAGCCGGTCGACATGGTGATAACCGACGTGATGATGCCGAAGGCGGACGGATACGAACTTGCGCAGGAGGTGCGGCGGCAGGACAGGCATATCCCTATCCTGTTCATGACCGCGCTCGACGACAAAATTTCGCAGCAACGGGGGTTTCGCTCGGGCGCGGACGACTACGTTACCAAACCCTTCGACGCGGACATCCTGCTGCTGCGCGTGGAGGCGCTGTTGCGCCGCGCGAACATCGAGCGGAGCCGCGAACTGACGGCGGGGAATCTGCGTATGAACAAGGACGAACACACCGCCTACCTGAACGGCGAGGAGCTTCCGCTCACCGTGAGGGAGTTCGACCTGCTGTTCAAGCTGCTCTCCTTTCCGAAGCGCACGTTCACGCGCGCGCAGCTCATGGATGAGTTTTGGGACTACGACTCCTCCGCGACCTCGCGGACGGTCGACGTTTATATGTCGAAGCTGCGCGAAAAGACGGCTGCTTGCGACGGGTTCGAAATCCTGACCGTACACGGCTTGGGATATAAGGCGGTGCTGCGATGAACGGGAAAAAAGGCAGAAACGGCGGGCGCGGAAGGTTGCTTTCGCCGCTCGGCACCGTCATCATATTCCTGACCGTCGCCGCAATCATCACGGTAGCATTGCTCGTATACGGCGCGGCGGAACGGCGGTTTGCCGGGAACCGCGGCGCGATAGCGGCAGTTATGCTTACCGTCGTCATATTCCTTTCCATCGCGGGCGCGGCGATCGACGCACTCCGGCGCAAAATCACGACCGAAGGGCCTGTCGGGCAGATCCTCGATGCGACCGAACGCATCGCGCGGGGCGACTTTTCCGTGCGGCTTACCCTGCCCCGCCCCGGCGACAAGCACAACGATTACGGGCGGATTATGGAAAACCTGAACAGCATGGCGGCGGAACTCGCCAAAACGGAGGTTCTGCGCTCCGACTTTATCGCAAACGTTTCGCACGAATTCAAAACGCCGCTCGCCGTGATCCAGAACTATGCGGCGGCGCTGCGCTCCGCTTCGGGCGAAGAAGAGCGGCGGCAGTATGCGGACGTACTGATCGGAGAAACAAAAAAACTGACGGCGCTCGTGTCGAATATTTTAAAGCTGAACAAACTGGAAAACAGCGGGCTGAACCCCGCGCGCGAGCGCATCCGCCTGGACGAACAGCTGGAGCAGTGCGCTCTCGCCTTTGAGGACAAGATCGAAGAAAAAAACCTGCAGTTTGACTGCGACCTCTGCCGCGCGGAAATCTATTCGGACGCCGACTGCCTGGAGATCGTGTGGAACAACCTGCTCTCCAACGCCGTCAAATTTACCGAGCCGGGCGGAAAAATTTTCCTTTCCCTCCTCCGGGAGGGCGGAGATTTTCTCGTGCGCATATCCGACACGGGCTGCGGGATCTCCGAAGAGACGGGAAGGCGGATATTCGATAAATTCTACCAGGGCGACACATCGCATGCGCAGGAAGGGAACGGACTGGGGCTTGCGCTCGTGAAGCGCGTGATCGGTCTGCTCGGCGCGGAAATTTCGGTGGAGAGCGAATTGGGCAAAGGCAGCACATTCACCGTGCGGCTGCGGAGCGAACCATGAACCGCCGCAGTTTTTTCGGTTTTTTAAAGGAGCCGCCCCTCTTTTTCGCCGCCGCCGTATGGGCGCTCATGTTCGCCGCGGTCGGCGGGGCAATCGCCTGCATGGCGCTGGAGCTGACGGGCGTTCTCCCCTTCTGCCTGTACGCGCTCGCCGCCGTTGCGCTGGGGTATTCCGCCTACCTCGCCGTGCGCCTTGCCCCGAAAATGAAGGCGGGCGTCCTCGCACGGGCGCACAGGCATGCTTTCACCGAAAACCTTATTTCGAGTTACGGATTCCGCACCGCCGCGTTTACGGCGCTCGGTTTTGCCGTGAACGTAGCCTATGCTCTGTTCAACGGAGCCATGGCGATTGCGGGGCGGTCGGTCTGGTTTGCGGTGTTCGCGCTCTACTACCTGCTTCTGAGCGGGATGCGGCTGGGCGTTCTCGCGGCGGGGCGGAATGCCAAAAAGAAATTTGCGGACGACGGGAATGCGCTGTACGGCGCAAAACTGAAAATATACCGCGGCTGCGGGATTGCCCTTTTGCCCCTCGACGTCGCGCTCGGTGCGGCGGTGACGCTGATGGTCTGCCGGCAGGATCCGATTCCGCATTCGGAGATCGCGGCGATCGCCTCGGCGGCGTACGCGTTCTATAAAATCACTCTCGCCATCGTCAACCAACTGAAAGTGCGCAAGCTCGACGACCCCGCATTACAGGCGGTGCGCAGCATCGGGCTGACGGATGCGGCGGTCTCCCTGTTCGCCCTGCAAACGACGCTCGTGAGCGTATTTTCGGACGGGGATGCGGAGCGGATGCTGCCCCTGAACGCCGCCGTGGGTTTTTGCGTGTGCGCGCTGACGCTCGGGTTGGGGATCTGGATGATCGCACGATCTGTGCAACTGAAAAAAAGGAGGGAAATCGTATGAACGGGAATCGGTTCCGATACTCTTATTCCGCGCCGGACGAACGGGAGCGGGAGGAGATCGAGCGCATCCGCGCGGCATACCGCACGGACGAACGCGCCGAAAAATTTTCGCGGCTGCGGCGGCTGAACGCGCGGGTGCGGCACGCGGCGACGGGTACGGCGTGCGCGCTCGGCATCGCAGGCTGTCTGCTGTTCGGCGGGGGCATGAGCATGACGCTCGCCGGCGGCAACTGGGTCGGCGGGATTATCCTCTCCGCCTGCGGGATTCTGCCCATGCTCGCCGCAATCCCCGTATACAACCGCGTGCTGTGCCGGCTCCGCCGGAAGTACGGCCCCGAAATCCTGCGGTTCTCCGAAGAACTGCTCAATAAAAGCGCCTCCACACCCGACGAGGCGCCCGGGCAGGGAGAAAGAACCTGAACGGTAGCGAGCCGCGCGCTTTTTTACATTTCCTTTACAAAAAATTCGCATTTCGGAAACAGCGGGACGGTATACTGCATGTATAAAGATTTTCCGGAAGGAGGATAAAACCATGCAGGAAGCAGAAAGAAAGTACGCGGAGGAAATCCGCCGCGCCTATGCGGACAAAAGCGAAAGCGAAACAAAGCTGGAAAAGCTGCGCAAACTGGATTCGGCCGTGCGCCGCCCCGCCGAAATTTTCGCCTATGCGTTCGGAATTTTCGGCGCGTTGGTGCTGGGCGTGGGCATGTGCTTCGCGATGGAAGTGATCACCGGCATGATGCCGCTCGGCATCGCCGTCGGCGTCGTCGGCATTGCGATGGTAACGGCAAACTATTTTATCTACCGCGCCATTCTGAAGTCGCGCAGGCACAAGTACGCGAAGGAGATACTCGATCTCGCCGACGGACTTTTGCACAGCTGAAAAATGCCGCAGAGCAAAGCCCCACCCCCGCAACGCGGGGGTGGGGCTTTGCCTGTATTTGCGCCGCGCCTTCCGACAGGCGCGGCAGATCTTTTATTCTTTATTCTCGGGCGGAACGGTGCCGGAAGATTCCCCGCCGCCCTGCGCGTTCTCTTCCGCGCGGCGCCTGAACGTTGCCAGCTCTTCTTCCGTAAGAATGCCCGCCTCGCAGAGTTCCTGCAGTTTTTCCATCCCCTTCCACACGTCGGCAGATGCGCCTTCGCGGATCTCTTCGGGAGTTTCGCCCTGCTCCGCTTCCTTCTTTTTCGAGCGGATATTGACCAGTACGTTGACAAGGATGCCGAGGATGAGCGCGCAGGCGATATTGGTGATCGTGATCTGCCCGAAGGTAAGAGCCAGGCTGCCTACGCCCGCGACCAGGATCGAGGAAACGGTGAACAGGTTGGCATTGTCGTTGAGGTCGACCTTCTGCACCATTTTCAGACCGCTGACGGCGATAAAACCATACAAAGCGATGCACACGCCGCCCATGACGCAGCCGGGGATGCTGGACAGGAAGGTAACAAACGGCGCGATGAACGCGGAAACCATTGCGAGCGCCGCCGTCAGGAGAATGGTAACGACGGAGGCATTGCCCGAAATAGCCACGCATCCGATCGATTCGCCGTAGGTCGTGTTGGGGCAGCCGCCGAAGAAGGCGCCCACCATCGAGCCGACGCCGTCGCCGAGGAGCGTCCTCGAGAGACCGGGGTCGGTGAGAAGGTCTTTTTCAATGATGGAAGAAATATTCTTATGATCGGCGATATGTTCCGCAAAGACGACGAACGCCACGGGGATATAGGCAACGGCGATGGTGCCGATATACGCGCCGACGCCGCCTTCCGCCGTCAATGCTCCTTCCGTGAAAATCTCCACAAAGGTAAACGCGGGTACCCAGTCCATCGTCTGGAAAATCGTGAAATCGATGATGCGCATTGCCTCTGCGCCGGGGATGTAGCTGAACGCCGTAAAGATCGCCGCCAGCGCATAACCGGAGAGGATGCCGATGATGAACGGGATCATCTTCATCATCTTTTTGCCGTACACGGAGCAGACGATGGTGACCGCAAGAGTAAACAGGGCGCAGATCAGGCAGAGAATGGAATTGAGATCCATAACGTAACTGCCCGCATCGCCTATGGCAATGCCGCCGAGGGAATTCTGGATAGCGCTGCCCGCCAGAGAAAGACCGATGAGCGCGACCGTCGGCCCGATGACCGCCGCGGGCATGACTTTATCGATCCACTTGACGCCCACAAGTTTGACGACGACCGCAATGATGGCATACACGAGCCCCGCAAACACGGCGCCGATCAGCAAGCCGAGGTACCCCATCGCCATGGAGACCCCGCCCGCGAATGCCGCGCACATCGAACCGATAAACGCGAACGAACTGCCGAGGAATACAGGGCTGCGGAATTTTGTAAAGAGAAGATAGATGAGCGTTCCGGCGCCCGCGCCGAACAGCGCCGCCGAAATGGACATATCGCTGCCCGTTGTGGCGTTGACCTGCATCGGCACCGCGATCGTCGCGGCGAGGATTGCGAGCAGCTGCTGCAGCGCGAACAGGATCAGCTGCCCGGCTTTGGGTCTGTCTTTTACTCCGTAAATCAGGTTCATTGGTAAAAACCCCTTATAAATATATTTGTATCCGCCGGCATGCCGCGGAACATTGCCGCATTTTTCCCGCCGCCGACTGACGCGGGAACACTGTCCTTATTATTGTACTATAACAGCCGGCGAAAAGCAAACGAAATTGAAAATATTCCGCAAATTCGTCACTTGTTTTTCACATGCGCGCGCGGCTTCGGGGCAACAATGTCGCAGGAAAGGCGCAGAAGCTGCGCAACCTCCGCCCGCGGCACGCTTCCGTCCAGCCGGACGCTGATCCAGTACCGCTTGTTCATGTGGTATCCCGGCGCTACGCCCGCATACGTTTCGCACAGCATATGCGACAGCGCCGGGTCGCACTTTACGTTCAGAGCCAATTCGCTCCCGTCTCCCCCGCCGAACGTGCGGAGCGGAACGCAAAAACAGATGCCGAACCACTTGCGGTTGTCCTTGCGGCGCAGCACCGTTATGTCCGGGTCGCTTTCAAACGGGTGATCGCACAGGGCGCAGCCGAACCCGTCCGCCATGCGCAGCAACTCTTCCTTTCCGATCGGTTTTTCCATACGTTTGCACTCCTTTCTGCCATTATACACCGTCTTTCCGAAATAATCAACGGATTCGGGCAAACAGTCGAACTTATAAAAAAAGCGGAACAAGTATTGATTTTTTGATTATTGTGTGTTAAAATTAGAGTAACGTTAACCGTTCCTTTGGAACGGAAATTCAGGAGGCTTTTATGGCAAAAAAGAATCTGAAATACTTTATTCCGGGGGCAATCGCGTTGGTACTGGGCATCGTCGCGTTCTGCATGATGTTCCTGCCCGCCATTACTTTCAATGCCGGAGACAGTTCTTCCGACGGCTGGACGGGCGCGCAGATCGCTTTCGGGTATAAGGAGAGCTTTCTCGGGCAGGAAATTACTGTTTTGAATTTTAACTTCCTCGTATTCCTTGCCTTCCTGCTGCCCTTGGTCGGCGGCGTACTCGCGCTCCTCTTCAAAAACGGTCTTATCACGAAGATCGTTACCACGGCTTGCTTCGTGGTCGGCGCGGTGCTGCTGTTCAGCATCGTCGGCTTGAGCGGCATCGGCAGGGTTTCGTTGGAAGAAGGCAATATCATCAACGAAGCTGTGAACGCTGTCCTTGACGAACTGTATAAAGCGATCGACAGCACGAAAGGCATGGGCATCGGCGCTATCCTCGGCGCAATCTTCTCCATCATCGGCGCGGTCGCGTGCTTCTTCAAAGGAACCATCGCAAAATTGTTCAAATAATCGAAAACGTTTTGCTAAAAACGGTGCGGCGCGGAAATTTCCGCGCCGCTTTTTTATGCCCGTTTACCCCTTCCCCTTCTGCCAGAACGCCGTGCCTTTCCGGGCGGCACCTGCCGCCGCGCCGCAAATGCGGGCGGCACCTGCCGCCGCGCCGCAAATGCGGGCGGGCGTTCTGCTCCGTTCGCTCTGTTCCCGCGCGGAATGGCGCGGGAACAGCGGGCAAAAAAAGCGCCGGACGTATTCCGTCCGGCGCCCGGTATGTTCCGTTAAGAATGCTTTTTCATGCCCGAGGAAACCTTTTTCTTTCGTCAATCAAAAAAAATAAAATTCCATTGACAAAAAAGTCCGCTTGCGCGGACTTTCCTGTACACTTGCGAATATGTGAAATTATGCGTCGAGCTCCGCAATCTGGCGCTCGATCTTTTCCTTCATTTCGATGAATTTATCCAGCTTCGCGCGCTCCGCCTCGACGAGGTTTTTGGGCGCCTTGTCGATAAAGCCGCGGTTCTGCAGCTTGCCGTCTGCGCGGCGGATTTCGCCGATGACGCGTTCCAGCTCCTTGGAGAGGCGCTCGCGCTCCTTTTCAATGTCGACCAGTTCCCCGAGCGGCACGAACACCGTGCAGCCCTCCGTGACCTGCGAAAGGGTCTTTTCCCCGACTTCCGCGCCGCTTTCGACGAAGGCGATCTCGCTCGCGCCCGCGAGCTTTAAAATGGAGTTCGCGTTGGCGGAAATGAGCCGCTTGTTGGGCGTTGCGAGGAAGAGCTTGACCTTTTTTGCGGGCGGGCAGTTGACCTGCGTTTTGATGTTGCGCACCGCCTTGATGACGTCCATGACCGTTTCGAACGCCTTGGCTTCCTTCTTATAGGCGTACTTGGAATTGTAGCGCGGGAATTCGGAGACCATGATGCTCCCCTCCGCGCCGGGGATATTCTGATAAATTTCCTCGGTGATGAAGGGAACGAACGGATGCAGGAGCTTGAGCGACGTCTTTAAAACGAAGCACAATACCGACAGCGTTGCCGCCTTTTTGGTCGCGTCGTCGCCGTAGAGCGAACTCTTGCACAGTTCGATGTACCAATCGCAGAAGTCGCTCCACAAAAAGTCGTACAGCGCGCCCGCGGCAATGCCCAGCTCGAATTTGCCCATGTTGAGAGTGACTTCGCGGATGCAGCTTTCCAAGCGGGAGATGATCCACTTATCCGCGGGGGAGAATTTGACCTCCGTGACGGGCGGGATCTCCACCCCTTCCGCGTTCATCAAGACGAAGCGGGAGGCGTTCCAGATCTTGTTCATGAAGTTGCGCGCCGCCTCGACCTTGCCCTTGCTGTAACGGCTGTCGTTGCCGGGCGCGACGCCCGTGATCA
>ERZ1643249.4401-NODE-4401-length-11829-cov-5.557160_pt1 | contig 11829 bp, 8 predicted proteins | sample MGYA00579263_ERZ1643249 | MGnify/ENA primary metagenome ERZ1643249 (study PRJEB29033, sample SAMEA4952264) | chicken gut metagenome | biome: Broiler Chicken; feature: Gastrointestinal Tract; material: Caecum | place: Ireland | collected 2018 | study: Broiler...
TTTAAGAAGATTAATTCGTAGAATGATAAGACATATGAACAAATTACAAATTGATTTATCTGAATTATCTAACTTAATAGATATCAATGTAAATAATTTAAAAGAAATGTATCCAGAGCTAGAGCAAAATAGAGAAATAATTAAAAATGTTATCAATGAAGAAAAAGATAAATTTGTAAAAACATTAACACATGGAGAAAGAGAATTCCAAAAAGAAATGCAAAAAGCAAAAGAAAATGGAAAAAGTGAAATTGATGCAAAAGTTGTATTTAGATTATATGATACTTATGGATTTCCACCAGAAGTAACAAAAGAATTAGCAGATGAAAATGATATGACAGTAGATTTAAAAGGATTTGAAGAATTATTTAAGGAACATCAAGAAAAATCAAGACAAGGAAGTACACAAAAATTTAAAGGTGGACTTGCTGACCAAAATGAAAAAACAATCGCATATCATACTGCTACTCACTTATTACATCAAGCACTAAGAACAGTTTTAGGAGATCATGTAAAACAAAGCGGTTCTAATATTACAGAAGAAAGATTACGTTTTGACTTTACACATCCACAAAAAATGACAAAAGAAGAAATTCAAAAAGTAGAAGATTTAGTAAATGAACAAATTCAAAGAGATTTACAAGTTACTTGCGAAGAAATGGGTTATGAAGATGCTAAAAATTCAGGTGCTATTGGATTATTTACAGATAAATATGGAGACAAAGTAAAAGTATATACCATTGGTGATTTTAGCAAAGAGATTTGTGGAGGACCTCATGTAACTCATACAGGAGATATGGGAAGATTTAAAATCAAAAAAGAAGAATCAAGTTCTTCAGGCATTAGAAGAATTAAAGCGGTTTTAATAAAAGAATAATGAAAAAATGCGGAACTTTACCAGAAGATATGCCAACACCTAAAAAGAGCTTAAAACAATTAGATAAGGAAAAAAAGCCCAATATACCAATAAAAGGAAATTTGCTGAAAATAGATAAAAAAAGCCTTGATAAATAGGCTTTTTTATGTTATAATATTAATTGTAAGGTTATTTTTGATAAAAGAGGTGAAAAAACTTAGAATATTCTAAGTGAATAATATGAAAAGTGTAGGTGTAGAAAAAAAATATATGAATATAAAAGAATGGTTCAGTAACATTGGGAGAGAACTGGCTGAATTAGTCGGACCAGCACTTGTTGGAGGAGAACAAAATGATAGTATAATAGAATTAGAAGCTTCTGAAGTAAAAAAACACGAATCAGGATATAGGAAAGATTTAGAAAAGATGTTTGATTATTCTAGAAATAAAGAAAAAGCAAGAGAGAAAGGTAATGGAAAAGGCAAAGGTAAAGGTAAAGGCAGAATAGAACAATATAAAGATGAAGTAAAAGGTAAAGGCGAAACAGAACAAGCTAAAGCCAAAGTACAAAATCCAACAGGACAAACTAGCAGGCAAACAAGAACAAAATCACAAGAAAAAACAAATGAGGGATATGAACAAGAGTTATAAAATACAAGAATTTTAAAATTCTTGTATTTTTTACTTGACAAAAGGCAAAACTACCAGTATAATATTACTTGCTAGCAAAAATAAGCTAAGAAATATGGCGAAGTAGCTCAGTTGGCTAGAGCATTCGGTTCATACCCGAAGGGTCATGTGTTCGAATCACATCTTCGCTACCAAAAAATACTCCTTTAAAAGGGAGTATTTTTTATTGTTATAGAAATAAGTAAAAAGATAATTTTGCTTTTTGTTATTGTATAGAAAAAAATGACTTTTATCTTGAATATGTATGAATATATATTTTTTTCGTATACAACAAGATCAAGTTATTATATTGGAAGACATAGTACTTTATGTAAATACTAACATTATGGGATGTAATCAAAAAATGATTTAATTTTAAAAATTCACTTGTTATTTAATTTGCTTTATAGTATAGTATGAATAGAAAATAAGAAAAATTATGAGGCTTATAATTGTAGGAATTACTTGTAATTTAAACAAAAGAAGGAGGAAATAAAATGAACATAACAGAAATATTAATTATAATAGTAAATATCTCCATATTAATACTACCATTTGTTATGTTAATAGAAAATTTAATAAAAAGAAATTACAAGATATTGAATATATGCATGCTTATCAATATATTTGTATGGATATATTTGTCATATCTCTGGAATATAAGGAACCCAGGATTTTGGATAAAATGTGATACAAGAATATTAAATTTAATAGCGAGTATCATACTAATTGCTTCCATTATAACATTCTTACTACAAATCAAACATAAGAAAAGTAACAAACTATTAATCATGATTGCCATCATATTTGTATTTTATATTATCATGACAAATGACACAACATATGAAGAAAGAACAAGAGTGGATATGGTTTCAGAAAAAACAATTAGAGAATATGTCTTAGAAGAACATATACCATATATTGCATTTTTAAGTATAGAACTAGAACTTTTTGTTAACTTATTAGATAGTCATAAAATAGGAAGAGAAAATAAAAAAATAACCAAACGAGAAAAAGTAAGTGTGACAAAAAAAGAGCTAGAAGAAACGGAAAAAAGTTAAAAAATAGACACAAAATGAGAAAGAAAATAACACTTCAAAAGAGAAAATAACCATTTAAAAAATTTTTACAAAATGTAACAAAAATGTAATAAAAACGTAAAATAATTATAACCAAAAATTGTTGACAATGGAAAATTTAGATAGTAAAATAAAATAAAATTAATTATAATAGTGAATGTTGTAAAGGAGAAACAATGGGGAGAAGTAAGAAAAACAAGAAAAAATCAGAGATGAATGCAATGTTTTTTATCATATTATTCGCATTAGTAGTATTTATTATATCAACTTATGCGTGGTTCTCAACACAAAGAAACGTATCAATTACAAACCTAAATGGTACTGTAGAAGTAGCAGAAGGCTTGGAGATTTCATTGGATGCTGAGAACTGGTCAAATGGTTTAGTATTAGGTGACGAAGAAGGACAGCTAGACATTATAGAAGATGCTTATGAAGGAAATCATAATCTAAAACCCACAGAAATGTTACCAGTGTCAACATTAGGATTAGTAGGTTCAAATAGAACAGATTTACTAATGCTTAGAGGAACACTGAACAATTCTATACAATTAAATAATATTCAAGAAATGGATGAAGAAGAAGACAATTCAGATGCTACAACATATGCAGGATATTTTGCATTTGATGTATTTTTGAAGAACTCATCAAGACAAGATGATATAGATGATGTATTACAATTAAATTATGATTCTTCATTAGAAATTATGGAAACAGAAAATAGTGCAACAGGATTACAAAATACAGCAAGAGTTGCTTTTGCAAAATATACCGGAACATCAGACACTATGGCAGACCAAGCTACGATTTTAAAAGAAACAGCAGGAATTGGTGTTGGAAGTAGTCCAGTATATATTTCAGATGTTGCTATATGGGAGCCAAATTCTAATGACCACGTAGAATATGTTGTACAAAACAACAATAAAATTACAGGAGCAGGTTCAAATTTTAATGCGACAACCCAAATGGATACTTATGCATTAACAGATACTTCTCTAAGACAATCCATTGCAGACATATATAAGTGGGATGGATCAGAGAGACTTCTTCAAAAACAAAATGTATTACAAACAACAAAAACATCAACAGAAGATTACTCAATTGCTGAAGGAGTTCAAAATTTAGTAAGTACAAGTGATGGTACAACAGATTTTGGAATAGCACCAAATAAAATTTGTAGGATTCGAATATATTTATGGCTAGAAGGACAAGATGTTGACTGTATTAACTATGCTTCACATGGTGGAGGCGTTAAAGTCAACATAGGATTAGTAAAAGGATCAGAAGAAGGATCACATGAATTAGATGGCGGTGACTAATAAAACAAATAATATGTCATAAAACTTGTAATAGCTACAGGTTTTATGACATATGTGAGTTGTGTGCATAATGCGCAAGACAAAGTAAAATTATAAATAAAGATAAATATACAAAAGATTGGAGAGTAAAATGGCAAGGAAAGTATTGGAAGAGACAAAAGAAATTCAAACAAGAAAAAAAAGACAAAAAGGTTCGGAAGATGATATCTATAAATTTGACTTTGGAACAACAGAAGAACAAGAAAACATAGTCAAAAACCCACCAAAAAGCAAAAGAGGAAGAAAGAAAAAAGAAGAAAAAAAATTTGAATTTGATGATGCTAGTAAAAATGAAATGATTGCTAGCATAGATTTGATGAGACAAAAAATAGAACAAGGTCAAAAATTTATAAATGAACTTGCAGAAACGAAGAATGGCAAAGGGATAAGTGCAGAATTAAATGTGGAAGAATTGAACGAAAGTGAAGAATTTCAAGATAGAGCAACTAGAAAAAGAAAAAATATTAAAGAAAAAGAGGAAAAAGATACAGGTATTTTTGCAGACATTCTAAAAAAAGAAACAAAAACAAGAAAAAGAAGAACGAAAAAAGTAGAAGAATCAAAAAATATAGATGAAGGTATAAAAATCAACGCAAAAGATGGCGTAACAGATGTATTTTTGGACGAAAATCAATATAGAATTGAAATGCAAAAAACAGAGTATAACATTTATACTAAAAATAGTGGTGCTTCATACATTATTGTTAGAGACAATGAATTAAGAATTATTAGTGGTAATGTTTATTTATTATTAAATAAAGAAAATCAAGATTATGAAATTATTACAAATCAAGACTTTAAAATCAATTATGTAATTGATAATCTTGAAAGAAAAGATAATGTGGTTAATTTTAGACTTACAAATTTAACAGAAATTATTGCAAACGAAGATGGACTTGTTTTCGTAATAGATGAAGAAAAAGTTATTGAAAATACATTAGAAGATAATCATACATTGGTAATTTCTGAAGAAGATGGAAAGGTTTATTTACCATATTCTAAAGAAGAAATTAAAAGTGAAGTTTTACAAAATAAAGGAACAAAAATTTCGGATTTAATTGAGGAAAAATATATATGTTCATTAGACAAATATAAAAATGCCATAAGAGCAAGATTTAGAGAAGGCTATAATTTAATGTACAAAAAAGAAGGCAAATCTAGAAGAAGTGCTATTCTTTTAGGTATTGAATTAATGTTTGAAACCAATTTGCATCCAGCAGTTATAGCAGCATGTAAAAATTTGGAAGAATTAGACATTTACTTAGATTGCCTTGAAGATAATGAATTAGAAAAATTTTCATGTTTTAAAATCATATATAAAAGTTTACCAATGCTTCATAAGAAGAAAAAGGTTCAAGAATTTTAAAAGAAAAACTCGACTAAAAGTCGAGTTTTTATGCATAATATAAAAAGAACACATAAAATGAAATGATTAAAGTTATGAAATAAACACAAAAATTACTGGATAAAATTACTAAAAATCACGGAATAAAATCATTAAAAGTAACGGAACAAATCTTTCAAAAATCACGGAATGAAAATACCAAAAACCACGGAATGAAAATATTAAAAATCACGGGATAAAATTGACAAAACCACGGAATATTGTAAAATAATAATAGAATTAACGATAATAAGGAGAGTGGATATTAATGAATATAAAGAATTATAAAAGAAGAATTGCAGATGATAAGATAGAACATTATCTAAAATTATTTGGGGCTGTTAGTATAGAAGGACCTAAATACTGTGGTAAAACGTGGACTGGACGTTATCATTCTAAGAGTGAAGTGCTTTTGCATAATACAACAGGGGAATCATCAAACAATGTAGAATTGGCTAAAATATCTCCTGCATTAATTTTGGAAGGAGAAAAGCCAAAATTAATTGATGAATGGCAAGAGGCTACGAATTTATGGGATGAAATTCGAGCAGATGTTGATAGAACAGGATTAAAAGGACAATATATTTTAACTGGTTCATCTACACCTAATAGAACAGGGATAGCACACAGTGGAGCAGGTAGATATGGAAAAATACATCTAAGAACTATGAGTTTATATGAATCAGGAGATTCCACAGGTGACGTATCGCTGGAAAAATTATGTAATCGTGAGTTAGAACAAAAATTAACTGGAGAGGTTGATTTAAAACATCTGGCTAGACTAATTATTAGAGGAGGATGGCCTGGTAATATAGAATATTCTCCTAAAGATTCAAGTGAAGCAATAAAACAATATATAAAACTCATTATTGATGATGATTTGATTAGATTAGATGGAGTGAATAGAGACAAACATAAAGTTAAATTATTATTAAAATCATTAGCTAGAAATGAAAGTACAACAGCATCTAATATGACGTTAAAAAAAGATATTAGTGAAAAGGATAATGAAGATATAGATATAGATACATTAGCTTCATACTTAAATGCACTAGATAAATTATATTTATTAGATAATGATGAACCATTTTCTTCTAATATTCGTTCATCTGTTAGAGTAAAGCAATCAGAAAAAAGACATTTTGCAGATCCTTCTATGGCATGTGCATTATTAAACATAAGTGACGAAGACAAATTAATAAATGATTTAGAAACATTTGGATTTTTATTTGAAGCAATGGTTGAAAGAGATTTGAAAATATATGCGGATAGTTTTAATGCAAAATGTTACCATTATCAAGATTACCAGAATAGAGAAATTGACAGTGTTATAGAATTAGAAAATGGAGAATGGTGTGCCTTTGAAATCAAGCTTGGAGTAAATAAAATTGACGAAGAAGCAAAAAAATTGTTGAAAATAAAAGAAGAAATTGAAAAAGAAAATGGTAAATCACCATCAGTTCTTTGCGTAATATGTGGGCTTTCTAATGCTACTTATAGAAGACCAGATGGCGTATATGTTGTGCCAATAACAGCATTGAAACCATAGGCTTATTTGACAATGCAACACAACTGTGGAAAAAAATGTGGAAAATATATGCGAAAACTGTGAAAAAAATATGTGCAAAATATGTGGAAAAACACAAGAAAAAAATATAAAAAATAGGCATAAAAATAAAATAGAATACAAATCCGGAAAAGCGCTAGAAATAGCGCTTTTTGTGGTGCAAAGAAAATTAAAAAAAACCTCGAAAATTGTTGAAAAAAACCGTGTATTATGATATAAATATAAGAGGAAAAAATAGGCAAAAAATATAGAAAAAATGATAAATATAATACGCAGAAAAAACATAAAAAATATACAAAAAACGGAGGAAAAACATGTTAAGAAATAGGTTAATCATCAAAAAAATAAGAAACATATGTATATTATTAATGGCAATTATTATCATGATAGGAGTATATACCAATATCAGAAGATCACGAGCGGAAAATGTAATCCAAATTGCATTAGAGGTTTCAGATAAAAGTGAAGCATTAGAAATGCAAACAATCATGGTAGATGCAACTGAAACACAAGATGGAAACTATTTACTGGATTTACCAACGTCAGTTAATGGGAATATTGTAACGAAATATTATACAGCTGATGGTACAGAAGTGCTGATGAATGATGAAAATGCAGATAAAACACTTACATTAACCGAAGCAGAAGTGAGCGAGCAAAAAATACAATTACAGACAGATTATGATAAAAAAGAAGTTACAACAGAAGATGGACAAACCATAACACTATATAACAAAGAATTGATGGATGTAAAAGAACCAGAAGAAAATGCAGAAGAAGGTACAAATAACACAGATACTAACGAAACAGAAACAAATGAAACACTAGAAGAAGGAACAACAGAAGAAACAAACCTAGACGATAGTGTCGTTGTAACAGGATATATGCCACTAGAGGCACAAGTAGACATTAATGAGATAGATTTAGCAACATTATCAGATATACAATTACCAAGTGACACACAAACAATGCAAAAAGCATATGAAGTATCTGTATACCAAACATTTAGAACAACAATTGATGCGGATGGTAATGCCATAGCAGAAGAAATTGAAATGCCACAAAGCCAAATGGATAATGGAACAAATAATGAGACAGAAGAAAACACAACCAATAACACAACAGACAATATGGCAATAGAAAACATAAATTCAGAAAATGCAAGAGAAAATGAAAATGTGCAAAGTGTAATAGAAGGCACAACACCAGACAATACAACCATCACAACGATCACATTAAAAGATGGAACAACTATTGAAGAAGAAAAAATAGAATATGATCCAAGCATCTATAATGAAGAATTAACTATCAAAACGAAAAATACAGAAGCTAATACAACTGCCACTGTATATGGCATACAAGAAAACAACCAAATTCAAGCATTAGAAAACATAATTGAGGAAGAATATATAAATGCAGCCTTTTCAAAAAATAGTCAAACAGTAAAATATATAGTTGCAACAGAGCCAAGTGCAGATTCAAATAATGTGCAAAGTGACTCAGAAGTATCAACAATGGCTTTAACTGATGGAAATTATCTAAGAGCAACGAATACGGAGAATCGCGTTACAAGTGGATTCTTGGGAAATACTTCCATTCGAAGACAGAACATTGATAATGTAACATTTGTATCATCAACCTCTGGAATGAATAGTACTGCTTGGGACGTATCAGAAGCACAAGATGGCTCTATTATGGCATGGTATACAACAAATTCAAATGGTACTTATAAAGTATATATAGGAAGTGATGAAACAATCTATGCAAATCCAGATTCAAGCTACTTGTTTGCAAATATAGGATATTCATCAAATTGTACAGCAACAGAAACTATAACCAATATTGAATTGTTAAATACTAGCAATGTAACAAATATGTATATGATGTTCTTTAGCACAGGATATACAGCCATGACAAGTTTAGACTTAGGAGATAATTTTGACACAAGCAATGTAACGATGATGTGGGGTATGTTCTTCTACACAGGATATACAGCGATGACAAGTTTGGACTTAGGAGATAATTTTGACACAAGCAATGTAATAAATATGCAAGCTATGTTTTCTCAGACAGGATATACAGCAATGACAAGTTTAGATTTAGGAGACAAGTTTGATACAAGCAATGTAATAGAAATGAGTGAGATGTTTTCTTCTACAGGATATACAGCAATGACAAGTTTAGACTTAAGAGATAAATTTGATACAAGCAGTGTAACAATGATGTATTTTATGTTCAGTCATACAGGATATAGAGCGATGACAAGTTTAGACTTAGGAAACAATTTTAACACAAGCAATGTAATAAATATGCAAGCTATGTTTTCTCAGACAGGATATACAGCAATGACAAGTTTAGATTTAGGAGACAAGTTTGATACAAGCAATGTAATAGATATGAGTGAGATGTTTTCTTTTACAGGATTGAGAGCAATGACAAGTTTGAATTTAGGGGATAAATTTGATACAAGCAAAGTAACTAATATGAATAATATGTTTGATTATACTGGTGAATTAGCTTTAACAAGTTTAGACTTAGGACCAGCATTTACAAAAATAGCGACAACAAATACAGACATGTTTTACCATACAGGTAAATCCGGATGTGCCATCAATGCCCCAGAAGCAATTTATCAAAATAGTACAAACTTCAAATTAAATACTAATTCAAGCACAACAATCAGCTTTACAAGAGGAACCATCAATCCAAAATACAGAACAGAATGGACAAAGCAAGCAGTAGAAGCAGACACCACACAAGCAAGTAATCCAAAATTAAAAATAACATTAAAAGGAACGACAAATCCAGAAGTAGACGCAAGTGAATATGCAAGTGATGTAACAAGTTCATTAACAGCAAGCAATATAAAAATATTAATAGATGATACAGATGTAACCAATATCATTGCCAAATCACTAGGTTCATCAACACGAACATACAACTCAAAAACAGGAAAATATGATGTAACACAAGTATTAACACTATCAGACTTTGAAGAAGCAACAATCAGAACAGGAAAATCATATAAAGAGTGGAGTGGAAATATCAGAGTAGAAATACCACAAGGTACATTGAAAGATACATATGGAAATAGTAATATAGGATTAGAAACAGATGGAAGTAGAACAGACAATGTAATAGAAGATGCCACAAAATTAGATAAAAATACAACCAATGGAATGTTCATGGACTATATAAAACCAGGTTTGGTATATAATTATTCATCAACAGATATCGACCATGATACGAAAACATTAACAGTAGATTTCTCTGTAACAGATAAATATTTCAATAGTTCAACAATATCATCAAATGCAGCTAATATAACTGTAAAAATGTTAGATACAAATGTAGTACCTGAAAATTTAACAAAATCATTAAGAAAAGTGCAAGATATTACAGAAACAAGAAATGGTTCATCTGTAAAAGTAGGAGAAAAATATAGATTAGTTATTAGTGGATTTGAACAAGCAAGTATTGAAAATGGAAAATATAAAGAATATAGTGGACCAGTTAGTATCGTATTTCCAGCAGGAATGGCAACAGATAAATCTGGAAATAGCAGTGTTCAGACAAATATAACAGTAGGAATTAGTGAACCAAATCATGATGGAAACCAACAAATTGTAGACTTTATAGAACCAGGAATTGAAAAAATAAGTTCAACAGTAAATATCGTAAAAGACGGAACAGCAGAATTGGTGTTCCAGGTAACAGATAAATACCTTTCAAGTAATACATTATCAAGTGGAAGTTTACAGGTACTTGTAAATGGTGAGGTAAACACAAGTATTACAAAACAATTGACAAGTACGAATTTAACAGAACAAAGAGTTGAAAATGGTACAACTTCAAGTGTAAGATATGGAACAGAATATACATTGACCCTTACAGGAATTGGCAAAACAAATATTAATCAAATAAAGGTTAGAATACCAGCAGGAACATTCACAGATACATCTGGAAATGGTAATAAAGAAGTAGAGTTTATGGTGTATAATGCTTTAAGAAATATAGGAATGGAACGAGACCTTAGTAGTAGTAGTCGGCATATCAAACCAACCTAATGCTTCATCTGCTTTCTTAGAAAATGATTTTAATATACAAAGACAAAATATAGACAATATTACATTTTTAGATAATATACCAGAAGATATATATGACGAATCAACCAATACATATAAATCTGATACGGTGTGGGATGTATCAGCACAAGGAGATAAATCAATATTAGCATGGTATGATACAAATGCAAATGGTACTTATAAAGTATATATAGGAAGTAATGAAACTATCTATGCCAATCCGGATTCAAGCTATTTATTTGCCTATATAGGATATTCAGAAAATTGTACAGCAACAGAAACTATAACCAACATTGGGTTATTAAACACAAGTAATGTAACAGATATGAGATGGATGTTCTGGTGTACAGGATATACAGCCATGACAAGTTTAGATTTAGGAGACAAATTTGACACAAGCAATGTAACAGATATGTCGAATATGTTCGTTGCAACAGGATATACAGCCATGACAAGTTTAGACCTAGGAGACAAATTTGACACAAGCAATGTAACAAATATGTATTGTATGTTCTGGGATACAGGTTATATGAAATTGAAAAATTTAGATTTAGGAGATAAATTTAGTACAAGTAAAGTAACCAATATGTCTGGAATGTTCTATGAAACAGGATATACAGCCATGACAAGTTTAGACTTAGGAGAGAATTTTGATACAAGTAGTGTAACAAACATGAGTTATATGTTTGAAGCCACGGGAAGAGAAGCGATGACAAATTTAGACTTAGGAAACAAATTTGATACGAGTAATGTAACAAGTATGGGAAGAATGTTCTATGAAACAGGATATACAGCCATGACAAGTCTAGACTTAGGAGATAAATTTGACACAAG